>ERZ1106978.2005-NODE-2005-length-10486-cov-5.551241_pt1 | contig 10486 bp, 8 predicted proteins | sample MGYA00403689_ERZ1106978 | MGnify/ENA primary metagenome ERZ1106978 (study PRJEB35170, sample SAMEA104062434) | human gut metagenome | biome: human gut; feature: human-associated habitat; material: faeces | place: Denmark | collected 2012-08-02 ...
CAGAAGCGGAATGCAGGAAAATTTTCTGTGTTCCATTTTCTCAAGAGTCTGACGAAGAGTCTCATTTTCAAATATATATGCTACATCACTTTTAGGTGTTAAAAAAAATAAAATATTCACTGTTGTATTCGCCCCGTTACATTTGTCTGATAAGGCACTCAGATATACATTGTGTATTTACACATCTGTGTGTCTGTGATCTCTGAGTATTCCAGGTTTACGGCTTTTTTACAGAAGCTGTACTCCTTTTGCTGCTGCTTCTTTCATTACTTCTTCCGGCCACAGGGAAGCATGTACTTCACCGATGTGTGCTTTTCTGAGGAAGAACATACAGATTCGTGACTGTCCGATTCCGCCTCCGATAGTGTACGGAAGCTCCTTGTTGAGGATAGCCTTCTGGAATGGAAGCTTAGCACGCTCAGGACATCCGGCCTTGTCAAGCTGCTCCTTCAGAGATTTTTCATCTACACGGATACCCATTGATGAAAGCTCAAGTGCGATATCAAGAACAGGATAGTATACGATGATATCAGCGTTTAAAGCCCAGTCGTCATAGTCAGGGGCACGTCCGTCGTGAGGCTCTCCGTTTGCAAGCTTGTCACCAATCTGCATTACACAGATTGCACCCTTTGCCTTTGCAAAATAATACTCGCGCTCCTTTGGAGTATTGTCCGGGAACATTTCCTCAAGCTCTGATGTGGTGACAAAGGTGATATCCTTTGGCAGAATCAAATCTATGTAGTCGTACTGTATAGCCATATACTGCTCGGTCTTGCGCAGGCATTTGTATACTGTCTTTACTGTTTCCTTAAGGAAGTCTAAGTTTCTGTCCTCCTTGCGGATGACCTTCTCCCAGTCCCACTGGTCCACATAGACGGAGTGGATGTTGTCCAGATCATCCTCATCCCGGCGGATGGCGTTCATATCGGTGTACAGGCCCTTGCCCACGTGGAAGCCGTAGCGCTTCAGGGCCAGGCGCTTCCACTTGGCCAGGGAGTGGACCACCTCGGCGTCCTTGCCCACGCCGGGGATATCGAAGCTGACGGGACGTTCCGTGCCGTTGAGGTTGTCGTTCAGACCGGAGTCGGAGGCCACGAACAGGGGGGCGGACACCCGGCGCAGGTTCAGCGCGTTGGAGAGGTTGGTCTGAAAGGATTCTTTGATGAATGCGATGGCCCGCTGCTGTTCATAGTTAGGCAGGGGAGCGGTATAGCCCTGCGGAATCACAAGATTGTTCATGGGATCTCCTTTTTTATTGTCAGTTCAGCTTGTCCAGTCCCAGACGCAGACGGCGCAGGGTCTCATCCTTGCCCAGCAGGTGGCAGATCTCCACGGCGCCGCCGGGCGTCACCAGCTTGCCGGCTGCGGCAATGCGGACAGGCCACATCAGCGTGGCGTTCTTGACCTCCAGCTTGGCAGCCAGATCAATGAGGGTATCGTGGATCGCGTCCACAGTCCAGTCGGAAATGGCTTCCAGAGCGGGGATGGCGGCCTCCAGCATAGCCTTGGAGACCTCGGCGTTGGTCTTGGACTTCTTGTTAGTGAAGAACTCAACGTCATAATCGGGCAATGCGTCGAAGAAATCGACCTTTTCGGGAATGTCCGTTAGCTTTTCGCACCGGGCCTGCAGCAGCGCGGCGATCCCGGCGGCGTCGATAGCGGAGTTCTTCACCGCCTGACGGATGTAAGGCTCTGCAACCTCTGCAAAGGCGGCAGGCTCCATGGCCCGGAGATAGGTGGCGTTGAAATAGGTCAGCTTCTCGATGTCGAAAATAGCGGGGGACTTGGAGATACCGGCGATGTCGAACACCTTCACCAGCTCGTCCAGAGAGAAGATCTCCTGCTCGGCGTATTCGCCCTTGGGCGCCCAGCCCAGCAGCGCCACATAGTTCAAAATGGCGTCCGTCAGGAAACCCTGGGCCTTCAGATCCTCATAGGAGGGATCGCCGTGGCGCTTGGACATCTTGTTGTGCTGGTCCCGCATGACGGGAGAGCAGTGGACGTAGGTGGGGACCTCCCAGCCGAAGGCCTCGTACAGCAGATTGTACTTAGGCGCGGAGGACAGGTACTCGCTGCCCCGGACCACGTGGGTGATGCCCATGAGGTGATCGTCCACCACGTTGGCGAAGTTGTAGGTGGGCAGGCCGTCCCGCTTCAGCAGCACCTGATCGTCCAGAGTCTTGTTCTCCACGGTGATGTCACCGAAGGACACGTCGTGGAAGGTGGTGGTGCCCTCGTGGGGGATCCGCTGACGGATCACGTAGGGCTTGCCGGCAGCCAGATTAGCGGCCACTTCTTCCTCGCTCAGATTCCGGCAGGGATCGTCCGCCCGGTCAAACTCGCCGGAGTCCTCCTCGGATTCCGCCTTCTCGCAGAAGCAGTAGTAGGCTGCGCCCTTTTCCACCAGGAGCTGGGCGTAGGGCAGATACAGGTCCCGGCGCTCGGACTGGATATAGGGGCCGGTGGGGCCGCCCACGTCCGGGCCTTCATCGTGATCCAGATGGCACTCCTTCATGGTGCGATAGATCACGTCCGTAGCACCCTCCACAAGACGCCCCTGATCCGTATCCTCAATGCGGAGGATAAACGTGCCGCCAGCGTGGCGGGCAATGAGCCAGGTGTACAGCGCGGTGCGCAGGTTGCCCACGTGCATATAGCCGGTGGGGGAGGGGGCGAACCGGGTGCGGACCTTCCCCTTGGGGATGCGGGCTTCCAAATCTTCAAAAAATGTCTTATCCAAAGCCATGAATGATACCTCCATGTCAAAATATACGTAATTACACAAAATACATTATCCCTATTTCAGACAGGAAAGTCAAGAGTTCGGATTGCAATTTTTAAAGGGGAGTGGTATACTGTATCAGTTAAAATATGCCCTGTACAGATACGTCTGCCGGTTTCCGGCTGAAATACAAAAAAGCGAGGTACTATTATGGAGAACGAAGTTCAGAAAAAAAGAATTCTAAGCGGCATCCAGCCCTCCGGTGACCTGACCCTGGGCTCCTACCTGGGCGCCATCCGCAACTGGGCGGCTCTGGCCGATGAATATGACTGCTATTATATGATGGCCGACATGCACACCATCACCGTGCGGCAGGTCCCGGCGGAGCTGCGGCGGCACACCCTGGTCCAGTTGGCGGCCTATATCGCCAGCGGTCTGGACCCGGAGAAAAACGTGCTGTTCGTCCAGTCCCATGTTCCGGCCCACGCCCAGCTGGGCTGGGTGCTGGACTGCTACACCATGTTCGGCGAACTGAGCCGCATGACCCAGTTCAAGGATAAGTCTGCCAAGAACGCGGACAACATCAACGCGGGCCTGTTTACCTATCCGGCTCTGATGGCGGCGGATATTCTGCTGTATCAGGCGGATCTGGTGCCCGTGGGCGGCGACCAGAAGCAGCACGTTGAGATCTGCCGGGACATTGCCACCCGGTTCAACGGCCTTTACGGCGATACCTTCAAGCTGCCGGACCCCTACATCCCCAAGGTGGGCGCCCGGATCATGAGCCTGACCACCCCCACCAGCAAAATGAGCAAGTCCGACAAGGATCAGAACGGCTGCGTGTATATGCTGGAAAAGCCGGAGGATATCCTGCGGAAGTTCAAGAAGGCCATGACCGATTCCGACGCCTGCGTCCGCTTTGACCCGGAGAACAAGCCCGGCGTTTCCAACCTGATGCAGATCTACTCTGTGGCCACCGGCAAAGATTACGCGGCCATCGAGGCGGAATTTGCCGGTCAGGGCTACGGCAGCTTCAAGACCGCCGTGGGCGAGTCCGTGGTGGAGCTGCTGCGCCCCATCCGGGAGGAGACGGAGCGCCTGCTGGCTGACAAGGCCTATCTGGAGAGTGTGTACCGCGCCGGTGCGGAGAAGGCTGCCTATGTAGCCAACCGCACCCTGTCCAAGGTCTACAAAAAAGTGGGCTTCCTGGCCCGGTAACGGCGGAGGAAACATGAGATTTGACAATCAGCTGATGGCGCCGGTGGCGCTGGCACTGCTGACGGCTCTGGTGGTCAGCTTTCTGATGACACCGGTGGTCAAGAGCTTTGCTTACAAGGTGGGTGCGATCGACGTGCCCAAGGACGAGCGGCGGATGCACCACAAGCCCATCCCCCGGCTGGGCGGTCTGGCGATCTTCGCCGGCTTTATGGCCAGCATCCTGCTGTTCGTGGATATCCGACTGAACCCCCAGATGCAGAGCATCCTGCTGGGCGCGGTCATCATCGTGGTGCTGGGCGTGGTGGATGACATCATGGCCCTGCCCGCCAAGCTGAAATTCGTGGTGCAGATCGTGGCGGCCCTGATCCCGGCTCTGAACGGCGTGTCCATTCAGGCGTTATCCAACCCCAACATCTTTTCTCCCAATGCCTATTGGGTGCTGAACTGGCTGTCCGTCCCCATTACGGTGCTGTGGATCGTGGGGATCACCAACGCTGTGAACCTCATCGACGGACTGGACGGTCTGGCAAACGGCGTGTCGGCCATCTCCGCCGCCACGGTGCTGGTCATCGCCCTGATCTGCTCCGAGGCTCAGGTGGCCGTGGTGATGGCGGCGCTGGTGGGGGCCTGCGTGGGCTTCCTGCCCTATAACCTGAACCCCGCGAAGATGTTTATGGGCGACACCGGCGCTACATTTCTGGGTTTCATTCTGTCCACCATGTCCATTCAGGGCCTTTTCAAATTCTACGCGGTGATCTCCTTTGCCGTGCCGTTTTTGATCCTGGGTCTGCCCATTTTCGACACAGCCTTCGCCATGATCCGCCGGATGGCCCACGGCCAGAGCCCCATGCACGCGGACCGGGGCCACATCCATCACCGGCTCATCGACATGGGTCTGAACCAGAAGCAGGCGGTGGCAACGCTGTACGTCATTTCCGGTATTCTGGGCCTGTCCGCCGTGGTGCTGACCACCGGCGGCGAGGCGAAGGCCATGCTGCTGCTGATCGCTCTGTGCGTTGTGGCGGTTGTGGCCGCCCGGGTGGTGTTCCCCAAGGAAGTGAAGGAGGAACTCCACGAGGAACTGGAAGAACTGACAGAGTTGGGCCATCACGAGGAAAAAGACAAGCAGAAGGAGGACGGCAGCCATGAATAAGCTGCGGATCATGAGCGTTTTCGGCACCCGGCCGGAAGCCATTAAAATGTGCCCGCTGGTGAAGGAACTGGCCTCCCGGCCGGAGATCGAGAGCCTCTGCTGCGTGACCGCCCAGCACCGGCAGATGCTGGACAGTGTGCTGGAGGTTTTTGAGGTGAAGCCCGACTGGGATCTGGACATCATGACCCCCCGGCAGACCTTGTCCACCATCACCAGCAAGTGCCTCACCGGTATGGACGAGGCTATTGACACCCTGAAGCCGGATATGATCCTTGTCCACGGAGATACCTCTACCACCTTTGCCGGGGCGCTGTCCGCCTTCTACCATCAGGTGAAGGTGGGCCATGTGGAGGCCGGTCTCAGAACCTATGACAAGTATTCGCCCTTCCCGGAGGAAATGAACCGCAAGCTGGTTTCCTCCATTGCGGATCTTTATTTCTGCCCTACGGTGAACAACAAGAATAACCTCCTGCGGGAGAATATCACCGAGGGGCTGTTCGTCACCGGCAATACGGTGATCGACGCGCTGAAAACCACCGTCCGGGAGGATTACAAATTTTCCACGGACGAATTGAACCACCTGCCCTACGGGGAGAAAAAGATCGTCCTCGTCACCTGCCACCGCCGGGAGAATTACGGCGAGCCTATGAAGAACATTATGCTGGCGCTGCGGCAGATCGCGGAGGAGAATCCGGAGGTGGAGCTGGTGTATCCCGTCCATCTCAGCCCGGTGGTGCGGGAAGCGGTGGACACCTATCTCCGGGGCGCGCCCCGGGTGCACCTCATCGACCCGCTGCCTGCCGACGAGATGCACAACCTCATGGCCCGGTCTTACCTGGTGCTGACGGACTCCGGCGGACTTCAGGAGGAGGCCCCCGCGCTGGGCAAGCCGGTGCTGGTGATGCGCCGGGAGACAGAGCGTCCCGAGGCAGTAGCCGCCGGGACGGTGAAGCTCTGCGGCGTGGTGCAGGACGACATCGTGACCATGGCGGAGCGGCTGATCCGGGACAAGTCCGCCTACGAGAAAATGGCCCATGCCGTGAACCCCTACGGAGACGGACAGGCCTGCCGCCGGATCGTGGATGACATTTTGTGGTACTTTGGCCGCCGGGAGCAGCCGGCGGAGGACCTTGCGTAAATGAGAGGGGAGGAGGGACGGCATGAAGCGGACACAGAAGCTGGTGACATGGGGCATTGTGATCTTGGTGGTGCTGGTGGTGCTGTTGATGCTGGTGAGCAACCTGCGCCGTTCCTCCCGGGTGGTCCTGCCGGACACCAATACCAGTGCCGAGGGCGGCGGAGACCTGCCTGCGGAGGGCGGCGCCCTGACAGTGGTGGAGGTGACGCCGGAAACGGTGCAGGCCGCCATTGAGACGCTGCGCCGACCGGAGGCATACAGCCGCACGGTCACAGTGGAGTATCTCTGGACCGGCGGCAGCGGCACCATCGAGCTGTCTACGGCGGTCAGTGCCCCGTGGACCCGCGTGGATCGGACCCTGCCGGACGGCCAGATCCGCCATAGCATTACCGACGGCGAGACTACCTACATCTGGTATAACGGGGAGTCGGAGGTATATACCGGCCCCGCCGGGGCCATCTCCGCCGACGCGGAGGAGACCATCCCCACCTACGAGGACGTGCTGGCGCTGTCCCCGGAGCGCATCGTTCAGGCGGACTACCGGGTGGTGTCCGATGTGCGCTGCATCTACGCGGAAACGGCGGAGGACGCATGGGGCTACGCCCAGCGGTACTGGGTCAGTGTGGACACGGGCCTGCTGGTGGTGGCGGAACGTCTGCAAAAGGGCGAGACCGTTTACCGGATGGCGGCGCTGGAGGCGGACCAGACGGCTCCTCCGGCGGAGACCTTCACCCTGCCGGACGGCACAGACCTGCTTCACAGGTAAACAACGGCACCCACGGATATTTCGCACCCGTGGGTGCTTTTTTGAAAACAGTGAAACAGAACCAGCCATGCCAAATGCGGCACGGCTGGTTTTACAATCTATGGAAGGCAAAAATGCTTTACAGAAATAAACGGGGGTTATGCTGAAAAAAGACCGCTGATCCGCCTGGCTTACTGGTAGATGGGGAACTTGCGGCAGAGGGCATCCACCTCGCTGCGGACCTGCTCCCGGCAGGTGTCGAAGTCCCGGGCCGTCTGGCCCATCCAGTGGGCGATCTGCACCATCTCAGGCTCCTTGAAGCCACGGGAGGTGACGGCGGGAGTACCCACCCGGACGCCGCTGGTGACAAAGGGCTTCTCCGGGTCATTGGGAATGGCGTTTTTGTTGACGGTGATCTGAACCTCGTCCAGTCTCCGCTCAAACTCCTTGCCGGTGATGTGGAAATTCCGCACGTCTACAAGGCAGAGGTGGTTGTCCGTGCCGCCGGAGACGAGACGGAACCCTTCTTTTACCAGTTCCTCCGCCAAGACCTTGGCGTTTTTCACGATCTGTTCCGCGTAAGCCTTGAATTCCGGCTTCAGCGCCTCCCCAAAGCAGACGGCCTTGGCGGCGATGATGTGCTCCAGCGGGCCGCCCTGAGTGCCGGGGAACACGGCGGAATTGATCTTCTTGTAGATGGCCTCATCGTTGCAGAGGATCAGGCCGCCCCGGGGACCGCGAAGGGTCTTGTGGGTAGTGGTGGTCACCACGTCCGCATAGGGAATGGGGGAGGGGTGAAGCCCAGCCGCCACCAGACCGGCGATGTGGGCCATGTCCACCATGAGATACGCGCCCACGGCATCGGCCACCTCCCGGAATTTAGCGAAGTCGATGACCCGGGGATAGGCGGAGGCACCGGCAATGATGATCTTGGGCTTGCAGGCCTTGGCGGTCTCCAGCAGCGCGTCATAGTCGATGGTCTCATCCTCGCCCAGACCGTAGGGCACGATATGGAAATACTTGCCGGAGATATTGACGGGGCTGCCGTGGCTCAGGTGGCCGCCGTGGGCCAGATTCATGCCCAGAATGGTGTCCCCCGGCTGCGCCAGTGCGAAGAAGGCCGCCAGATTGGCGTTAGCACCGGAGTGGGGCTGAACATTGGCATACTTGCAGCCGAACAACTGGCAGGCCCGCTGGCGGGCCAGCTCCTCCGTAATGTCCACCGCGAAGCAGCCGCCGTAATAGCGGTGGCCGGGATAGCCCTCGGCATATTTGTTGGTAAGGCAGGTCCCCATAGCCACCATCACCGCAGGACTGACGATGTTTTCGGAAGCGATCAGTTCAATGTTGCGCTGCTGGCGGGCAAATTCCTCCTGAACGGACGCGCCCACCTCCGGGTCTAACTGAGAAAGATACTGCATGGTATCCTGAACGATCATGTAAAGCCCCTCCTTGTAAAAAGATACTACATATTGTACCTGATGAAAGCTGAAAACGCAAGACCTATTATCCGAGGGGGGCGGGAATTCCATCCTCATACAGTCCCCGCTCCGTCAGGACCCAAGGGACCGGATAGTCATGCGGCTCCACGGGGATCTCCTGCCGGATCAACAGCTCCCGGCACAGCAGCACCGTGCCGCCCCGGTACTGGGAGAGAAACCGGTCATAGTATCCGCCGCCGTGCCCCAGCCGCTGCCCCAGATAGTTGCAGGTGACGCAGGGCAGCACGGCGAAGTCGATGGCGTCCACCGGAACGATCGGTGCGTCCGCCGTTGGTTCCAAAAGCCCGTAGCGGCCGGGGACAAGCTGATTCAGGTCCGTGATCTGGCGGGACTCCATGCGGCCCGGCTCGGTGCACAGGGGGACGCAGAGGGTCTTTCCAGCGGCGAGGGCATCCTCTAAAATCGGCCGCGTGTCGATCTCCCGATCTGTGCCCACGAAGCAGAAAACCGTCTGGGCTTCCTGATATTCCGGCATGGCCAACAGGCGATGCGCGATGGAGCGGGCGCTTTTGGCCTTATATTCCGGGGCCAAAGCCGCCTCTAAGCGGCGAACAATGGCGCGGAGCTGCTGTTTTTCTTCCTGACGGGTCATGGCAGGGGGTCCTCCTCTTTCTCTGGGCGGGCGGCTCCGTAGACGATGGCGTCGCCGCCGTATTTTTTTCGGATGGCGTCCATAGCGGACTCCAATTTTTCCTGCCGGGCGTTCCGCTGCCCGGCAGTAGGGTCGAACAGATTGGCCTGCTCATAGGCTTCCCCGGCAGGGGACAGGTGGATGGCGGTGACGGTCAGCGCCCGGATGGGGGCCGGGGGTGTCCACAGCTCCTCCGTCAAAGCCATGGCAGCGTTGGTCAGATCCCGGATGAGATGGGTGGGGGCGGGAAGCTGCTTTTGCCGGGAGCGGTCATGGAAGGCCGGGTCCCGGACGGTGACCTGGATACCCCCGGCGTACAGTCCCTCCCGCCGCAGCCGGGTGGACACGGAGTCCGCCAGAACGGCGATGCCTGAGCGCACCTGAATACGGGTGGTGAGGTTTTGGGGGAAGGTTGTGCCGTTGCCAACGGACTTCACCGGCTCCGCGTCCAATCTGGCCCGGACAGGAGCGCTGTCCAACCCGTTGGCGTATTCATAAAGCTGGGTGCCCATCTTGCCCATGAGGGTCTCCAGTGTTTCCTTCTTGCAGGCGGCCAGCTGGCCGATGGTTTTGACGCCGTATTGTCCCAGCAGCTTTTGAGCCGCGCCGCCTACATACAGCAGGTCCCCCACCGGCAGTGGCCAGACGATGGAGCGCCAGTTTTCCCGGGAAATAACGGTGGTGGCGTCCGGCTTTTTATAATCGCTGCCCAGCTTGGCAAAGACCTTGTTGAAGCTGACGCCGACAGACAGGGTCAACCCCAGCTCCCGTTTCACCCGCTGCCGGATGGCGTTCGCCAGCGCCTTGGCGTCTCCGCCGAACAGGTGGAGGGTGTTGGTCACGTCCAGCCAGCTTTCGTCGATGCCGAAAGACTCCGCTAAATCGGTATATTCGTCATAAATGGCATTGACCTTATTGGAATATTCCCGATACAGCTTGTGATGGGCGGGAAGCAGTACCAGATTGGGGCATTTCTTCTTGGCCTGCCAGATGGTCTCGGCGGTTTTGACCCCGCACTGCTTGGCAGGCTCGTTTTTTGCTAAAATAATTCCGTGCCGGGAGGCAGGATCACCGGCCACGGCCACCGGCACCTCCCGTAGCTCCGGATGAGAGAGCAGCTCCACGGAGGCATAGAAGCAGTTCAGATCGCAGTGAAAAATGACCCGGTCCATGTGCGCCTCCTTTCCGGGCAGTCGTGATGAAAATAAGAATGTCCTTACATCATGCTGAGTATAGCACATCTGTTCGGAATTGCAAAGAGAAAAAGGAACAGCGGACTTCCGCTGTTCCTTTTGGAGATTGCCAATAAAGTGGTAAATTCTCCGCGACGGTAAGGTAGGGCAGCCGTTAGCGGCTGTGCCGCTTTACGGATGCTGC
>ERZ1106978.2007-NODE-2007-length-10475-cov-9.817274_pt1 | contig 10475 bp, 14 predicted proteins | sample MGYA00403689_ERZ1106978 | MGnify/ENA primary metagenome ERZ1106978 (study PRJEB35170, sample SAMEA104062434) | human gut metagenome | biome: human gut; feature: human-associated habitat; material: faeces | place: Denmark | collected 2012-08-02 ...
GCCCACACAAATTACGGGTGCTTTCAAGCTGCTCGACAAGGCCTCTGTGCCGAGAGGGACAGGCGCGATCATCTGCCTTCGGGAGGCATTGAGCGCAATCGACAGCAGCACATACATTGTCCCCGTGTGGATGATCTGATTTCGTTCCAAAAACAAATATTCTAATACAGCTGCTTGGTTTCAGTGCGAAATCAAGCGGCTTTTTCTATAGAGCGTGTTATCCCAAAAACATAAATGAAGGAGGAAGCAAAATGACAAACGAAGAACTGAACACCGCTTTATATAAGAAGGTGTTCGCAGAACAGGAGAAGTATCGGGAGTGGCTGCTTTCCCAGCCGCCCGACGAGATCCTGAACCACTGCTACGAGTACACGGTACGGGAGGACATCGTGCTGGCACTGGAGGAATACGACTTATCCGATAAGCAGTGCAAGGCGCTCCTGAAGTCGCCCAGTCCCCTTGCGGATGTGTTCAAGGACTTTGAAAAGCGGGAGACCGACCACATGGACAACATCCGTGATACCATCGAGTGCCGTGCCAATGCGGTCATCCGGGTCGATTTCCTGAGAGACCGGCGTGAAGCGAGGTGATGCCCTATTTTCGAGCGCTTCGGCATTGCCACCGCAGACATCGGCTCGGCGCGTACCGAAATCGTCAAGGCAAAGGAGGAACAGAAGAACGCGGACATTCCTGTTCCCGACCGCAACACCACGGAAAAGGACAAGGAGGAAGCATTCCTGGATGCGCTTCTTGCCCCTGCGCCCAATAAGGAGGAGGCACAAACGCAAAACCCCACGCAAGGCCCGGCTGCGAAATCCCGTCCGTCCGAGCCTACATCAAATCAGCGCGAGAAAGCCGTCAGGGGTATCTCTGATCCTACGGAACGCTCCCGCCCATCTGTCCGGCAGGAAATGAAGGAGATCCGGGAGGAGCAGAGACAGAGGACGAGCTCCGCGCAGAAAAGCAAGGACGAACCCAACAGAGCCTCTGAGCACAGGCCTGTGCCGAAAAAGAAAAAAGACAAGGAGAGATGACCATGGCAAATTATGATGATATTTTCAATGCCTCCGCGCAGAAGGGTACGGAGGATAAGAGCTTCGTTTCCTTCAACAAGGAGGAGTGGGCTGCGCAGAAGAAGCAGGAGCGTGAGAGCGCTTTTGTCATGATCGATGAGACTGCACAGCGCATGGCAAATGACGGCAGCCTCTTCCAATCCTATTTGGATGTGCAGGCTCGTTTTGACCGCCACTCTGTGGGCAATGCGGTTCTAATCACCGCCCAGAAAGCCGATGCTACCCAGCTTTCGGATTTTAAGGGCTGGAAGAATAACGGCGTGTTCATCAAAAAGGGCGAAAGCGGAATCGTATTGCTGGAGCCTGGAGAGGAATATACCAAGGAGGACGGCACCGTGGGTGTCAGCTACAACTCCAAGAAGGTGTTCGACATTTCCCAGACGACCGCAAAGGCCAAGGACCGCCCCGCAATGAAGCGGGACGAGCGGCTGCTTCTGAAAGCCATCATCCACAATGCACCTTGCCCCATCGAGATCAGCCAAAAGCTGCCGGAGAACGTCAACGCGGTATATCGTCCCGACGACAAGAAAATCTATGTTAGGCCTGGACTGGAGGCCGGAGACATTTTCCGCGGCATTTCTCAGGAGCTTGCTCACGCGCATCTGGATAGCGGTGCGTATAAGCGCAGCGACCATGCCTTTACCGCCTACTGCGTGTCGTATGTACTCTGCAGCCGGTACAATGTGCCGAAGGATATGTTCCGCTTTGACAGACTTCCCGAAGGCTTCTCTACGATGGATGCCCGCAGTGTGAGAAACGAGCTGTCCAAGATCAGAGATGTGGCCAATGAGATCTCGTCCGACATGGCGAAGGTGCTGGACAAGAGCATGAAGCCCAAGGAACGCAGGGATGAAGCAAGATAAGGAGGTACCCCAATATGGCTGAGGAAAAGAAAGTCGTCACGCTGGACGATTTTGAGCAGCGTCTGATGGTCAGCGGCCTGATGGATTTTCGGAACGATCTTCTCCGGGACGAAAAGCCCACAGAAGACATTAACGATTTGATCCTGAAGGTCATTGATGCCCCAACAAAGAAAGAGAAACGGAGAGCCGACCGTGAGGCAAGATAAGCTCTCCAAGCAGAATGTGATCCTTTATCTTTGCGGCATAATTCCGGTTGTGTGGCTCGGCCTGTTGATTGCTCCCTGCTTAAAGGATGGATTGCCCGGACTGGTTCAGCAGTTCGGATCGGTGATGCAAAACCCATTCCAGATCCACCATGCGAAGCCGTGAGATTTCCGTCTCCATCATCATCCAGAACCTTGCGCAGCTGAAAGCTCTGTTCGAGAAGCAATGGGAAAGTATTGTGGGCAACTGCGATGAATTTCTGTACCTGGGCGGCAACGAGCAGAGTACCCACGAGTATGTTTCCAAGCTGCTGGGCAAGGAGACCATCGATACGAATACCTACGGACGGTTTCGCGGCAGAAACGGAAGCTATTCCACCAACTATCAGCTTGCCGGACGAGAGCTGATGACACCTGACGAAGTGCGTATGCTGGACAACCGGTACGCACTTCTTTTTATACGCGGGGAGCGCCCCATCCGGGATCTCAAGTATGACATCCTTCATCATCCCAATGTGGCGCTTACGACGGACGGTTCCGCACCGGCCTATACCCACGGCGAGGATACCAGAAGCATTGCTTCCATGGCGTTCAGCTTCGACAAGAAGGCTGTCAAAAACGCCGAAAAGCTGGAGGCAGAAAAACACGAATTCTTGCTCTACTCGGAAGAGGAGCTGGAAGAACTACTTGACGAAAAGGAGAAAAAAGACAATGAAGAAGCTTAATGCGAAGAAGAACACCAACAAGCCGGAGATTCCCGGCAAGGTCAAGAAGGGCTACCGCATTTATGTGATGGCCGTCCTTGCCCTTACGCTTACCATGAGCATGGGCGTGACCGCCTTTGCCGCAGGCGACTCCATTACCGTCGTCAACAACCTCAGCGACTTTATCTTCGGCCTCATCCGTGCGGTCGGCCTGATTCTGCTTGGCTGGGGCATTGTGCAGGTCGGCCTCAGCTTCCAGTCCCACGATCCCAGCCAGCGTTCCAACGGTTTCCTGACCCTAGCCGGCGGCGTCATCATCACCTTTGCCAAGGAAATCCTCAACCTCATCGTCGGCTGATCCGGTTTCCGAAAAAGGGGCGGTCGCAAAGACCGCCCCGAAGGGAGGTGTAATGAATGTCGGATAACTGGATCGTGCAGAACCTGGAAAATGCGCTGGAAGTCTGGAACGATAAGCTGTCGGAAATCTGGCAGCTGATCACGCAGTCACCGCAGACATTCAAAGGCGGCTCGATTTGGTCGATTATTTGCAGTATCCACGGTGCATTGCAGGCAATCGGCTATGCCTTGCTGGTCCTGTTCTTTGTGGTAGGAGTCGTAAAGACCTGCGGCTCCTTTGCAGAGCTGAAAAAGCCGGAGCACGCGGTGAAGCTGTTCGTCCGTTTTGCGATTGCTAAGGGGCTGATTACCTACGGCATGGAGCTGATGATGGCGATTTTGGAGATTATTCAGGGCGTGGTCAGTACGATCATGAATTCTGCCGGCTTTGGAAGCCCACAGGCAACGGTGCTGCCGCAGGAGATCATCACGGCGGTGGAGGATTGCGGCTTCTTTGAGTCCATTCCCCTGTGGGCTGTGACGCTTATCGGTGGACTGTTCATTTGGGTGCTGTCCTTCGTGATGATCATGAGTGTCTATGGCCGCTTTTTCAAAATGTACATGTACACCGCGCTTACGCCGGTTCCTCTTTCCGCCTTTGCCGGAGAGCCTACGCAGAACATCGGCAAGAGCTTCTTGAAAAGCTATGCGTCGGTGTGCCTGGAGGGAGCGATCATCGTTCTGGCCTGCATCATCTTCTCCGTGTTTGCGTCCAGCCCGCCTGTTGTTGATCCGAATGCAGCTCCGGCTTCTATGGTGTGGAGCTACATCGGCGAGCTGATTTTCAACATGCTCATTCTGGTCGGCGCAGTGAAGATGGCAGACCGACTTGTGAAGGAGATGATGGGCATTTAATTCGAAATTGAGAAGCAAAAATCAAAAATTTTGATTTTACAGGTTGTATTTCTGAAAAATCGGTAGTATACTATAGATGAAATATACGGAGGTGATTTTAATGCTGATTGAATTTCGCTTCAAAAACTATCGTTCCTTTCGGGATGAGGCTGTGCTTTCCATGGAAGCGACCGGACTGAGTTCCTTCAAAAGTTGCTTGATTCCGCTGTCGTCTACAGTAAAGCTGCTTCCTGCCATTGCAATTTACGGCAAAAACGGCGGTGGTAAGAGTAATGTGATTCGTGCCTTTTGGCTGGCCGTTCAGTTTATCCGAAATGCGCAGAGAACGCAGCACGAGCGTGCTGCGATTCCTGTCAATCCATTTGCACTGAATGACTATTCCAAGGATGAACCCACAGAGTTTGCATTTGAGTACACTTCGGGCGGCGTGAAGTATTGGTATGGCTTCGCCGCTACGCGCGAGAAGATTTACGCAGAGTATCTCTACCATGCACCGAAGGGGCAGAAAGCTTTGGTGTTTAAGCGTACAGAGCAGCACTTCGATTTCACAGAGGATAAATCAAAGCGAGCGCTGATCGGCGAAATGGTCGCTGAAAACCAGCTGTTCTTCTCAGTGGCATGCACCATGAACGATGCGGCTTGTGTTGCTGCTATGCGGTGGTTCCGGGATCAGGCGTTCTTTTCGCGGGATTATTCTGATATTCCCCGGCAGTTGATCGAGTATTCGGAAGATAAGAATATGCTGAGGGCAATTTCAGATTATGCAAAGGCAGCAGACTTGGGCATCTTGGATATGCAGTTTGAGTTCAACAGCAATGAGATTCAAGATGACGAAAGCCTTCCGGATAACATCCCGGAGGGGATCAAGGCTGCACTGGTGCAGTTTATGCATACTCTCGCCGAAACCTCCAACAATGGAGAAGTACACTTGAAAATGGGTGAGGTTTCCGCAAAGGCCAGCCACCAGGGTGAAAACCGTGATGGCCGGAAGGCGACCTATTCGCTGGAGCTTTCTGATGAGTCGGACGGTACCAGAAAGCTGATGGCACTGGCACCTGCAATCGAGTCTGCGCTGCGCACCGGTGGCATCTTACTGGTGGATGAGCTGGAGCGTGAGCTTCACCCCATGCTGGTGAACTATATCATCGCAAAGTTCCAAAGCAAGACCACAAATCCGAATGGCGCACAGATCGTTTTTACAACACACAATACGGAGTTGATGAATCTGGAGCTGCTGCGAAAGGATCAGCTGTATTTTGTTGATAAGCGTGACAAAGACGGAGCTTCTGAGTTGTATACGATCAGCGAGTTTTCCACCCGCACGACAGAGAATATCCGTAAAGGGTATCTTGTTGGCAAATACGGTGCAACCCCAGATGTTGAAATCGAGGAGGTGGAGTAAATGCCACGTCCTACAAAAAAGAGCAAACCATATATCGTGGTGTTCTGTGAGGGGGAAAGTGAACAGGTCTACACGGACTTTCTAAGAAAAGAATTCAAAGATGTTGCGTCCATCAAGCGGCCAAGCTCCACCGGGCTTTTTGAAGAAGCGGACAGCAAATTTCAAAAGGACAAAGCCTATCAAGGCTACGCCGAAGTCACAGATGAGATTTGGTTCTTTTTTGATGTGGAAACAAAGGATATTGGCTCATGGGATGCCCGCATGAAGATCATCAAGCGGCTTCGCTCACTGCGAAAAAGGCCTGGGATCAAGGTCCGCCTTCTGATGACGACAGGCTGCATTGAGTATTGGCTGATGCTGCATTACGACATGTATGCGCCATCAATTCAAACCGTTGCCGAAAAGCAACGGGTGATGGATCGCTTGCTGGCCAAAGAACCGAATTACCGGAAGGGTGATGCTGCGGTAACAGCGAAGATTGCGCAGAATTATCCTACGGCAGTTATCAATGCGCGGCAGACGGTTTCTAATTTGCGTCAGCATGGGTTGCCCGGCTTGGAGGACACAGACGAGCGAAACCGCTGGCTTTGTCAGAAATGCCTGACTTTTTCCACTGTCTATGAAGCAATCGACTTTTTAACCAGCCTGCAATAATCATTTATCAAAGTGCCATAGGAGAAATCCGATGGCACTTTTTCTGTCTAAACCTAAACCGCCCGATAAAACCATGTAGGGAACTGTTGACTCCGTACTTCTACAGTAAAGTTCCCTACACAAGACTTTGGCGCCTTCCAAAAGGAGGGCGTTTTTCTTATCTGAAACAGAAGGAGGTATCCTCTTGGAGGTCAAAATCAATAGAGAGATTCGGAACTATACCGAGTCTATGTTTTTCGGACTGTCCCTCAGACAGTTCGTTTTTTCTTTACTGGCTGTTGGCGTTGCGGTGCTTTTGTACTTTGTTTTGAAGCCCTATGTGGGAACCGAGACAGTTTCGTGGATGTGCATCCTTGGTGCTGCACCCTTTGCGGCAATGGGCTTTGTGAACTACAACGGCATGACCGCAGAGCAATTTGTGTGGGCTTGGCTCCGCAGCGAAATGCTGGAGCCCAAGCAGATCAAATTCGAGCCGGTGAATATCTACTACGAGGCGTTGAAGGACGCGATCGATGAACATGAAAAGGAGGCCTGCAAGCACAATGATTAAGAGTATCAAAGCGATCCTTGCACAGGACAAGGAAAAGTTTAAGGTTCCGAGAAAAGTGCAGGACCTTATTCCGATCAAGAACATCTGGCCAGATGGCATTTTCAAGGTTGGGAATAAGTTCTCTAAGTCCTTCCGATTCTCGGACATCAACTATCTGGTGGCAAGCCGCGAGGACAAAGAGAGCATGTTTCTGACATACTCGGAGCTTCTGAACAGTCTGGACAGCGGAGCTGCCACGAAGATCACCATCAATAACCACAGACTGAACAGGTCGGATTTTGAGGAATCCATCCTGATGCCCATGAAGCAGGACGGGCTGGATGAGTACCGCAAAGAATATAACGATATGCTCCTGGACAAGGCGACCGGAGCAAACGGCATTACACAGGAAAAGTATATTACCATCACCGTGGCCAAGAAGGACATCGAGGAAGCACGGGCATATTTTGTGAGAATCGGAGCGGATTTGACCGCCCATTTCGCAAATCTGGGTTCCAAGTGTGTGCCCCTGAACGCCGCTGAGCGGCTGCGCATTCTCCACGACTTTTATCGCCCCGGTGATGAGGCGGCATTCTCGTTTGATATGAAGATCATCGAGCAGGATTCTGCTAAAACCAAATCGAGCCTGAGAACGCTTCCCCTGGTGGGGAGCTTCCGCGACTACTTTCAAAAGGTAAAAGAGGCTCAGGAGCTAAACAAGAAGGTTTGCGGCAATTGCTATAACTACGAGTACGACGGTTATGTCTTTGTGAATGAACTGGGAGAGCGCATGCGCCCGAACTATTTGACGGAGTACTTTCCTAAGTACATAGCAAAACACGGGATGCCGAAGATGCGGTTTCATGATCTTCGCCATAGCTGCGCCAGCTTGCTGCTGGCCAACGGCGTGCCGTTAAAGCAAATCCAGGAATGGCTCGGCCACTCGGATTTCAGCACGACCGCCAATATTTATGCCCATCTCGACTACAGATCCAAAATATCCTCGGCGCAGGCCATGGAGCAGGGAATGCTTCTTCCGAGGTCAGATGATTTCGGGAGCCGCTGGGAAAATGTAACCGAGCAGGGGAAAATAACAGAACCGGATTTGAACCCGGGCTTTTGACTAAAAAAGCACGCTGTTCTAACGCAAAAACGGCCAATTCTAACGCCGTTCCAACGCGAAAATCGGAAAATTCAAGGAGCCGGACAAAAAAGGAAAGTCCAGCAAACCCTTGAGTTTACTGGACTTTTTTGGCGGAGAGGATGGGATTCGAACCCATGTGCGATTGCTCGCAAACTGATTTCGAGTTAGAGTCGCTATCCGGACTTTGAAGGAAAACGGCGGAAACTCACGGACAATGCGAGAGTTTGCAAACCCTTGAAAAATCAGCATTTTTCCGCCCTTGAAGGTTGAAAATCCCAAAAGCCCAGACAGAGCAAGGAGTTCGAAAGAAATCCGGTTTTGGGGAGAAAAAAGCCCGTTGGGGAGAAGATGGGGAGAACTCGGGGAGAAATCACAGTCCAATGCAGATGATACCTACCGATACCGAACATCAAAATCAAGGTGGTTATCCGCATGACTGAAAGCATGAAATATTACGAATCCATCCGTCGCAAATACCCTGAGACGGTCTCGAAAGATCAGTTCTACCAGATTGCCCATATCAGCAAAGCAACTGCTCTGCACCTTCTGCAAAACGGTTTAGTCCCGTGCAAAGATACGGGCAAGAAAACTCGCCGGTACACAATCCGCACCGACGATATAATCTTCTATTTGATTGACCGGGAGCTTCACCCGGAGGTCTACCGCGCACCGGATCGCTGGTATCAGGAACGGTCAGGTCATTACAATTCGCGTGTCACCTATCGGAATGAGCTGACGAAGCTGTCCGAAGAGGAACGAGCCAACTTCCGAAAATATATGGAAGACGAGTTTTGTCAGTACGGCGATCTGCTGACCGTCGTTGAAGTGGCTGAGGCAATCGGCTACTGCGATACTTCTCTTCATCGCTGGTGCAACGCCAAGAAGCTCAAATCGTTCAATATCTCCGGCAGGTTTCTCATACCGAAGATCAGCCTTGTAGATTTCCTTGTTTCTCAGTACAGCTTCGACATTACACGGAAAACTTGGAAGCACACACTGCTCATCAAAAGTTTTCTTGATAGACTTGATACAACAGAATAATTCGTATAGCAAAGCCCCGTTATTGCACTGCGCATAGCAGAACAATAACGGGGCTTATTTTTTGTCAAATTGGAGGTCAAGGCAATGAACACAAGAGATTCTGCCAAGGCATTTGACGCCTTGATGCAGGAAACGCCGTATTCCCATTTCGATAGCGGCTGCGAGGGCATTATACCGGAATGCCGTACTTGCCGCTTTCATCGCCCCTTCTGGAAATATCAGTCCTGCGTGTTTGCAGAGTGTCCCTACTGCTGCAATCCCGTTTCTACCCTCAAAAATCAAAGTGGCACATCTGCTGCCGGAAAGGAAGTCAATCATGGATAACAAAATCGAAGTCTTCAAGAATGAACAGTTTGGAGAAATCCGAACAGCCCTGATCGAAAACGAGCCGTGGTTTGTGGCGGTAGACGTGTGCAGGGCTTTGGAGATCGGCAATTCGTCACAAGCCATTTCACGGCTGGATGCGGACGAGAAGATGATTACCCTCATTTCAAATGAGGGTAATAAACGAGGCAATCCCAACATGACGGTGGTGAACGAACCTGGACTTTACACGCTTATTCTGAGCAGCCGTAAGCCCGGAGCCAAAGCCTTCAAACGCTGGATCACACATGATGTCATCCCCATGATCCGCAAGACCGGCGGCTACATGACGGACTCCCTTCTGGAACGCATTCAGAAGGAACCTGCGGTCATTGTAGAGTTTGCTCAGGCGTTGATTCTGGAAAAGAATCGTGTGAAGGCTCTTGAGTGTGAGCTGAACACGGCGAAGCCCAAAGCTGATTACTACGACGCCTTCATCAATCCGGATGACTGCACCAATATCCGAACGACGGCGAAGGAACTGAAAATCCCGGAGCGCAAGTTCGTCCAGTTCCTTCTCAAAGAAAAGTACCTGTTCCGCTCTCCTTCCGGGCAGCTTCTTCCCTACAACAAGGACAGCAATGCCGGACTGTTCATCGTCCGCGATTTTGTGACGTTCTGCTACACCGGTTCTCAGACCTACTTCACGCCGAAGGGCAAGGAGGTCGTCCGAATGAAGTTCCAGAAAAAGTGCGGCGAAGAGCTGCTTCCCAAGATAGCAAGGTGATTTTCGTGGCAGTCTATCGCGTAAACAAGAATCGCGGCTATACCGTCATGGCGAACTTCCACCTCCGAGACAAGAGCCTGTCACTCAAGGCAGTCGGGCTACTCTCAAAGATGCTTTCGTTTAATGATGGCTGGAAGTTCTCAACCAAGGGACTTTCTGCAATCTGCAAGGAAGGTCCGGATGCCATTCTCTCCGCGCTCCGTGAGCTTGAAAAGCACGGCTACCTTGTCCGGCACCGGCAGAGAGACGGTAAAGGCAGGATGAGCAGCACAATCTTTGAGATATACGAAGAGCCGCAGGAGTCCACGCCAGAACGGGAAATGCCACACACGGAAAATCCATGTGTGGAGAAGCCAGATGTGGATAATCCACGCGGGGATAAGTCCGCACAAATAAATACTGATCAAGTAATTACCCAAGAAAGAAATACTCTCTCAAAGAACTATCAATCCATCAATCTTGATGTGATGGACAGGATGGATGAGCGAAGCGAGTATGAAGAGATTATCAAAGAGAATCTT
>ERZ1106978.2012-NODE-2012-length-10456-cov-7.229593_pt1 | contig 10456 bp, 14 predicted proteins | sample MGYA00403689_ERZ1106978 | MGnify/ENA primary metagenome ERZ1106978 (study PRJEB35170, sample SAMEA104062434) | human gut metagenome | biome: human gut; feature: human-associated habitat; material: faeces | place: Denmark | collected 2012-08-02 ...
GAGACATGGTAGAACGCCTCAAAGGGCCATCACAAGCCCTCTACACCCTGTTACGAGCTTACCTTTAAGCCGTCTTTTTTGCGGCTATTTGTTTTAATTCTTCGATATATTTGGTCTTGTCTTTCGCACTGCTTACTTTGAACAGTGCGAAATATACAAGCTTCTGTTCCTGCCTGCGATGATGCAGCCATCGGTTCATACCACGTTTTCTTTGTGGTCTGGCGTGTTTTTTCTTGTGTTTCGCATGGCAGAGTACTTCTCTGGTAACTCGAATAACTGTTTTGTTCGTGTAGGAGAAGTCGGTAACTCCATCAAATGCATTTGGATACACCTTGCGAATGATATTTCCTGCGCCGTTGACATCCGCATTCAGAATCGTACCTTCCTTTGATTCGTACTGTCCACGGGAGATTCGTTTCCCTGAAAAATGATATTCCAGGTGTTCCCCTTCTTTGTAGACAGGAATCGGATCTTTGTCGATCAGACTTGCCTTGGACGTATACGATTCCTCTGTTTCAATAACCGGGATACCCGCCTTTGCTGCAACATAGGTCAGTATCCAGAAAAATCTTGTGTATGGAATACTGACAAAGTGCTGATTGTTACCTGAGCCAAGGTTGATTTCCTGCTTTTGGTCTTTGTTGTGTCCGCAGACGATGACCTCTACTTTGTTTTTCAGGCAGAAATCCACGATATAGTGAGCTGCCTTATAGAAAAAGTCGTCGATCCGGCAAGCTCTTTTCTTTGAGATACGGTTCAGTCTGGCAGAGTTCTTCACGGATTTCGTGGAATCCATCCCTTTTGTCAGTTCTGACATCAAAGCTGCACGTCTGCGGTTAAAGTTTTGATTGATGGATTTTAACCAGTGTCCGTCAATGATGAACGGAGCTGCCGGAAAATTTGTCAGAGCGGTCAGAAAGTTATTAAGCCCTGGATCAAGTCCGAGAATCCTTGTGGGATTTGTCGGTGCTTCCGGCATTTTGACGGCATCCTGAAATGTCACATATACCATATATCCGCCATAGCAGGGCTTGACTTCCGTTCTGACATAAGAACCTTCCGGCTTTCCAACACAGATCGGCACCAGGCAGCGAGGAAATGTGATGTGCATTTTTCCTTTGATATCAGACCGCTTTGCAACCTGATTGGTAAAGGTAACGGTCGTGTAAGGTGTCCTGATATATCCCGGCTGCTTTGGCTGTGCCTTAAATTTTCCAGGATTTTGACGATACGATGCCAACAGTTCAAAGTGTGATTTCCAGTCTTTGAGGACTTTTCGAAGCACCTGCTGGTTTGCCTGTGACGGCATCGCATAGTAGTCAGGATTCTTTGTATTCTTCATCACCGCATCCAATGTCTCATATGTGAGCATCCAGTGATCGGACGTTGGCATGATCGGATGGTTTTTCTGTTTGTTTTCTATTCGCTTCTGGATCTTTGTGCGGGCCGGGTCGCTTGCAGGCAGACTCTGCAGCTGCTTCGTGAGTCGGTCAACATCTTTCTGAAGCTTTTCGTTTGCCATCTCAATACCGATACGTACAGTCTCTATGACCTCGTTCTCGTTGGCAGTGCGTTTATCCGGGTCTTTCTTCAGCCCGGTACGCAGGTTACGAATGATAAAGTTTGCTGAATTTCGCAGGTTTTTTGCAAGGTGAGTCTGGCACTCGAAATAAGATGCCAGCTTTGGCATCCTGTTCTGATCCACAAAGATTGATATGGTATGCATAAAAGACCCTCCTTTTCAAAAAAACGTGAGAATGTAGTTAACTACACTTATATTATACAATAAAATATAAGTAAAATCAAGCAATGTGTGATTTTTTGAATTGTTTTATTTTGAAACGAGAGAGGTACTATTATGAGAGCAAATAAGAATGGTGTCAACAAAGACCAAAAGGACAAAGTAAAGAAAGACGGGTACAACAGGGGACAGCATTGTGTTTACTGTCTTACCTATCATATGATTTTTGTCACACATTACCGAAAGCCTGTGATTAACGACGAAATGAGTGCTGCCATGAAAGAATTTTCGAATCATATGGCAGAGCAGTTCCGTGGAAAAGTTTTATCCGCAGAGACAGACAGAGATCATATCCACCTGCTGGTATCACTGCCACCGAATACCAACATATCCGTCTTTGTAAGAAGCATCAAGACTCAGTTATCCAGAGAGATGCGCAAGCGTTTTCCGGAACAGATTAAACAGTATATCTATGGGGACGATACCTCATTCTGGAGCCGCAGCTACTTTATCGCAACTACCGGAAGTGTTTCTCTTGAAACAGTAAAGCAATACATCGAATCACAGCGTTCTGAAGAACATCAGGCCAAGAAAAACCAACAATTCCAGAAGAAAACCCTGTTGGAATGATGGTTGCGTTGTTTGTAATCGGCGCATTCATCCCTCGGACGTTCTTGCGAACGGCCGGGGTTTTCTGCGCTGAATCATTATAATTTGCATGATCTGGTGTAATTGCTCCATCATCAATTTCTGCACCGTTGATACTTCCGTATAGTTCACCCCAATAGCAATCCAATAGATTTGAGTTTGTACGCAATCCTTCTTTGTACATGTCTAAATCATGTTGCAAATATTCTGGTAGCCCATGTTCATATTCATAAATTTCCTTCATTCTCTTATACCTCCTTGTCCTGCTGAGATCAGCCTATATTCAAGCTGATCTCAGAAAAAAAGTCATCAAAATCAGCCCTCGTGATGTAGCCGATCAGCCCTTGTGACTTAATCTCAACCCATTCATCTCCAATAGCGTTAACCTGCACTGCCCTGCCATCCATCACATATTTCGCCATTTGCTGATGCTCTACATCATATACCATAACTCTATTGCTACACAAATACCAATTCGCTTCGTTTGCTTCATCTATGACCGCCTGCAATGTTTTTTTCTGCTGCACCGTCTTATTGGTACATATATTGCATACTGCCATGACACAAGCTAGTACCGCACATATTCCAAATACCTTTATGCCAATTTTCCGTACAAGCCGTGTATTTGCCTTTTTAAGCGTTTCTAGCTTTTCAGCATATATTTTATCAAGTTTATCTTCGAAATCCATTTGACGCGCTTTTAGAGCCTTTTCAGCCTGCATCGTATATTCTTTTAGTTCTCTGTCAAAGTTTTTTTCTCTCTTATCGCATTCGTTTTCCCGTCTTGCTAAATACTCCTCCTGCGCTTTAGAAGTCCATCTCTGCTGCTTCACTTCGTTCATTTCGTTTTCCAAATTCTTGTTCTTTTTTAACAGTTCGTCTTCTCGCTTGGTAGCCATACTGTTTAACTCTTGCTTCTGCTTGTTCAGAGACACAATCTGATTGCTTTTCTTTTGAAGCTCGTTCTTGAGCTTCAAGTTTTCGGAGGAAGTCATCTGTATCTGATTGCGCAGTTGTTCGTTCTCCGTCTGTAATTCCTCCAACAGATTTAGCAGCTTCTCTTCTTCTGAGTAACTCTCTGATTCGTTCATTGCGTTCTTCTCCCTTTTCTTGTTCTTTCAGTTTCTGAATTTCTTCGTCAAACACTTTCAGCTGTTCCTGCACCTGTGTCCATAACTTATTATGTTCTTTGATATCCCGATTGATCTGGCAGCGATCTGAAGCCTTTCCAGACGCTTCTATCGCCCTCGCCTCATACCCTTCATGTATTGTTGGCTCTTGATCTATTCCACGTGTCTCATAGCTTCTATGGTCAATTTGATGCTTCTGGTCAAGATACTGATTGCATACTTCCGCCCAGGATGCTCTCATGTTCTGAAGAACTTCTTTTTTGTCCAGCAAATTTTGTTCAGCATTGACTCTCTTCCATTGTTTCCGGTTTCTTTTGTCTACCTTCTGTTTTCCTGTCTTTGAGTCAACGATTGGAATGCGTGCGCCTTGTCCATCCAATACATATTCCATTTTCCTCTTTGCTGTCCATTCCCCTGTTTTCCTGTCAAGCTGTCGATTTGCTATCAAAATGTGCGCATGTGGATTCTTATTCTCTTTGTCGTGATGAATAGCATAGCTGCACGCATAACCTCGTGACGTGATCTGCTTTTCAATAAATTCATCGACTGCTTTTTTCTGCATTGTAAAATCAAATTCTTTTGGCAATGCCACCATAATCTTTTTTGCAGTCCTTGCATTTTCAGCAACTTCGTACTTTTCAATAGCATTAAATAAAACCTTAGGATCTTGGAACTCCTTTGGCGCTCCTTCTGGCAGTAATGTTCCTGTCAACATAACACGTTCTTCTCTTCCATAGCTGAAAGTCATTCCTAATCGCTCATCCACAATTTTCTCAGCTGAGATATATGAAAGTGTTGCACATGCTGATGAACCTTTTGCCCTCGATACATTAGAGATATTGCAACTGTATATTGCCATTGTCATTTCCTCACTTTTGAAAACAATAATTTGCAAAGGCTTTGCCTTTGCTCCTCGAAGAGCGCACGTCATGCAACCTATGGTTGCGTGTAAGTGCGCCCTTAACAAAGTTAAGGGATCTTGCAATGACTATATCATGTCTTTTTTTTTACGTCAATATGTGCTATACTGAAATTAACTAAAACACTAAAAAGGAGATTTCTTATTATGATAACCGCAGAAGAAAAACTTGCAAAATTAAGAGAAAAACAAGCGCAGCTTAAAGCACAAGAGAAAAAAATTATTGCTCAAGAAAACGCTAAAGCACGAAAAGCAAGAACCAAACGCTTAATTGAAATCGGTGCTGCTGCGGAGTCTATTCTTGGACGACCTTTTCAAGATAATGATTTGCAGAAATTTTTAAACTTTTTAAAACAACAAGAAACTAATGGAAATTATTATTCTAAAGCAATGAACAACACTGATTTGCAGTAATTCTAGTTATCCGGTGATTTACCTTTTGCATCTTATTTGTTGTTATGTATGATACTCCCGCGCGCATTCTGACGAACAGGCTGGGGAGTATCATTTCCAAGGCATTTTCTTAAAAATGGGTACAAAAAAAGCACCTACAAAAACGTATACACGTCTTTCGCAAAGTGCTTTTTCTTCTGTATCTTAGTTTTTCCTTGTTGCTATTTATTTGGTTGCTCCGCAACCCGAACAGGTATATCCAGTTGTCACTGTCTCATCCCATGCTGCCTGCGTGACCACTGTCTCATAATGTCCAATTGCATCATGATGGACAACGGTTGTCTCTGCATCGTGATGAACTACTGATGTTTCTGCATCATGATGAACTATCGTTGTCTCCGCATCATGGTGAATACTTCCTGTTTGAATCTGAATATCATGCCAACTTGACCAACAACCTGCTCCCATATGCGCATTTACATCCTCACCTACTTGAAATACATGTCCACATGCGTTACATACAGGTGTCCACTCATAAATTGGTTCATCACAAGAGATACTGTCAATGCTGTAACTGCTAAACCGCTAATTCTTTTATCGCTCAATTTCTTCATCTTGCTCCTCCTCTTCCTGCTTTTCTATGACATTTCTACCAACCGTTTTTTTGCTTTTATTCTGTGTCTTCTTAATAAGGTCTTCGGTTCTATAGCTATGATAGCCTTCATATTCATAACTATGATCAACACCCTTCATGAACATCTCTCGATCATCAATTTGATCGGTTAATGCGTTTTGAAGAAGCACCTTTATCTCTATATCTTTGATAGGACTTCTCTCCATTGCCAGAAGGTAATCTTCTTTATCAACTTTGCTCCAATCAACGACTCTTCCAAGTTTCCTTTTTAAAATCTGATCCAGCCAAATACGGGTACTTCGTCCATTTCCCTCTCGAAACGGATGCGCAATATTCATTTCAACATACTTTTCCACAATTTCATCAAATGTAGACTGTGGCATTTTTTCAACATTTTTCAACGCTGCATCCAAATACATGACTGGTGCAAATCGAAAATTTCCTTTTGCAATATTAACCGTTCTCGTTTGACCTGCAAATTCATAAATATCACAAAATAGATAATTGTGAATCGCCTGCAATGCCTTATAGCTTCCGGGAATCATTTCATCAAGCATTCCACTTTCAAACATCTCTGCTGCTTTTCTTTTACTGATTCGCTCCTCTTCTCTCGCCAACTCTGTAGAATCAGTAATTCCTAATTTATTTTGCAATGCTGCCATTTTTCACTCATCCTTCCGTGTTCGATTCGGACACACTTGCCTTAGCGTTCCAATTCTTCCTCTTCTTCAATCTGTAGCTCTTTGTTTTGCACTCTGGCACTTCTTTCAATGCCTCTGTTATAGCTCTTTCTAGGATTTAAGTCCTGCCCATTTTGCCATCTCTGAAACAGCTCGACTTTCTTTTCATAGCGCTCACAAATAAGCTCAATACGCTTCTCATCCATTTTTGAATCCTTATGGTACAATTCCCAAAGCTTTTGTGCAGTCGGCAATTTTGTCACATCCACAAGCGAACGATCCTTCACATATTTGAGCAACCCAAGTTCAGTTCCCGTAAAGCTTGTCGTTTTGATTTTTAGAAGTTCCTTGTCTGTTGGCACGGCTTCTGATACAAACAATGATTTTCCACTGTCAAAGATCGGTGCCATACGTTCAAAGCAAAGACTGTCTGCATTTCGAAAAATGCCAATATTATTTAAGTGGCGATCCACATTCGAGATAATAAAATCGGACATAATCTGATATTCCAAATCATATCGAAGCTGTCCTGCATCTATCCCATGCTGCTCACAAACATGAATAAAATGTTCGTATGTAGAACTATCATTTTTCTGTTTCTCTGATGTTATGACTGCATAGGCAGACACAAACTCTTTTTGTTCACTGGTAAATGCTTCTGTACAGCATCCATAATCATATGATGCTCCTTTTATCTTTAAAAGCGTATAATCAGAATAATTATCATATCCCTGCTGCTGATGCAAATAAGATGCAAATACCTCATTGATGCTTTCCGCAGATAGATAGTCTCTGTTTCCTTTAACCAGATACCTCTTGTTCTCTAATATGATCCAACTTTTTTCTAGTTCTCCCTGCAAAGTACTATCCGGTGTATAGGTGCTAAGTGGCTTTCTCCCTGATGTCATGCGATCTTCCAACTCAAGACTTCCGCAAAAGTCATTCTGGTACAAATTGACCATCTCCCATGTAAGACCGGAATCTATCGGGCGAATCCAGTAATAGTCCGTCAGACTAAGCCCAAGATTCTTAACCAAATATTCTTCTGGATAGAAGATTCCCTGCTGTTCCAAAATATGCTTGATTTTTCCCTGATTCAATGGAACTGCCCTTTTTCCCCACCAGCGCTGAATCCCATCTACACATATCTGTTCCTGCAATGGGGCAATTCTTCGATTGATATTTTTATAATCACACTTCTCAATTCCCCCGGATTGGTTTAATGCCATTAGCGTGACTCTCTCATTTTTTCGCATCAACTCATAGACTGGCACAGTTCTTCAAACCTCCGATCTTCCAAATATTCTTCAACCATCCACTCGGCAGCTGTTCGAACATAGTATTCCGGCAATGCGCCTTCCCTGCATATTTTCAAGCATACCTTCTCACCATGATAGTTAAAGACAACTTTCCATTGATGTACTTGAAGCTGAATTGTACATGATATGTCTTGTACAAAAAATTTATCGCTTGTGAACACTGATCCGTCAGATGACATTTCTTACCTCACTTTCCACAATGTTATATTTTAGGAACTCAGGAATTGCATGTTTAACTGCATCTTCTTTCACACTATCATCGCTCAGTACACTTGCTGTAATAAGAATACCTACCGGATATATCATTTTCTGCATCTTTTGCTGTCTTAAATCATCATAATCATTACAAATAGGCACATTGTTTTCTCGACTGATATAATCTACCATTGCTAATAGATAAAAGCTCTCTGGATACCATTTTTTATCATAATACTGTCGTATCATGTCTTCTTTCAGTGTCTCTATCAAAAAATCAATATCGCCCTGTTCTTTTAACCGATGGCATACATTACTTTTGAATAATTCAAAACTACAACGTTTTTCCATTTCCCACCTCTTTCTGAGAATATAACCACCATTTATAAACAGTTTTTTTATCAAGTCCTGTTTCACGGATACAATCAACTTTCCTGCCCTCTGGATGAGCTGACCGCCATTCATAAACAATCATTGATTTGTCTGGTCTGCCGTTATTATCCGTCCACTTTGTCCCTTTCATTCGTTGTCGAATATCTCTTGAAAACCTTGCAAGTTCCAAATGATCTTTTTGCTTTAATCGTTTTTCTTTTTCTCTATGACTTGCTGGAATCGACACTTTTGTTTGTTTCTCAATCCACTCACGACTCGCCATAGTACTCAAGAGTTTGTGATCTGCCTGCAACGCTTTCAATGCGTCTTTTACATCCTCACGCGTAAAATGATTGCTCTCGTCATCTGTAAGAGACTCTAGGTGATCCAGAAACGAATAGGCATCTTTTCTAATCTGTTTTTCTGGTATGCCACACTTTAAGCCGTAAGCACACAATGCCATAATTGAAAAATATCTACCACCTACTTTCACGTTAGTCGTGATTTTGGCTTTCCACCACTCATAGAGTGCTTCATTGCAAGTCCATGTGCCTTTCTTTTTAGGTTGTCCTTCAACGATCCGCGTTTGATACCACTCTGGATATAATTCCTTTGCTTTCTCTATAGGTAACCGCTTAACATCCTTTGGTCTCGGCTTCACTGTCAACACAGACAAGTCAACCTCACAATTTGGTATGCTTGCCTTTATATCTCCCAACGTGTAGCGATTATTTGAGAGCTTGTAAGCTCTTACCGGATAAGCTGCGCCCAACTTGCTTTGCGATCCAACACATCTAAAACCTTGATAGATTCCTGTTATATCAGGATCATCTGGCTTCAAGCTACTCGTATCATTCCAGAGCCGCCTTATAAAACACTCCTTCAAATCTGCTAACGTACTTTCCAAATTGTGATAGAGCTGCACTGGTTCTTTGAGAAAGTAGTAAGCATGTACCCCCTTTCCAGAGCTTACTAGGTAGGTTGGGCAAAGCTGCACACCGTTTCCGAACTGCTTCAAAAGGTTCTTAAGCTGTTGAACTCCCACATAGTCAATATCAATAGCCACTGCATACAGCTCATGAGCATTTTGCTTTTTGTGAGTCTTTCCGTAAAAAGCGATAGGCGGCACCAACCCAAACTCATCACCAATCACTTTATCAAGCATCTGCAAACTGTCATCCACAATCCATTGTCTCGTTCTGCCCCTACCAGATGGTCGAATCTGAGTCGCTATCACATTACCTTTACCATCACGTTCCGTACTCTGCAAACTCCCTTTGGGAAACAACTCTCGATAAAACTCTTTTGGACAAACCTCTAAAATTTTTCGTTCCCTCATAAGCTCCTCTTTCGCCTTGTATTCCCTAACCCAATCTACTTCATTTTTACCACTCTCAGACATACTTACAACCCCCTACGCATAATATAGTAAAGTATATTAGATATATACTACTAGGCTTCGCCTTGACCGCTAATCTTATCAATATATTTTTTCCACCTTTGTTGCATTGTAGTATAAAATTTTATCATTTTATTGTCAATAGTTTTGCAAACCTTTTTTGTCACTTTTCCCTTATTTTCCTTGCTATTCTTATCAATTTCTTTTTCCATATTTTAAATTATACATCATCTCATCGTTGATAGCTTTGCATCAAATTTTCATTTTTTCTCATAATTATTTTGATACGAAGCCTTAATATACCTTGCAATTGTGGCTGATGGTATACATAATTCTTTTGATATTTTCCTGATACTCAATCCGTCTTTATGCAGTTTCTCAATCTGTTTAGCATATTCGATATACGCACGTTTACGTCCTGCACCAAACGGATTCTTATCAGTTTTGACGGTTTTGTTTTTGTCTTGCGATTCCTTCAGTTGCCGTTCCAAATCTTCATACATGGCTACTAGTTCGCCATATCGTTGCCTATTCTTCTCGATCTGATCTTGGCGATCTTTAGCTACTCTTTTCCATTGCTCACGATCACGAAGCAGGCTCTGATACATCGGCGAGTCGCTAACATCATGCTTTGCATTAAGTTTACTATTTAATGCCAATGCATCGGCTATTGCAGCATCGCGTTGGTTGATTGCCTGTGCCAGCTCTGTCTCTAATCGTGCGATCTTTTCTTTCTGCGTTTCTCTTGCCATTTTTTGCTCCTCCCTGTTTCATAATTATTTTGATACACGCATCATACCATTTGATCTAGTATTTTGTCAAGTGGTATGATGATCTCAGCCTAAATATAGGCTGAGATCAAAAAAATTCATCAAAATCAGTTTTCTTCTTCATCTTGCCAATGTCCCCACAAATATCGGCTTCTCAAGTGATACTCCCACGCGCGTTCTTGCGAACTGGCGGGGCTTCTCGAGACATGGTAGAACGCCTCAAAGGGCCATCACAAGCCCTCTACACCCTGTTACG
>ERZ1106978.2015-NODE-2015-length-10443-cov-379.199076_pt1 | contig 10443 bp, 9 predicted proteins | sample MGYA00403689_ERZ1106978 | MGnify/ENA primary metagenome ERZ1106978 (study PRJEB35170, sample SAMEA104062434) | human gut metagenome | biome: human gut; feature: human-associated habitat; material: faeces | place: Denmark | collected 2012-08-02 ...
CAATACAACAGGAAAAACATCGCTAGCCTCATGTTTCTATTATATATTAGGGATGGAAGAGTTGATGTCTCCTAAAAGAAATGTTGACTCGCTTGATAGGTGTCTAAAAGAGCATTTTAGCATTGATGATTCTTCTACTGGTATGAAGAAAATATGGTATGTTGATTCTTCGTATGTAGAGTCTGAAATTATGAATGATTCTGGTAAACGGCTACTTTTACATCGTGACATCAGAAACGAAGTTATGAATGCAAATAAAATCTATATATCAGATTGGGAAAATGGCGAATGGAAGAATAAGAGAGAATATTTCCTGCATTCAATGGATGACAATAATCAAACTATAGATTTTGCGTTTTATGGTTTCTTAGCTAACTTTGCTGGAATAGCTCTGCCCTCTGTTCCCGTAAGAAATAGTGGTAAGGAATCTGTATTGTACCTTCAAACATTGTTTGCCTTATGTTATATAGAGCAAACGAGAGGCTGGGCAGATTATTTTGCTACAATCAAAGGCTATAATATTCTTAGACCTAAGCAGCGTATTATAGAATATGCTTTGTCTTTAGCCAGAGATATAGATTATGAGACCAAACAAAAAATGAAAGAGAAGAGAGATTGTGCAAAGGTTAAGTGGGAGCATGAGATCAATTATATCAAAGGTATTTTAGCTTGTAACAACTATGAGGTCATTGGTCTAGAAAACAATATAGAAAAGCAGCAAAGCAAGATAGAGTCTCTAAAGATTGCATTTATTGGTAAGATCGATACTGATATTAATCGGTATTTGAATGACTTGGAAGAAAAAATTGGAGCATTCGAACAAAATAAAAATGCTGTCGTTCAAGATTATTTTCCAGAAGACAGGAGATTGATAGAAACTTATCAAAAACACAAACTAATATATGATGATTTCTGTCATAAGATAGCAATAGACAAACAAAAGTTGGCTGGTATAACTCTGAAATTGTCTGAGTTAGAAAAGGAGCATAAGCGAATTGTGGGGTTAAATAAGGTAGATAATGTTTTTACGACATTGCAGGTGACGGTTTGCCCTACTTGTAAACAACAACTCCCCATTGGCGAAGAAAGAAAAGAGGAAAAAGTAGCGAAAAGCCAACTAGAAGAAATAGATCATCTTATTTCAAGCAAGAAAACCTTTCTTGGTACACTTAAAGATATCACAGAGAATAACCTCCAGCAAAAACAATTACATCTTTTATATATAGAAAAGCTCCTATTGCAAGATAAAGCCCTTGTTGATCAGTTGTCTAATGAGACGTATTTCTCCGCTTCTGGTATATCTGAAGTAGAAATAATGGAAATAGCAAAACTGAAACTAGAACTAGAGCAAACTAAGGCTTTGCTTAACAAGGTAGATACTGCAAAGGAAAGGTTGTCGATTATTAAAAAAGAGTATGAAGAATACGATAAGGAGTATAAGTCTTTGAGAAGTAATGAATGTAAAGGACTGGAAACGTCTTTGTCTAAATTTGTGGTGATATTTAAAAACTACCTGATAGGTTTTGAATATAAAAGTAATTATAAGAGTCAAATTTATTTAGAGCCCAATAGTGAATCATCATATAAGTATTTCCCAATGGTGCAAATGCAGAATGATAGTTCCGAGCTGATACGATCCGTCTCATCTGCTTCAGATTTCATACGCTCCATTTGGGCATACTATCTTGCTCTTCTAAGAGTTGGTTGCAAGCATCCCGGTTTTGTCATTTTTGATGAGCCTTGCCAGCAATCCATGGATGAATCGAGTTTGTTAAAACTGTTTGAATGTGGTTCTAGTTTTATGGATAAACAACTTATCTTCTTTTGTTCTTCTCAACCTCATACATCAAAGGCGAAGAATGATACTCATGATAATATCATAAAAGACATCATTCAGAATTTGCCAAATAAGGCGATGATTAATGTTATCGAATTTGAAGATAAAGCTATAGATGAAATCTAGTGTAGCATATTAAAACACATTAGTTTTTTTATCAGCATAGCCCAATCAATGGGCTATGCTGATGAGTTTACTTCCTAAGGCAGTTTCTATACGAGCAATGGTTTGAGTAGTGAAGTTATGTCTGCCTGTTAGCCATTTGGAGATTTCAGAGTCTCGCTTGTTGAGTAAGCGGGCAAAATCCTTTTGGGTAAGTCCCTTGGCTTTCAGAATCTCACTAATGCGCTCGGCAATACCGAAAGACAAATCGAACTCTGCCTTTTGCTCGGCAGGTATTGCTGCGAGGCAATCGTCCTGCTTTGACGCGATTGCTGAGAAACTGATTTTGTGGTAATTTGCTGATAACTTGCAGATTTCTTATGATTCTCTTGGTGGTTTCGAGGGAAAAGCGTACTTTTGCGGCAGAGTTAAACGTTTAAAAGGAGAAGATTATGGCAATAGATATTAAAGTGATACCGACTCTACGAGGTGAAGAAGCTGCTCGCTTTGTGAAGAGAGCGGAAGAAGTTATGAATAATAATAATCGTGTGGACTTCTCTGCAAAAATAGCTGAAGCTCGTGCCATTCTGAAAAAAGCGGGTTTTTGATTATGGAGTTCTTATTGGAAAAATGCAAACTCATGAAATTGGATGATAAGATATTGTCATCTTGTCACCCTTTTACTTGTGGAGATGCTGACACCATTGCGTTCTTTTCTTAATCGTCTGACTTCTCTGATTTCTTCATTGATCTCATCGAGTGACATATCAATGTTATTCTCTCTTGCTGTGTCACACATGTATTGGAACGCAGCTTTTGCTTTTGCAGTCACTTCATCTTCTTCTTCATTCTTTGCCTGAATGGAGAATGGAATGCTCTTACTGCGAATTACTGCCTTAACAAAGATGTTGATAGCGGTATTCGCACTCATACCAAATTGTTCGCAGAGTTTATCAAACTGTGCTTTCTGCTGTTTGTCCATACGGACTGTCATTGCAGTCTGTGCCATAAGCCTAAAATGTTTAATTAATAATCATTCTGACTGCAAATATACATCATTATGACGTAAAATGGTATAGAATGGCTTATAATTTAATAAAGATTAAACTTTAGAATGTAACCGCCCTCAGTGCTGCTTTTTCTAAAATCACCCCGTCCCTCTTTACCATTAAAGAGGGCTCCACCTCTCAACCCGCCCCTCTCACCCTCAGGGAAGAGGGAGGAAACCGCTCCTCCTCGTCGCTCGGAACCGCTACGCTTTAAGGTTGGCGGACCATCAAAGGTCTCGCCAGATTGTACGGGATGGGACCGCCAGGCTGTTGCGGGGGAGACCTAATGCTGCTTCAAAGCCATCGCCATGTTGTGCGGGATGGACCGTCTGGGAATAGCAGTTTATAGTTTACGATTGATTTCGTGGTTATTTGCTGATAACTTGCAGATTTCTTGCTTTTTTCTCATCAGGATTGTTGTAATCCGCTATGGAAAAGCCATTGTTCTTTTTATAGGCAAAGCGTATATTGACCGTTTTCTTGTCAAAGGTTACCTGGAGTCCTGGGTAGAACCTGTATCTGATATTTTCATACCACAGTTCCTGTTCTGAAGCCTTCTTCATGTAATCCATCCTCAGAAAGATTCCAATCTTTTTCATTTCCCATATAGTGTGTAAATACTTTCATATCATTCTTTTTTATTCTTATGTTTGTGTTTGCATTTGTGTCAGCAAATCGTATCCAGCTGTTCCTTCACTTTTTCTTCTTCATTTGCACCCTTTGTTGATAATCTTAAGAGTTGGAGATGATATGATTTGAAGATGTGATCCTTTAGGGCGTCACGACTACTTTGTACGGTTCCTTTATGGTGATAGGCATAACCATCGATTTCTATACCGAGTAATGGTTGCTTGGTAGCCCGATTTATGATCAGGAAATCTACATGGGTATTGAAATTGCCTGCATAAATTCTTTCTTCTTCACTCATTAAGTCTGTTTGCCTGAAGATTGAACGCAAAGGGATATGGCATAATACATGGAGACAGGAATACTTCCGGTCACTTTCAAGTATACTTTTAATCAGAGAATACGCAATGTTCTCAGAAGCATACTCTGAGATTTTCGGATGGCTTTCCAAGAATGCGATGCGCATATCTGTATATTGACTATAGAGATAGTCAAAGATAGAAAACACCTTGCTGTCTACGACCTTACAGTTATTGTAGTCAATATAATCAATGAGATCTTTGATGTTACTTGTCTTCTCTTGCTCATTGCCTGTTACCACTAGGTAGAATTTCTTCTTAGCTCTTGATACAGCTACATTTATGAGATGTGGATCATCAATGAAATCATTAATCTGATTGCTTACTACGCTCATTATAATGACATCCTTCTCTCTTCCTTGGAACTTATGAACAGTACCCACTTCAATATCAGGTAACTGCTGGCGAATGGCATTCACCTGATTATTATAGGGGGTAATGATTCCTATTTCATCCAAGCAAATATCTTTCAGCTCAGGAATTACCTCTTGTTTGATGACTTCAATTTCTCTCAGATTGGTCATGTTTGCTGCATGGTTACCCTTTACTGTCTTATAAGCAGCAAGAACATTTTTGTTGGTCTCATCTTCCTTCATAATGAGAAGATTTCCACCATAAAACTTCTGGTTACAGAAGTTGATGATACGGGGATGGCAGCGATAATGTTCACGCAGTAAGGTTTGGGGTACATCCTTGATCATGATACTTACTGACTCCAGGAAACTATGATTAGCACTATCATATCCATCATCTATGTGGGATAAGCCAAAAATAACTTTCAGTTTCTCTCTATCATTATTTGTAATTACATTTGGCAACTGTTTTATATCGCCTACAATTACAGCGTTCTTTGCACAGGTAAGAGCCAACGTTCCTGTCTCAAGTGATACTTGAGAGGATTCATCCATAATTACATAATCATAGATCGTATTGCCGCCTAATGAAGATCGAGCAGAGAAAGTTGTACTCGTAATAACCGGATATTCCTTGAGAACTTCCTCAGCCTGGGTGGACAACGTATCTGCATCCGTAAACTCACGACGCATTCTGCCTGAATATCTGGCATGAAGCGTATTTTTCAATATCATCATTGAATGATCAGATAATGAATCCATAAGAGTTTTGTTGTCATGCAGCTGTAATTCATCTTCTATCTTTCTTAGCTCCTGTTCCAGTTCTTCAATTCTCTTCATATAGTAAAGGGCCTGAAGTTCTATAATGAGCTCATCCAGGTGATGTTTATCAAACTTACTCTTGAGATGCAGCCAATATCTGATAAGCAGGCTTGACCATAACCATTTCAGCCATTGCCAAAAACTCTTGGAATTATCATCCCTGGTATCGGCAAACTCCTGAAGTTTTACCCACATTTTCGTCAGCCTTATAGAAGATAAAGAACGCTTGAGGTAGAATGTGCCATCTGAAATGTTATGATTGCTCTTGAAGTGAGTCCATTCCAATTTGAGGTTTTCCAATTCCAACCTTGAAGTTGCCTGTTGATTCTTTAAATCAAAGAGTTTGTCTAATTGCAAAGAAATTCTTTGAATCTCTTTTTCAACAACAGTTTTTTCCTCTTCTTCTATTCCCCAATCTTTTACATTCTCTGGTATTGGGGGTTGTCCTTCCTTGATAAAGGTCTCCTTATTATCATGGCTTCCCAAAGTTGCAACAATGAAATCAATCCCGTACTTGGCGAGTTTCTCCTTTACATTTGCTGTAGCAGAATTGTTATTTGATACGACGAGTATTGTTTTTCCCTGTATGAGAAGATTGGCTATGATATTGAGAATTGTCTGAGTCTTGCCTGTACCTGGAGGTCCCTGGATGATACTAACCTGATTTCTCAATGCGTTCTCCACTGCCTTCTTCTGACTGGAATTGCAGCCAAAAGGGTAGATAAAGAAGTCTGCTCTAAGTTTTTTGCTATGATGTTTAGTATTAAGATAAACATCAGCAGCTGTAGAATTAGGTATCTGCTTTATCTTTTCATAGGCAGTTAAGAGAATCTTTTGGTTATTGATGTCATTCTTTAAGGGATTGATCTCTGCCACCTGTTTAAGATAGGTCCAGACATTTCTTGCCTTTTCATCTGCCAGGCAAGAAACTTCTACTTGAATTCTGCTTCCTGGATATTCTTCTACCTTGTCAATTTTATATTTGATGCGCCAGTACTTCATACCATGATGTGTGAAGCACCAGAGATCAGAAATACCTTGTCTTATGGTACCATCCAGCATCACTACAGCATACTCTCCGTCAATATGTAAAGACTCCTCTATGATGACCACATTTTCTTTTTTGTAAAGATATGTTTTCGGGTTTTCCTTAAACATCACAGCCATTTTCTGCTCATTGGCGGGAGTAATGCTCTCAATATTCAAGGAGCGTGGCTCTCCTTTTATGAGGATTATTTTTGATGATATATCTAACATGTTTAATTTTTTATAATACATTGTTGCGAGTGCGTATGGTAATTCTCTTAACTCCAAAATACAAAACTAATGGTTATACTGCACCATCATGTCACTCGTATCTTTTCTTCCATATTCGGAACTGCACCAATTAAAACATGTGCAAAGATACAATGATTTAATGTAATATCCAATTTTTCAAGCATATTTCTTTAAGATATCACCCGAGAACTTAGAAGAGATTGTTGAGTACTACTCGGATGCTGAGAATGACAGGATGGTTGAGATACCATATGAGGTAGCTCACAATCTGATCTATGGTTCCATAGAATTTGCCGGATCACATCATCGATCTCTTGCTGACTATAGATCACGAGGAGTTGCGTCAGGACTTGGAGAACATAATCAGGTATGGCTTGGGCAAATACCAGCATTTGATAGCGACAGGGGAACTGTTTGCTGCCATACGTCATAGCATCATCCTTCTAGCAGAGGTGGTTGAAGAGCTCCATCGGGGTGAACTGCTCAGGCAGGAGTATGCTCTTGATGTATATGAACGGTATCACAGGTTAGAGGAAGACAGCAACAGGTAATGGAGTAAAGGCATCATAGCATTCTTCCTTTGGCTGAGTTTTGGGTTTTAGAGGGTAGTGTTCTCTGCTAAATAGCATTGGTGATGCTTTTGTTTACATATCGTGCCAATTCATCAAAAAGGTCTTTTGCCTTTGGGATGAATTGGCACTATTATATAAATATCATCAAAGCAGATTTTCCTTGATAATTCTGCTTCCATTGCAGCATTTCATTATATATTTTTCTCTTCATAATTATCTGTTTATCACGTTATGACGACCTATCTTTGCCCTATTTCTCACGTTTTGATGAGATAACAGTAGGCTATTTCTCACGTTTTGACGATTTTTTATGTTGCAAAGATACAAAAAAAATGCCTTAAGTTATTCACCTAAGTCTTCTTTTTCATAAAGGCGTAATCAGCAAAGTCTCGCGCACCAGCTACAATTACCTTATAGCTGTTGAGGTAACTGGTCTTGATGGCGGATAGGGCTTTTTCCTTATCTAGCACCTTGTCATTTAAGTGATCTTTTTCCATTTTTATTGTTTTTCCTTTCTATTTTTTTTGCAAAATTAGCCGAATGGTGAGAAAAATAGTTGCTCTGGAAGGCATCTACCTTGAGCACCAACTTCGGGTACTTCCTTCCTCGAAGCAGTCGCCATACTCGATGTTATAGCGGTATCCGCTGCCACATTCGATGTTTATCTCAAACAGTTCCTCGATGGAATGGAGGTTGTTGATGAAGGTCCTGCGGGAGAGTTCCGTTCCCTCGCTGAGTTCTGATTCCTTCCATCTGCTTTGGATTTCCCGTAGGGTGATATCTTTGCATTAAAAACTTAGAAAGAAATGATGAATTGTAACAGAAACAGACAAATGGTCAAGCACCGAATCTATTCCTTTCAAATGGATGGCGAGAGTAGGGCAGAGGCAATCTGCTTGTCATACTGGCGTATAGGGTAGATTCTAACTTAAAAGTGTGCCACCTCTAATAATTAAAAAGTATACCACCTAACCTGAGGATGAGATTGTTTTTGCATAGTTTTCTATGTTTTTGAATCAGTAAGTGATTATTTCCAGTTTTTTGTTTGGTGGTTCAGAAGATTGTTGTATCTTTGCAGATGAAGGAGCAACGCATTGTACGCCATCGAGATTATTCTTAAGATGGGAAGTACCCATTAGTCTGGGATTCGGCTAAGTTTCCGTTTTCGGATTTGAGAGATTGCTCCTTCTCTTGATGATTCAAAACTCTTATATTTGCAGTCAAAAAGGAGATACAATAATGAAGACAATAGAACAGATTTTGAAAATAAAGGCAGTAGTGCTTTATATACTGAAAGCATTCCCAGAAGGAGTTGATTATATTCATCTCTTTAAGGTAATGTATTTTGCGCAGCAAGATCAGTTGAAAGAGTATGGATTGCCAATCATGTACGATACCTTTGTTGCAAGAAAGCATGGTCCTGTACCTGCTTTAACCTATAAGGTGTTGCGTGGTATTGAAGGCAAGGCTGACCTTTCTTCGCCAGAATTGAAGGATTTTGCAGATTCATTGAATATAGCCATCTCTCAGGATGGTCATCAACTTGTTCTAGCTTCCAAGAATGCGGAATGCGATATGGATGAACTGTCTGTAGCTGATGTGAAGATGTTGGATAAATGGATTGAAAAGTGCAAGGATGTAGAATCCTTTGACCTATCCGATAAGTCACATGAAGACAGAGCTTGGAAACGTGCAAAACGTCAGGCTGACAAGACAGGTGAGGACTCCAAGATAACCATGTATGATATGGCAGCTGCGGCAGGAGCAAGCAAAGACATGCTATGTGTAATTCGCGACCGTCAATCAGTTCAAAAAGCATTGTCATGGATTTAAGGGAGTTGCAGAAAAACTATCTTGATAATCTCCGTAAAGTTACCGAAGATAAATTAGAAATAGGTTCGTTGGTACGAACAGTTATTTCAATAGAAGAAGGCTTGGTTTTCAAGGATGGAAGAAAGCAGAAACCAAAGAAGTTAGTAATTATCGGAGTAGATAAAGTGAAAAAAGTATGTTATGGTTCAGTATTGGTTAATACAAAAATGATGGTCTCAACTAGCAATCCGTCCCATGCATTCCCAATCATCAAGCTATACAAGGCGCCTCTAATCAGCAAGCTGTAATAAGGCGGTCCCAATTCCATCAAAGCTACGCAATGTTTCTTCTGATCCACAGTTTGAAGAATGGGTCGTTGAAAGATACGGTATCTCCATCCACTGTTCTACCGAATTCAAATGGATTTTCTATCATAATCGTTTCTTTTTTCGTTATTATTGAATGCAAAGATAGTAATAATCTTCTTAGTAAAAAACATCTTAGTAAGAACTTTATTACTAATTAACATTTTAGTTGTGATATTGGTTAATCATCTTTCCATATATTGCTTTTTACTGAAAATATATTGAAAATTAGCGAGATAGCAAAATATGTCACATTTTTATGAGGGACTTTTTGAAAGATGAACACACTTTTATGAGGGACTTTTGGGGCTACATATACACTTTTATGAGGGTCTTTCTGTTATGCAACTGATGGTGTTTGATTGCCTTTCATGGCCATTGACGACTATTCTGCTACCGTGTTGACTGAGGAGCAAAGAGAGCAGCTTCTTGCCCTCTCAGATGACTTGCCCGGCTTGCTTGAAAGGTTGGATGCCAGGAAACATGTACGAGACAAGGAAAATAACTTGACAGAGGTATTGTCGGAGTATTTCCTTAAATCATATCTATCATCAATATTATAATTGCAATCAAATGATTAAGACATTAAGCGACTACAATCTTTTAGAGAGCGAGGAATGGAAGGATTCCATTAATACGCTCTTCCTGGAGTTGCATAGCAAGCTCCCGGAATTCTTTAAGGAGGTTCCTCTACCTACGATTCCTCATAAGGATTACGTGGAAGTTGTCATACCTGCTTCAAAACAGGTTATGATGGAGGATTTGGTAGAGTGGTTGGAGAAGAAACTTGGGCTTCAAGCCTAAGGCTGCCAGCTCTGATAAGTGGCGCAACTTCTATAGTTTCCTGTCTGCCCGAATGCCTTGGCTGAAAAGGAAGGCGCTTGCCGTAAAGGCATGGATCTCCTATGTATATCACAAGATGTATAGAAGTGACAACGGAAGAAAATTCTTTACATTGGTTCTTGTCATTTGTATGCTGGTGTTTCAGGTGGTGGATTTTCATGCAGCCAAGGAAGCCTGTTCGTTTCAGGTGGAATGGGCAGCCAGAGGGAAGGCTTTGAGCCTTACACCTTATGATATAGGATTGCCTGGCATTGATGGTGAGGTTGAACTGGGTCCCAAGTCGTTCATGGAGAACATCCTTTATCCGTTTCAGACCTCTCTCTGGGTTTACATGGTGGCTTTGATGATGACGTTGCTGCTGTTTTCCTATAGGCTTGCCGACCTTAATCCTACTCATGGCCGGTATGGTTTATCCGTTCAAGCA
>ERZ1106978.2032-NODE-2032-length-10321-cov-2.903760_pt1 | contig 10321 bp, 8 predicted proteins | sample MGYA00403689_ERZ1106978 | MGnify/ENA primary metagenome ERZ1106978 (study PRJEB35170, sample SAMEA104062434) | human gut metagenome | biome: human gut; feature: human-associated habitat; material: faeces | place: Denmark | collected 2012-08-02 ...
CTCCCGGCTGTTTGCCGCCACCTTCATTTTCACCTCCAGCGTTTCCCGGATGGTAACATCATAATGGTTCATCGCTCATGCTCCTCGCTAAAAATGGGCAACAAAAAAGAGCGTCCATTTTCAGAACGCTCTCCAAAAAGGTATTCGTTTTTACCGCGCCTTCTCCTGTTTCAGATGACGGGTGGGGATTGCCAGCAGCTTACGCACCCGGCTCTCCAAATGCTTCTCAATGGCCTGCAAATGTTCTTCCGGCAGGCCCAGGCTTTCGTGGCGCTTGAACCGGAACCCGATCATGCGGCGGAGCTGCTCTTTCTGCTTTGGCCCCATGACCTCCGCACACACTTCCTCATAGGAGATGTTGTAGGGATTAGAACGGGTTTTTGCATACTCGTCCAGATTCGCATAATCTTCCTTACCGGCATAGCAGAACAGGGACAGCCCGTTGTCAAAAATGGGGGCGGGCGCAATGATGTTGCCGCTGTGGTTATCCCGCAGGACGCCGAAGTTTCCAAAGTGGCGGTCCTCGTTGTAGATCAGGGCGTCAAACACCAGCATGCTGCGGATTTGCTCGGAAAACTCCGGCCCCAGCTTGTCGTAGTAGGCAAGGCAGGCGGCAATGCCCCCGGTTCGGACAATGCGCCCGATGGGGATATAGGCCGTGTCGATGTTGGTAAACAGGGCGCACTTAGAGGCGGTAATGCCTTTCCAGTTCTCCAGGTCATAATGCACGGCGTTCAGGCGCATGGTTTCCGCAATCTGCGAAGCATAATACTCGCAGTACGGTTCCCGGCCCGTATTGGACGCGCCGGTCGTGCCGCCCTTATAGAGATAAATCCCATCGTGCTCTACATAGCGCCACGCCTTGGGCAGCATACCGCCTGTGGTCAGCTCCGGGGATGTGGTAAACGCCTGCCGGCTCCCGCCTGCGCCGGTATAGGCCACCAGCGCCAGTATCTCGGAAAAGCGATTTTCGTAAAGATTGTATTGGGAGAATTTCCCCTCAAATCCTTCCGGCACCACCCAATAGCTGTCGTTCAGCGACAGCCCCTTGCATACGTCGATGATTCCCTTGGTGTCGTTATGGCTGAGGCCAAGGGTTTTCAAAATCTCGTCCACAAAGGCGCGGTTTTTGGGGATAACCCGCCGCTCCAGCCAATGAATGACGCCCTCGCCGGTGCGCTCCATATCCAAAGGCAGCAAATGGGCCTGCTCCTCGTTGGTGTATAAGATTTCAGCCACAAGGCCGGACAAGCCCTGCTTTTCCATGGAAAAGCGCATTAGCTCCGTATCATAAATGCGGAGACTGTAAACATTACTCATAGGCTCCTCCTTGTCGTTCAGTTCCAGTGAAACATCCTTTCCCAGCGCCGAGGCGATTTTTAAGATCATATCAAGCGTGGGGTTCTGTGTCCCACTTTCCAGGCGGTTAATGCCGGAACGCTGGATTCCCAGCCGCCTTGCCAGTTCTGCCTGGGAAATGCCCTGCTCCAGACGGGCCTCCACAAGCTGGGATATGATTTTCTGCCGTTTGCGCAGTTCATCCATACTCTCACCTCACTGCTTTAATGTTAACATATATGATAACAATTTGCAAGAGGGAGAATCTGTCGAAGCTGCGAAACCGGCAACTCACCGCTCCGGCTCTTTGCTGTGGCTGCCCCGAATGGGAATCCCCAGCCGGTGGCACAGAAAATCATTCACATCCTTTCCACGGGGCGGCGGTTTGTTCTCCACCCGGTAGCCCTCCGGCATGACAGCCATGATTGCCTTGGCCGCCAGCCGGCCAGCCGTGTCATTGTCCAAATGGAGATAGACGGTTTTCACATGGGGGTGGTCATCCAAAAATCGGGTGAGGGCCACCGGCAGCTTGCTTTCCTCCATCTTTTTCTTCGGCTGGTACACCCCGGCCAGGGACAGCAGATTGTGCCGCCGCCAGTCAATCCCGTCCAGCTTGCAGAGCGTGGCGTAGGACATGACATCAATGGCGCACTCGCACAGATGGACAGCCGGGTTTTCCACGCAGGCGGGCAGGGCAAAGGAATAGTGCTTGTCGCTGCCGTTGGCGTCCCCGATGAAGTCCGAGCCGATCCCTCGCTGGTTGGCATAGCGTGGCTTTCCGTCCGCATCCATGCCCACGAACACCACATTGTGATAGGGATAGCTTTCATAAAGGCGGCCGGTTTGGATGCAGAAGTTGATCAGCTCATAATCGATCCCTCTACGGTGCAGATATTCGACGGCGTGGGTGGCGCTGCGGTTGGCCTGCGGCAAAAGCAGTACCTTTTCTTTCGGCGTTTTCGGGGTCGGTACAAAGGCGGGCGGTGCCGCTGACAGATTCCCCATGATGGTTTCGACCGCCTGCGGAAAGGGCATCTCTTTGACCTTAATGAGATAGTCCAGCGCCGAGTAGCCGCCGATCCCACGGGAAAACCAGCACCACTTGCCGTTGGAGATTTTCAGGCTGTCGTGCTCACGGGTGCAGTAGGTGCTGCCGCCGAAATGCACCAGCTCCTGTGGCTCATAAGTCCGTAGATAGGTCAGCAGATCCATCTCCCGTGCTTTCGCCACCACCTCCGGTGGGATATATGGCATATGTTTCACCTCCGTTCTGACATAAAAATAGCCGAGGGGCTTTCAAAATGAAAACCTCTCGGCTATGTAGTTATCTGCATATACTTTGACCACTTTATATGCAGATAGCAGAGCTGTATATGCAGAAAACGGCACGGGGTTTCCGTGCCGTCTGCGTCAGATCGCTTTGATTTTTTTGAGATAGGCCACAGCATCGGTATGTCCGCGGAAGTAGATGTGCTGCCGCTCCATGTCCTCCATTTGGCGGACAAGGTTCAGATAGTTCACATACGCCCGATGCTCCTCGGCGGTCATGCGGATCTCGCCGCTGTCCTCGTTCATTTTGTCAATGACGGGGTACTGCGTTTTTAACTTGTCCATGCGGTCGGAAAGTCCGGCGTAGTCCTCGTCGGTATTCAGCAGATCCATCACAATATCGCTGTCGATCTCCGCAAAGGCATCCTCGATGCGGGATGGCAGGTCAAAATAGTTGTCGCTCACGGTGCTCACTTCCTTATCGTTTTTATTATACTATACCCAAACCGCAAGGCAATATCAAAGGTGCAAATTTTATCGTTCGGGCTGCTCCGTCTGCCGTGGGGCTGCGGAGCGGACGGGAACGGCGGGTGAACTGATCCGATATTCTTCGGGGATGTTCTCGATGTCGCCGTCGTAGATGTCCACAAAGCGGCCGCCGTTTGACCGCACATAGCCGTTATCCCCGAACACGCCGCCTTCTTCATAGCGAATGTCCCGTCCGAAGCCCTCATAGTCAATATAGTTTGCCAGTGCGCCAAGGTTGCTTGTGTCGTAGCAGCCGCTTTCTTCGATCCAGTAATAGCCGAGGTCGTAGTCATTCCGCACACCGGGCAGGTAATCAAAGCAGTCCAAGTTTTCGGTCAGGTTGATCAGTTCCTGCACACTGCCGGTATTCTCGCCCAAGTCCAAAACCGCCTGCCAGAAATCGTCGCTTTCCCGCAGCTCCATGATCTGTCCGGCGAGATAGTTCAGCTCGCTCAGGCTCTCATATTCTCCGAGCACCTTGCCGATGGCCGCATCCGGGCAGTCATAGTCAGTGATGAACCATTCCTCATAGCGCCGTCCGATGCCGATGCGCCGGAAAACTGCCTGCATTTCTTCATTGGTCACAGGAAACTTCACCCATTCGCCCACCAAAAAGCCCTCGTTGTATTTGCCGAGGTTGGTAATAAAGGCTTCAAAGGCGCAGTCCCTTGTATCTGATACATTCATCATAGCCGCCTCCGTTATCGCTCCTGCACCGGGGCCTGCCTGCGGGGGATGGGAAAGCCGTAAACATGGGCAATCTCGTCGCCCAGCCTGCGGGTCACTCTGGTAATGTCCGCACGGGTGGCAATGCCCCGGTAGAGTTTTTCTTTCAGGCTCTCGATCTGTGTGTCGCTCACGCCGTCCTTATAGGTACGGTAGAGATAATGGTTCGTGCCGTCGTGATGGATGGCATCGCAGCGGAAGTCGCCGTTTTTATCCACATACCATGTGCTGTAATCAATGTTCCGTTCGCTGTAAAGGCAGTCCCGGATGTTGCCGCTCGGAATCTCCTTATATCCCATGCGGCGGCCATGCCAAAGCCCCAGATCACCGACAACGAGAATGGGGCGGGAGAGCTGAATGTCCAGATTGGAGCGCTCATCGTCCAAGTAGTCGCCGTTCAGTTCATACATCAGCTCCATACGCTCGGCTTCGGTGAGGTCGGGGTACTGCTCCTCCAAGTCCTCCCGCCAGTCGTCGTAGTCAATGTCGTTGCTCCAAATGATGTGTCTGCCGTCCTTCATTGCGTCCGTCCCTCGCTTTCTGCCATCAGAAATTGTCCGAACTCGGTAAAGGCGTACCAGTTCGTGCGGTCAAAACGGCTCTCGTTGAACCGACCCTTGGTGAGCACCCGCCCCTTGACCAGCCGTTTCAGGGCGTAGCGGATCTCATCATAGGACAGAAACGGGAAAAAGCCGGTCATCATCTGCACCGAACAGCGCACCCAGACCTTGCCCTCGTGAAACTGCGGCGACTCAGTGCTTTTCTGCTCGATACAGTCCCAAAGAAAGCAGGCCAGCACCGCCGCATTGACTCCGTATTTTTTCGCTATGTCTGAATCAAAGAAATGAACCATAATTTTGCCTCCTTTTCTATTTTCGGGATATGTAAAAGGGGCAGCGGATTTCGCTGCCCCAAGGCTTACTTTTTCTTGGCTCTGATCTTCAGGAAGATCAAAGCGCCGACGATAAATACGACCAGCCCAATCGCAAGAATGGTTTTCAGTTCCATTACTCTGTGTCCTCCTTTCTGCGTTTTCTGAATCCGACTACGCCCAGCGTAGCAGCGCCCGCAGCGGAAACGCCGAGCAGGACAAGCCACAGGGCGGGATTGCTGTCATCCCCGGTTTTCGGCGTGTCACGGAGTTCGTTGTGCATCTCCACTTTCGTCACCGCACCCTCAAACACGGATGCCGTCTTGTCGGCGGGCAGCACATAAGCGGAAGATGCGCCGTCCGACACCTCGGACACCACATACTCACCGATGCGGAGATTTTCAATGATGATTTCGCCGTTTTTGTCGGTGGTGAACACACCGACATATCCGTTCGGACCGGTCACTCGGAACGAGAAACCCTCAATTTTGCCATCCGAGGAAGTCTTGATGATTTTCAGAGAGCCGGCCTGCGGCGCATTGACAAAGCCCTTTCCGGCTTCGTTCTCCACGGTCACGGTCTTGCCGTTTTCGGTGATCTCGAAATAGTAGGCGTTGTCGTCCAGATAGAAGCCCTCCGGCGCTTTCGTTTCTTTGACAATATAGCCGCCATAGAGCAGATCGGGCATTTCATAAACGCCGATGCCGATTTCGGTGAGAGTGCCAACCAGTTCATCATCGGCATCCAGTTCCTTGTTGCCGTTGCTGTCACGGTAAACGGTGAACTCCGCCCCCGTCAGCTTGTTGTCGGGATATTCACGGTCGGTCTTGGTGAGCTGCACCGTGCCACGGATGCGGGTGTTTTCGATCTCCACCTCGATCACCGCACCGTCCGCATCGACGGTCACGGGGTAGGTTTTCTCCGACAGCACAAAGCCGGTCGGAGCTTCGATCTCCCGTACGATCCAGTTGCCATACGGTACACGGACAAAAGAAAAACTGCCGTCCTCGGCAGAGGTGGAAGTCAAGATGGCGTTTTCCGTCGTAAACTCGGTGCAGTCCGCACGGAACAGCCCAATCAGCGCAGTGGCAAGGCCGCTGCCATCCTCGTCCTTTTTCAGTCCGTGGATCTCGCCGTAGAGCAGTTTGTTTTCGATGGGTGCGCCGCCGTTTGCCTTGATGTCCACCAGCGCCGTGTCCTGCCCGGCGTACTCAAACACGATGGGGTACTTTTCGTCGGAGAGGATATAGTGTCCGTTCGTGGAAAGCTCTTTGAGATAGTAGCTGCCAAACGGTAGGTCGGTCTTGCAGACGGCATGACCGTTTTCGGCCACCGACACGATCTCCAGCAGGCCGTCGGCGGGAATGATGCTGCCGTCAGCGGCGGTCAGCTCCTCGGCGGCGAACAGCCCAAAGGTCACAGCGGAAAGATCGCCGTTCTTGCCGATGTCGAAGCGCTTGTCCTGCTCCAAGACCTTATCCAGAGAAACGGCGGCTTTCTGTCGCTCATTGCAGAAGTCGGCGGCGGTTTCGGTGATCTCGACCTCCTGCCCGGCATAGACAAGCTCTGCCGTGTAGACTTCGGTGTTCAGCACATAGCCGGTGGGTGCAGTGATCTCCCTGACCTCGTATTTGCCGAGATACAGCGGCTTGCTTTCGGCAAGTCCCGATTCGTCGGTGGTCACGGTATCGACGACCTCTCCGGCCGCATAGCGGAGCGTGCCGTCCGGCGTGATGATGTCCTCGGCAGCGGTGATCTCATAGACTGCGCCCGCAAGCCCCTTGACCGCAAACACCGGCTGATAGATGCCGTCCGCCTCGGTGACAGACGAAAAGACCTCGCCGCTCTTGCTGATCCGGATCACACCCTTTTGCGCCGTGTTTGGCTTTGTGATCTCGACCACCGTAACGGCGTTTTCCTCCGTGGCATTGTCGGCGGTCACATCGAAATAGACCGGCTCGCTGTTCAGCGTGTAGCCGTAGGGGGCGGAAACCTCCACCAGCGAATAGCCCGTGCCATATTCCAGCTTTTCGGGCGTAATAAGGTAGCCGTCGCTATTCGTGTAAAAGGTGTCGATGGTGGTGACTTCGGGATAGGTGAAGGTCTGCGTAATGAGCGACCCGTCCGGGCGGTAGAGCCGGAAGCCTGCACCAGCCAGCGGAATGACCTTTCCCGTTTCGGCATCCACCTTGACGATTTTGATATAGCTCTCAAAATTGCGGTTGTTGGCAAGGTAGCGATAGGTCTGCCCATCCTTGGCGATATACACATCGAAATCGGGAAGCAGCTCACGCCCGTCCCAGCCCTTGGTCTGATGCACCGTGTAGATACCGTAGGGCAGGCCTTTTGTGACCGCATAGCCGTTTTCATCGCAGGTCAGGTAGTCACGCTCGGATGCCTTTGCACTTTCATAAGAGCCATCGGCTTTCAGGAAAACCGCAAACTCTGCGCCGGCCTCCGGCGTTTCAAGCTGGGTTTCGCCATCGTCCGTGTGCTTGATGATGGCGATTTTGCCCTTGATGATCTGCTCGGTCACATCGTTTGCGGTGGTGTTATATTCCACGGTGTAGTTTTTCGCCTCTGCGCCGATGGGATAAACAGTGCTGTCCAGCAGATAGCCCTCGGAGGGCATGATCTCACGAATGGTCCAGTCGTCGCCGCAGACATAGTATTTCGTGGTGAACTGCCCGTTGGCATCCGTGGTGTAGGTGTCTACAAGCTGGTTGCCCTTATAGATGCCGTAGACAGCACCGGCAAGGGTGGCATCGCCCTGCGGCAGACCTGTTTCGGTGTCGCTCTTGGTGACGGTGACATTCCACTTTTTCAGGATGTTCGTAAAGCTATTGTTCGTGACGGTGTTCCATTCCACTGCCGCCGTCTGCTTTTCGGGGACGACATAGCGGATCGCCGTATCGACTTCTTCCAGCGTGTAGCCCGTGCCGACCAATACATCGGAGAATACGGCTTTGCCTGTGCTGTCGGTCACGGCGTATTCATCCACCGCAAGCCCCGAAAGCGAAGTGCCATAAAGGTGGAACTTCACGCCTTCATTCAATCCGTCCTCGGAGGTCTTGGTCACGATGAGGGTACCGCGCTTCAAGGTGTTATTGAAATTGACCGTTGCCACCTGACCGCTGACGACGGTGACACGGCGCACTTCCTGCGGCTCGTATTTGTCGTAGCTCTGCTCGGTGACGGTGTAAACGCCGGGGGCAAGGTTGTCGATCTGAATGACGCCGCCCGCGCCCGTCACAACGGTCTTGTTCACACCGTTGCCGGTGATCGTAAAGGAAATGCCCTCTACCTTGCCGTCCTCACTGGTCTTGACGATCTTGGTGCTGCCGTAGGACACTTTCAGGTTAAGATAGGCTTTGACAGGATCGCTGATTGTGGCGCTGTAAGTGACCACATCCTGCATCGTGCCATCAGGGCCGTAATGCCCGTCGCTCCATACCACGACACCCTTACGGGTATTGTTTTTGGTAGCAGAAATCGTCACCGTTTCCGTCGGAGCTGTTTCGGCAGTGATGGTCAGCGTATTGCCGCTGGTTACAAAGGTGATCCCCGTCTGCTCGGAGGAAAAGGTGTAGTCACCCAGCACACCGTTGGTGTCGGTCAGTGTAATTGCATAACGGCTGCCATCCCAGCTCAGTTCGACCATCTGTGCCTTGTCGGTGCTCCGGGCCATGAAGCTGGGAACGATGGTATGCTTCTTCACGCTGGCCTCTATGCTGTCATAATAGGCAGAAAAGCGGCTGTACAGCGGGTGACTTGTCCGATAAACAGATTTCACGGCATCTGCACCGCCGGGGTCAACATGATTAAAATTGGCATCCCGTTCTCCGACTACCGTTTCCCATACCAGCACCTGCGTCGCCATCATGAGGGCCAGCTTGTCGGCATCCGCATCATTCTGAGAACGCCAGCCAAGGGACAGATTTCCCTGATAGCCGTACTGCATGATCCGCCCCAGCAGGGTCTTGATGGTATCGGCGTCGATAGTGCTGTTGCACTCAGAGGGATAGTCCTTCCAGTAATCTTCGCCATAGCGGGCGTAGGTTCTTTCCAGCAGGCGAGGTACGCCCGGCTCAATGCAGTAACAGGCCGGGCCGTTAAAGTCCCCGATGGTGTGCAGTGTCGTCATCCAAGTCTTTTCACCGGATGTCCAGCCGTTCATATAGTGGAGTTCGTCGTGTCCCCATGTGCCGCTGGTGTCCAAATTGGCATCCCCATCTCTGGGAAACGCCACAGAGTAGGACTTGGCGGTTTCCCCGGAGGACGATGCGGCAAAGGCAGTCACGCCGCTGCTCAGAATGGTTGTGAAGCAGATCAGCAGGGCCAACAGCCCCGAAATGCTCCTTCGATAGAATTTTTTCATTTGCTTACCTCCTTGTTGACATGAAAAAAGCACCGCATTTCTGCGATGCTCCATTCAGCGTGTGAAATTATGCGTACCCGATATAGATCAGGTAACTGTTTGTTCCGACCGCTTCGTACCACACCCAGACATCCGTAATGGTTTCGTCTGCCGCATAGCGGTTCAGGCGGGAACAAATATCCCGTTCCAGATAGATGCAGTCTGCGTCGGCATCAATAGGATTGTCCCAGCAATCCACCGCTGAGCTTTCCAGCTGTAGTCCTACGCTTTCGGCATAGGCTTTGGCGTAGTCGACCCAAGTCTGAATGTCAAACGCCGGTTCTGTGGGTTCTTCTTCGGCGGGCAGTTCGGGCTCCTGCGGTTGTGTTGCCATTGGTTCTGTCGGTGGTTCGGGTTCAGGTGGTTTCGGCGGGGCAATTTCCGTGGGACTGCTGACGGCGGGCGGCGTTTCCTCTTTGGCAGGTATTGAAACCTCCGGCTGTGCTTTCTCCGTTTCGGGTTTGGCCGTATTCTCTGCGGGAATCTCTGTACTTTCCGAAACAGAAACCGCTATGCTCTCCTGCGGCACGGTGCTTTGCACAGGCTCGGCCGTAACCGTTTCCTGCAAAGATGGCGCAGACACCTCGGAGCGATCCACATTTGCACAGCCCGAAAGAAAAAGTGTCAGCAGCGCTAAAACGACGATGATCTTTGCGTTTTTCATATGCGCAGACCTCCTTTGCCTTTTCATTGTACGGATCGCCGCCGAAAACTGCAAAGCTGTGAGAACTGCCGCCGCTGTACTATCTCTTTTTTCGGGAAGTACAGGTAGTTTCGAGGGGGTGAGGTGTGGAGAGGGGGAACACACTGACACAGCCGTACACACATTGAAAATGGGTATGGCTGCCCCTTGGTAGTGGCTATCGCTCCATATCCCGCTGGCGCTCCCGCCTGCGGTACAGTTCCAATGCCTTGATGATGGTATCTTCAATTTTCTGTGCGGGCGTCCCCGGAGCAAAATACTTGCTGATACGCTCTTTCGGCATTTTGAACTGCTCACGCTGGTTCGGCTTTTCCTCCTGCATAATGGAGAGGATGACTTCTTCCGTCAGCTTCCCGTCCCGGCTGAACTCCTTCATTTTGATGGCTTGCGCCAGCGACGGCGTGCAGTCCTCGCATTCCATCGTGTCATATAGGCTCTGCTGCTGTTCTTTGGAGAGGTAGGAAAGCTC
>ERZ1106978.2033-NODE-2033-length-10312-cov-2.657112_pt1 | contig 10312 bp, 9 predicted proteins | sample MGYA00403689_ERZ1106978 | MGnify/ENA primary metagenome ERZ1106978 (study PRJEB35170, sample SAMEA104062434) | human gut metagenome | biome: human gut; feature: human-associated habitat; material: faeces | place: Denmark | collected 2012-08-02 ...
ACTGCAGGAATCAGGTCATATGTTGCATCTACGATTCCTTTATTGAACTGCCAGATTGCTTCTGCTGCACCTTCCAGAGTCTCTCCAAATTCTGCAAAGGCATTTTCCTGGATATGTTTCGGTATGTAATTCAGCATCGGATCCAGACCTACAACGATCGGCGCATTAGTTTTGCGGATTTTTTCAATAAGCTTATTAATCATAACTGCTTCCTCCTGGAATTTATATTCTTCATATTTCTTCTATATCATACACGAAACAAACGATTTAATAAAGTGTTTTTTACATATTCACCTTGACATTTTTAGAAGCGGGAGATATAATTCTACTCATAGACGAAGAGAACCTTAATATAAAATCACTAGTTTTTAGAGATTATATATTACCAACGATATAGTCTCTAAAATCTGGTGATTTTTTCGTCAGATGGACATTTAACTTTTTATTTTTATGGAGGTAACACAAAATGAACAAGGGAACTGTAAAATGGTTCAACGCAGAAAAAGGTTACGGATTTATCACTGGTGAAGACGGTGCAGACGTATTTGTACATTTCTCCGCTATCAATGGTGAAGGATTCAAATCCCTTGAAGAAGGACAGGCTGTAACATACGACTTAACAGAAGGTGCTCGTGGTATGCAGGCTGCAAACGTTACAAAATTATAATTTATAATTTTTGTTAACGCGAGAGGATTGAATTCCGCACTTTTCTATACGGATTAAACCTCAAAAAAATCCCCGGATTATCCGGGGATTTTTTATTGCTTTTCTTCTGTGAATCCATCAGAGATTCAATTTCTATTTAGCATCTGCGCTGTCTGCATCCGTTGTTGAATCTGCTGTTTCTGCAGCTTTATCGTCTGCTACATTTGTATCATCTGCTTCTTCAGATTTATCTGCGGTTTCCGTTTCAGAATCATCTGCGGTTGTGTCTGCTGCATCAGCATCTTCACTGTCTGTATCAGTGGAAGCTGTTGTATCTTCTTCCTCCGCTGTATCTGCATCAGTGCTGTCTGTACCATCGGATGCATCTGTTGACAGATTCGAAATGTAATTGTCAAGTGCAGTAGTATCCATTACTGTATTCTGAACCACATTCTCTTTGGCTCCTGTCACTTTTACATATGCAGAATAACCAATCCATGCAACAATCACAACACAAATGAATGCCCAGGCAAACATTTCCAGTCCAAAAAGTACTTTTTCTTTTCTGTCTGTTTTGTTATGCAGTCCTTTTCTGGCCTTATAAGCATCGACTTTCTTCTGGCTCATGATAGATCTCCTTTGCATCAATATTTCGTATTTTCTGATTATAGCACACTTTACTGCAAAAGAAAACAATTAGTTTATACTGCAACGATCACTCCGCCGTCATTTGCATACATAGAACTTACACCCGCTGTATCAAGGACTACGATCTTTGCAAGTTTCATTCTCTCTTCAAAAGCCTCTTTGAGCACCTGTGCTCTTGCCGGACAATTGCAGTGACTGATGGCAAGAACCTTCTCTGCACTGTCCGGGGTTTTCTCGATTACCTGCTCTACAAGCTTGATCAGAGCACGATTCATGCCTCTTGCCTGATCCAGCTGGCAGATATTTCCATCATCCGTAGAACCCATGACCGGTTTGATTTTCAATGCACTGGCCACTAACGCTTTCACTTTGCTCAGACGGCCGTTCTTTCTCAAAGTATCAAGATTCTCAAGTATAAAAAATGTATGCTGTCCTTCAATATAATGTTCCACAGTTGAAACAACTTCTTCAAAACTCATCCCTGCTTCTTCGCATTCCTGTATCTTCATTCCGATCAGGCTTTCCCCGATGGATGCGGAACGTGAATTAAACACATGTATTTTTTTATCCGGATGGTCTTCCATAATAAGATCTCTGCCAAGTAACGCACTGTTATAGGAACCACTCAGCTCAGAAGACAAAGTCACTGCATAAATATGCTCAGCCTCGCAGTCATATGCTCTCATATATCTCTCAGGTGACGGGCAGGCTGATTTCGGACATTCCGGGCAGGCTGCCACTTTATCAATAAACTCTGCCTGATTAAATGTTTCATCATCTATGATCTGTTCAGCTCCTACCATCAGAGTCAGTGGAATGGATTCAAAACATTCATCTTTCTTCCATTCGTCCAAAAGTTCTCCACAACTATCTATGATAATCTTATATCTCAATTATATCGTCCTCTTTTCCATTATATGTAGTATTCAATACCAGATATATCTTATCACACCGCTTTACGTTTGAAAAGACTTTTTAATAAAAACACTGTTCTTTTTTTCAAAAGTGCTTTATAATAAAAAGACGCTTCCCGCAAAGTGCAGGAAGCGCTGCCTGATCCACAAAATATGTTCAGAAATATGCAGCAATCCAGAAGTCTTTTTTTAATTCTGAACAGCTGTAAATCATGTTATCAGAGAGGTGTTGTATGCTTGCTTTAAAAATTACTGATGTAAAAGATTTTATGAATAAACTCCTGATCGGTGAGGTATTTGACCGTTTTTCTCTTGTCGAGGCATCTGTGACAACCTTCAACACTTTTACCATAAACGGAAAACTTCATTACGATTTCTTTGATACTGACACAAAGGCTGCTTTTGAGGAGAATTCCACAGAATATTCCCTCTGGCATGATGTAAAACCTTATTGTTTTTCTATCATACGCGGCAGACGCACACCTTTGAATTTCAGGATTGTATTTGAACTTTCTCATGATCAGACACAGTCGTTGTTAAAAAATGAACGGCATATTGCAGATATTCCTGTGCAAAGCTTTTATCTGAATATCCAGTACAAGAACCAGTCCCTTTTATGTACAACAGGTGTTTCTTATACTTCATTCAGTCCGGATAAACGTCTGGAACATCTCTGGGATGATTCCATGACTGTTTTTCTCTCCAGTCATCACATTCCCTGTGAGAAATTATGAGTAGATTCTGTTATCAGTCTTTATCCGAATAACGCAGATAATAGACCAGAATATCTATAAACTCACTGTTCGTCGGTTTATCTGCCATTGTACACCCTGCCATTTCTTCCAGTGTATCCTTATGATTCATCCAACATAAGTTTACCAGTGTTCTTATGTTGTGTTCTACATTAGACGGCGTTGATTTATATTTTCTTGCAATGACCGGATAAATATCTTTGGTGACTTTTACCGGTCGCTCATAAATTTTCTGTGCCATTTCTACTGCATCCACAACATAATAATATCCTTTATACTTTGATGTTGCACCCAATTTTCTAATAACTCCATAAACTGCACTCATACATCGTTCCTCCTGTAACTTCCATAATCTGTGTTTTTACAGATTTGGATATCTCATTTATTTACACACATTTCTCTATAAGTAAATGAAAGTCACGATATTGGCTGCCCGGAAGCACCATTGCAGTCACTATTCTCTGTAACCCGTTATATTTTCTGCGGATTCGGCATATTCATTAAAATATCGGCAACTTAATAATAGGAATTCATAAGACATTTGTCAATACCAATGTAATTGTTTTCCACAAAAATAAGGAGCAAAAGTTATTCTCCGCTCCTTATTTGATATTCTGCTATTCTGACAGGCGTATCTGTCCTCTCATTGATCTGCCGGCAAATTGCCTGCTTTCTATCTTATTTTGCAATCATCAGCAAAATTTCATTGCTTCTCTGAACAAATCTGGTCATTTCGTCCGGTGAAAGCTGTTTATGGCTCATCATCGCAAGGTCATACAACTGTTCACAGATAAGCGGAGCCTTGTCAGATTCCTGATTCTCTGCCAGATATTTAACCAATGGATGATTCGCATTCAGAACCAGTGTTTCCTGTCCGCCAAACATATTCGGATCCATTCCATACATATTATACATCTTCATCATATCCTGCATACGGCGGCTCTCTTCGGAAAGAGTCATCATTGCTGATACATTTTCATTTTTCAGATTCTCAACATGTACTTCCAGTTTATCTTTATTAAGGCTCTTGCGGAAAAGTTCTGTCAGTGCTTTGACAGTTTCTTCATCGGCAGTACCCTCACCCTTCATTTCTTCGGTCAGATCCGCATCAATACGCTTAAACTGTACTTCCTGATGTTTCTGCTCAAGACTGGAAATAAATGCACTGTCAATATTATGCTTCAGGATAACGGCATCTTTTCCTGCTTCCTTAAACATATTGATATACTGACTCTGCTGAACTTCATCAGTTACATAGAAAATTACTGTCTTCTCAGGTTCTTTCGCTTCCGCATTGTCTTTGTTTTCAGACTCTGCTGCATCTTCTTTCTTTTCTTCTGTCTGAGCCTCAGTTTCTTCTGTTTCTTTTTTATTCTCTTCAACGCAGTCCTTTAATGTGAGATATTTGCCATCAAGATTCTTAAAGAGTACATAATCTCCCATTTTCTCTGCAAACTTAGCATCTTTAATACAGCCATATTTAATAAACGGGCTGATATCATCCCAGTATTTCTCATAAGATTCTCTGTCAGTCTTGCACATTCCGGTAAGCTTATCTGCCACTTTTTTGGAAATGTATTCAGAAATCTTCTGTACAAATCCGTCATTCTGCAATGCGCTTCGTGACACGTTCAATGGAAGATCCGGACAATCGATCACACCTTTCAGAAGAAGCAGGAATTCAGGAATTACTTCCTTGATATTATCTGCGATAAATACCTGATTGTTATAAAGTTTGATCGTTCCTTCAATGGAATCATACTCTGTATTGATCTTCGGGAAGTACAGGATACCTTTTAAATTAAACGGATAATCCATATTCAGATGTATCCAGAATAACGGTTCCTTATAATCCATAAATACCTTGCGGTAGAATTCCTTGTATTCATCATCTGTACATTCATTCGGATGCTTCATCCAGAGAGGATTAATATCACTGATGGAAACCGGACGTTTATTGATCTTTACTTTATCCTTTGCAGGAGAAATTTCAACAACTTCCTTTTCACCTTTATCATTTTCTTTTTCTTCTGTCTTTGCTTCCTCATGAATATGTTCAACAACTACATCATCGTCTCTTAACTCAGATTCATCAATTGTCTCATATTCCTGAGGTGCATTTGCTTTGGAAAGGTAAATATGAACCGGCATGAAGGAACAGTATTTCTCAAGAATCTCACGCATACGGTATTCATTTGCAAATTCCAGGCAGTCTTCATTCAGGAACAGGGTGATTTCTGTACCAATCGTATTCTTGTTACCTTCCTGGATATCATATTCTGTTCCGCCATCGCAGGACCAGTGTACAGGCTGTGCACCTTCTGTATAGGAAAGTGTATCAATATGCACTTCATCCGCCACCATAAATGCAGAATAAAATCCAAGTCCAAAATGACCGATCATCTGATCATCTGTAGTTTTGTCTTTATATTTCTCAAGAAACTGAGTTGCACCTGAAAAAGCAATCTGGGTAATGTATTTCTCTACTTCATCAGCAGTCATGCCAATACCATTATCGATGAATTTCAGAGTTTTCTCATCAGGATTAACAATTACCTGAATCTCCGGTTTGTATCCTTCCGGAAAAGTATATTCTCCCATTACTTCCAGTTTTTTCAGTTTAGTGATCGCATCGCATCCGTTGGAGACCAGCTCTCTTACAAAAATATCATGATCGGAATATAACCATTTCTTGATGATTGGGAAAATATTTTCACTGTTAATTGATAAATTTCCATGTTTTACAGCCATGCTGTCCACACTCCTTTTTGTTTTTAATCATTTGCCGCAACTTTATCTGTCAATATACTGCATTCTTATCTGCTCTGCCTCCGGAGCCAAAACTATCCTCTCCTGTTTATCCTTTGAAATAGCTTTTGACTCCTGTAAGTTGCTTCTCTGAAAGATATAGTAATACCATTTATTCCAAAAGTCAAGAAAAAATTAGCACTCACCAAAAATGAGTGCTAATAATTTTATATTTTACATATTCCCCTGTATTTTTTTCTTCAGATAACTCTTATTTCTTTCGTCTTTTGTATACCACAACTCCCACAATACATCCCGCTGCAATCGCCAGAATAATCACAAACGGTGTAATATTAGTCGTATCTCCTGTCTTTACCGCTGATTTCGCAGTTGCTCCATTCGGCTGCGGAGTCGGAGTTGCGGTTACAGTCTGCGCCTGTGTAATACTGAAATTCACCTGTTTAGTATCCTGCTCCCCTGTATTCTCCCATTCACTTCCATTATACTTCTGACGGTCAAATGTAACTGTCAATGTGTAGGTTCCGGCCTTCGTAATTCCAAATGCAGCAGTATAAGGTGCACTGCTCCAGCTATTTGTATTGATCACTTTCCAGTTATACGGTACATAGCGGACATCTCCCTTTCCCGGACTTTCATTGTCCATACCCGCTCCGACTGCTGTAAATGTAATCTTTGACTGTGTTGTGTATCCATCTGAACTGATTCCTGTAATCTTATTATCTGCCGGATCTGCAATTTTCGCCTTGCGGGTAGCTTTAACCGTAAACTGAACTTTCACTTCTGCACTGATCTGCTGTTCATTATCAATCACAACTGACTCTGTATAGGAGCCGGCCTTTAAACCCGCCTTCGGGCGGATTTTAAATGTACAGCTCTCCCCCGGTGCAAGCTCTGTGGCTGAAAGTTTCCCGATTTTAAAGTTTTTACCTGACGGTGCATTTAAAGTTACATTTGTATTCCCCTCATTCGTCACTGTAACTTTCTGCGCTTCCGGTGCCTCACTATATCCTTCTTTTGCTTTTCCAAAATTCAGTTCTTCTGGTGTTACGGATAATTTATAAATCTTTTTCACTTCCGAAACAGTCGCAGAAGCTTTGATCGTTGTTAATACATCTTCCTGTCCTTCCGAACTGGTCTGGGCTATCTGAATACTATCCAGATAATTGCCGACTTTCAGACCGGTCACCGGTACTGCTGTAAATGCAGCAGAATCTCCCGGCTCCAGCACTGATGCCGAAAGTTCCCCAATATCAAAATACTCTGCATATGGCTGCATCAGCGAAACAGTTGTATTTCCTGTATTGGTAAGTGTAATGGTCGTCGCTTCAGGAGTATCATAACCTTCCTTCAGATCATCATAACTGAAAGATTCCGGATCTGCCTGAACTGCTGTGATCTGTTCCTGTTCTGCCTCTTTTACAGATACTTCCGCAGTTACCTGCGCTGCTACTTCCGAATCCTCTTCACTTTCAAATATCAGGGTATCACTGTAATCCCCCTTCGTCAGACCGGTTTTTGGCTGTACCATGAACATAAGAGAATCACCTTTTGCAATCTGTATTCCTGATACAGCTTCACTTCCATCTTCGTTCATCACCTCAAAATAATCTGATTTCGGTATCTTTAAAGTGACAGTTCCATCCCCTGTATTTGTTACGGTTACGGACAGTGTCTCATTGGCCTGTGTATAATTTTCTTCGATATCGCTGAAATTAAGACTTCCTGTATTTACATCAAGAGACTGTGCCTCAAGAGATGCATCTGCATTGTCACCTGCCGATGGAGCCTCGCTGTCATCCGGCGTCTCTGTCGGTTCTGCAGAAGGCTCATCCGAAGGCTTCAGATCTTCGTCATCTGATGAATCATCCTCACCTTCAACTGCAATCTTCGCTTCAAAAGAAACCTCAATACCTTCTTCCGTCCGGTATGTGATCATATCATCATATTCACCCGGTTCCAGTCCTTCTCTCGGCTGTATCCATACGCTTACAGATTCACCTGCACTCAGCGGTTCTGTAATATCCTGAACCATAAAATGTTCCGGACTGATCTCCTGAAAATTCAAGTTCTCATTTCCGGTGTTCGTAATCTGCACATACTGTGCTTCCACATCCTCAAGATCACTCTTTACTGTTCCAAAATCACAAATCTGATCTTCGCTGTCCTCTACAGTGGCAGTCGCTTCGTAAGTCTTTTGATCTTTCTCTGATCCATCTGTCTGCACATTTCCGTTCTCATCCACCTGCAGCTGATCTTCTGTATAAATTTTCATCTGGGAATCATCAGTACCTTCTGTTGTTTCCTCCGGCTGACCTTCTGTGTTCTGAGATCCATCTTCCTGTTCATTTCCTGCATCCTGCTGTACATCTTCTGTTCTATCTGTGTCCTGATTTTCAGAATCCTGACTGCCTTCTGCATTATCTGCTGTTTCTTCCAGCTGTGCCTCCTCTGTTCCATCTGCCGTTTCTTCCAGCTGTGCATTCTCTGTTCCATCTGCCGTTTCTGCCTGCTGTGTATCCTCTGCTTTCGCCTCTTCTTCAGTTGCAGCTACCTCTAACGTCTTTGCAGTAAGAGTACCTGTCAGTCCGCTTCCATCTACAGGGGTCAGATCAAGCACCAGTCTGCATCCCAAATCATCCTGAGTGATCGTATAGGTCTTCTCAGTACCTACCTGTGTTAACTCCTTCTCCCCGGTCTGTCTTGACCAGGAAAAAGTGAAATCTTCATCTGTAACCCCTTCCGGTGTAACCTTTGCATAATCTGCACTCACTACTACGCCTACAGCTGCCAGTCCCTTAATCTTAAGCTTACCGCCCAATTCTCCTGACGGAGCTGCCGCAAAAACCATGGATGGAATCATTGAAATAACCATCATCACAGTCATTACAACTGCAAGAAATCTCTTTCTCTCCATCTGTAGTCCTCCTTTTCATTTATAATAAGATTTGTAATTATTCAGCAGCCGCTCTGAAGGTACTGAATAATTACAGTTCTGTGATGCTTCTGCGTCTGTCTGCCCTTTTCATTCCCATCACAGACCACAGCATCGTTTTTTCTCTGTATAAAAGCATTATAGCATCACATTTTCCGGAAATGTAATCTGTATTTTCTCCCTTAAAACAACTTCAGCCCCTGAGTATCAGAGTTCAATTTTCTCCAATATTCAGGGACCGAACTGTGTTTTACAGTTATTTCTCCGATATATCACGTGATATCCATAATTTGACCGAACAGTTTTTATCCTTCTACTATCAGATATTTTCCATCCGGCAGAGCAAATACTTCACTTGCATCTTCCAGTTCTTCATCTGACATTCCTTCCACATCAGCGCCTGACTCTTCCAGATATTCTCTCACTTCTTCAATAGAATCCACAACCTGCGCCATGCAATCCTCAAGGAATGCTTCCGCTGCTTCATATGATTCTGCTACCGCCTGTGGAAAAAGCTGCTCCTGATTTTCAAGAAACGTATTAATACATTCTTCTGTAAACAATTTAAATAACCTCCTCAATCTTTCCCTTTGCCCGGATCAGCTTCTCAAGGACCGGTTCAACCTGTTTTGTCATATAGGACGTAGCTGCCCGTACCCCCTCCTTGGAATGCTCCATGGCAAAGCCATATTTTACCGCTTTAAGCATCTCTATATCATTATATTCGTCTCCGAACGCAATACATTCTTCCGGCGAAATATGATATCTTTTCTGATATTCTCTGATTCCTTTTGCCTTGTTTGTTCCAAAAGGAATAAAATCAATCCACTCATTTCCCGAAGTGACAACAACACATTCTTTTCCAAATCTGTCCATCCAGTATTTCACAGATTCTTCTGTAAGGCCGGCCGGTTCAAACACAGCCAGCTTCATAATAGGAGCCGTCATCTCTTCCATGCTGTTTACAAATCTGCATTCATTTTTTACTTCATATAACATATGGTCATGAAATCTCTTTGTCTTCGGCATCAGGTAGTGGTAATCCTTTGCAGAACAGGTAAACTCGGCATCCTTCTTTTCCAGGATTGCAGAAATAATCTCCCCTGCCAGCTTTCTGTCAAAAGAATCCTGATACAGTACCTCTCCATGATCCACTGCCAGCGCACCATTCTCCGAAATATAGGAAATCTCTGAAGCAACAGGTGCAAACAGCTTTGTCATATTCGGATATTGCCTTCCACTGGCTGCTACAAACATAATCCCCAGTTCCTCTAACTGCCTGATCAGCGAAAAAATTTCTTCAGGCAGAGACTGTGCCTTATGTAAAAGTAGCGTCCCATCCAGATCACTTGCAACCAACTTAATCATTTCCATGTTCCTCGCAAATTTTTACCAGATCTGTCGGTTTCTCAGCGACAAGATCTGCTCCATTCTCATTCAGTTCTTTTCGGTCACGAAAGCCCCATAGCGCACCTACTGTATACATTCCTGCTGCTTTACCGGTCTTCATATCTGTACTTGTATCTCCCACATACATACATTCTTCCGGTTTTACACCAAATTTTTCCGCAACCATAAGCGGACCATCAGGTGCCGGTTTCCTGCGGATTGCTTCGCTCTGACCAACTACCATATCAAATTCCCCGTCAAA
>ERZ1106978.2048-NODE-2048-length-10239-cov-8.434407_pt1 | contig 10239 bp, 13 predicted proteins | sample MGYA00403689_ERZ1106978 | MGnify/ENA primary metagenome ERZ1106978 (study PRJEB35170, sample SAMEA104062434) | human gut metagenome | biome: human gut; feature: human-associated habitat; material: faeces | place: Denmark | collected 2012-08-02 ...
GATTGGCAGTCCATTATTAAGTTTTTTATTATGTTCCCTTTGTACACCGTTGCAAACATTATATAAGAGATATGCAATAGTAAGATTCGCGGTCCCACATTCCACTTTTATTCCACCGCCCCCCTCGTTCGCGAGGTCCTAAAGCGCAAAAAAGTACCGGTTTTTAACCAAAATGGTTAAAAACCGGTACTTTTCTTGTCAGGCGGCTTCAATTCGGATATTTTGTTCTTTACATAAAACCTGCTTGCGAATCCAACAGCGTAAATCGCAGTTGGAAAAGAGGTGTAACAGAATGCGTGTGAGATGACGTTTGCTTTGGAAAAGGAAACATTTTTGCGAACGATATGCAAAGTTTCAGGCTTAATTAAACACTTTCCGAAGGCAAAGTTTCGACAAATATCTTTATCCCGTTTGTAGAGTTACACTAGAAAAAGTTTTCCATTCAGTTTCCACATCTGTTTTCAAATACTGTCGCTGAATATTCGTGAATATAGCAATCGAACCATCATGGACTGCACATTTATTTGCGCAAAAAATTTCCTTGGTTTCGTATACCACAATATGCGTGTCATCTATCATCCGGAATGTGCGCTCCTTTTCTGCAGTCAACCGTGCGTTGTAATACAGCAAGGATCCTGATAAAGCAAATACCAATGTAAAGTATATAGCCAATCTAAATACTTTTCTTTGAAACGGTTCAATATCTTGGGCGCAGTTATTATCTGTATCGTTCTTCTTTTTCGCTTTTTTTCTTGGAATCTTGCAAAGGAGATAACTTATAAGGGCATTTAGAAAATTAAAGATTGTCAAACAGACAGATATAATGGCTGGTTCATTTGATACCAAAAAGACCATAAAGTTAATGAAAAAGACCATTCCAAACGCTACAAAGAATAGTTTTACTCTCTTGAAAAGTGAAATATCTTTTCTCCGGCATACCAAAAGAAACACATAGGTATTGAAAAATATAACAACAATTATTATTGATGAGAATAAAATGTCAAATAATATGTTTTGATTAAATACTTCTATACTGGAAGACGGCACAGAAAAGTAATCTGTACGTCCCTTAATCTGAATATATGTCAAGTATTTTACTACTGATGTTGCAACAGCAACGAACGCCGGAACAATCAATGCAATACCTGCAGCATTCCTATTAACTGTCTCAACTAAACGCTGAATATTCTTTTTCAAATTTTCTCTGTTCTCTTCCATATAAATTCTAATATTCCCTCGCTACTCATTAGTCCCGAATATCACTCTTAAGATTTGGATTAACAGTCATACTGACCAGTGTCATATTCAGAACACTGATTTTGTTGGCATAGTCTAGGAGAGTCTGCCGTACAGATATCTACATTGGAATTAGGTTTTCCTTGGTAGCATTGGTATGAATCCGATGGTTGATCTTGGTGGTTGTGTTTGATGTTCCAACCAAGCTACTTCACCTCCGCAATCTTGAGCCACTCAAGCTCTTTGACCAGATAGTGTTTAAATTCCACAGAAATTCAGGAGGCAAAATCAAATGCAACTTCCTTATGTGTGTAGATTCCCTATAACGTCCAGCCATGGAAACAATGCCGATGGCACCGACCACATCTATCCGCTTCTGCGGTGTCATCGCAAACTGTTCAAACCTGTTGAACTTCTAAAAGCATCGAATTCGACACGGTTAAAATTCGGATTAATAAAGCACTTCACATACACCCGGAGGACTCAATGGTATTTCTGTTAGAAAACCAGTTTGGGATGATGTACTGCGTGCCGCAGCGAAAGACCATGGAGAAGCACCATTCTTCCTTTTCCTCATCCCACGCAGTACGAATGCGCTTATTCTCGAACAGTTGTATCTTATCGTTTTGTGCCATTTGAGTCACCTCATTCTCTCATGGATTCTTTCAAGAGTCCCCAACAGCCCGCCAACACATCCTGCCAGGTTGCCTCGAAATCGCCGGTGTACCACGGGTCGGCCACATCGCGGGGGTGGTCGGTGTAGTCCATCAGGAGGCGCAGCTTTCCGGCAGAGTCGCCGCCGCAGATGCGGTGCATATTCCGCAGGTTTGCGCTGTCCATGCCGATCAGCAGGTCGTACTTGTCGTAATCCTGATTGGTAAGCTGCCGCGCTGCGTGGCCGTCGCAGGAGACTCCATGCTCCGCCAGCTTGCGCCGCGCCGGAGGATAGACCGGATTGCCGATCTCCTCCCGGCTGGTGGCCGCCGACTCGATATGGAACTGCGACGCCAGACCCGCTTTCTTCACCAGGTCCTTCATCACGAACTCGGCCATGGGGCTGCGGCAGATATTTCCATGACACACAAAGAGTATCTTCTTCATCGCTCTCGCTCTCCCGCGTTACTTCATTTTCACCAGTATAGCAGGAAACCGCCTGTTCGTCGAGAGAAGAATACAGCCACGCCTGCGTTTTGATCGATTCCAATAATTTCGTTTTTTTCCATCCAAAACGCAGAGCGGCGCGGATGTACCACGCCCGTTCCTCGTTGCTGCCGCACCTCTCTAAAATCGCCACGTTTTGCGTCCAGCCGAGGTGTATCGCCAGCCGCATGATTTCAGGAGTTTTCTCGTAGGCTGCGTAAAACGCCCGCATACGGCGCAGATTGCGGGGAGAGAAGCCCTCGGCTGCGGGATAGGCCGCTTGCAGGTATTCCGACGCCGCGACAGCCGCGCCTTTCTCCACTCTGCCGCTGACCACTCGGCCAATCTCGCAGTACAATTCCATCTGCGGGAGCTGCGCCGCCATAAGCGTGTCCAGTGTGGTGAACATGGTGACGTAATCTGTGGGTTTGCGAATGTTCATGGGCTTTCTCCTTTCCGGCGCGGTGCGCCTGATCAACGCTCAAAGCAGAGAAAAGCACGGCGGTGTCACCGTGTTTTCCTCTGCTTTGACCTGCTTCAGATGATCCGCACGATCTGCTCCCACAGCAGGATGTGCTTTTCATCAATGGCTCGGTTGTCGTGATAATGGCCGAACAGCCAGTAGTGGTATTTTGCTCTTTCCCGTACCTTTTGCAGGAAGTCCGTGAGCCGGTCCGCCTCGTTGTGGCGGCTCCCCATGAGGGCGATGCTGGTGGGAGCGCAGTGGGTGATGATGTAGTCCACCTGCCAGCCGACCGCGTCGAGGTTTCGCCGTGCCTCGGCGTATTCTTCATCGGAGGGAAGCTCCTGCGTCCACCATGAGATGTGGTTGATGCGGTATCTCGCTCTGGGCTTACGCTGGAGCATCGTGAGCCTTCGCTCAAAATCCGGGGCGTCCGGCTCCAGAATTCCATCCTCAATATCGTGGCTTTTTGCGCCGCCCATGGTGAAGAAGCGGTAACTCTCCAGCTCGAAGATCTGACCGCGCATCAGGTGCAAAACATGGGGACGAATACGGTGTACCTTACCGCCGTGCCACTCCGCAACAGGGTATCGTTCCAGCGCGTCATAGTTTTCATGGTTGCCGCAGACGAAGGCAAGCGTGAAGGGCAGACGTTCCAGCCAGTCCAACGTTTCATCGTCGCGGCTGTCGCCAAACCACACGCCGCCGCAGTCTCCTGTGATGATGACCGTGTCATCCTTTGTCATGTTAGCTTGCTCCGGGAAGTATTCCGATTGGAAACGCCGGAAGTTTCCGTGACAGTCGCCAGTCACATAAATCATGCGAATTTCCTCCTCTTAGGTTGGTCTACGGTCTGTTCGATTTCTACGCCGTTGCGGAAGGTGACCTTAATGCGGTTACCCGTCAGGACGGTGACCTTTTCCAGCATCTGATAGACTACACCGTCGTCCCACTCTGTGACTCCCACAGTCGCCGCGGTCATTGCCGAGGCTGCCGCATGGATGCGGCGGCTGATCTGCTCCTGCTCCTGGCGGATACTGAGGATAGCTGTTTTTCGGCGCTTCAGTTCTTCCATCGTGGTGGAGATAGCACGGAATCGCTCGGCGTATTCGTCCGCGTCGCCATTGGCCGCTTCCGCCAGAAGCGAATCGAATTGCTTACCCAACTCCGTGACCGCCCGGTCGATATCCCCGAGGCTCATGCTCTTACCTGGAACCGGAGCCAACTCCTGCTCCATCGCATCTACAAGCTGATCTGCCAGAACCTTGCACCCTGACATGGATGCATTGATGGCTGCCAGCACCGCCTGCTGAAGCGGCGATTCGTCCAGCGTCGGAGATTCTTTGCAGTATTTCTTTCCATAGTCCAAGCGGCTGCTGCAGCGCCACACGGCTCGTTTCTCACCGTGCTGTGTCCACACCACTCTGCGGTACGCCGTGCCGCACTCACCGCAGAACAGCAGACCGCTGAGTACGTACTTGCCGCTGTAGCGGCTCATGCCTGTGGGGGCGCTCTTTTTCGTGCCGCCGGTCTGAGCCCGGCGACGCGCCAATTCCATCTGCACCGCATTGAACCGTTCTCGCGGGATGATTGCTTCATGATGGTTCTGAATCAGATACATAGGCAGCTGTCCGGTATTTCGAATGACCTGCTTGCTGATGCAGTCTCGAATGAAGGTCTTCTGGAGCAGGACGTCACCGCAGTATTTTTCATCAGAGAGGATCGTCCGCAGATTGGAGGTTGTCCATTCCGTCGTTCCTGCCGAATTCTTGAATCCGCCTATTTCCAAGGTTTCCTTGATATTGCGCAGCGTCCGACCGGATAGGTACAGCTCGTAAATTTTTCGGACAGTCTCTGCCTGCTCTGCGTTGACCACCATCTCTCCGTCAGGTCCTTTTTCGTACCCCAGCAGGGTCTTATACTGGATGTTTGCCTTTCCCGTCCGCATCGCCTGATGCTTGCCCCACTTGACGCGGGAGGATATCCCTTCGCTTTCGGACTGTGCGAAGGCGCCGTGGATGGTGATGAGGAATTCGCTTTCCGGGTAGATAGAATTGATGTTCTGCTCCTCGAAGATGACCGGGATGCCCATGCTGCGCAGCTCGCGTGTATAACTCAGAGTGTCCACTGTGTTGCGGGCGAAGCGGGATACCGATTTTGCAAGGATCATGTCGATCTTGCCCTTCCTGCACTGGCGGATCATTCGGAGAAAATCCTTGCGCTTGCAGGCGGAAGTGCCTGTGATGCCTTCATCCGCGAAGATGTCCGCCATCGTCCAGTCAGGGTTTGCCATGATCTTTTCCGTGTAATATGCTTTCTGGTTTTCATAGCTGCCAAGCTGCTCGTCCTTTTTCGTAGACACACGGCAGTATGCAGCTACCCGGAGATTTTTCTTCTTTTCCTGATCCTGAAGCGATTCTTCCTTTGCGGGGATGATAATGACCTTCGGTTCAGGGCGGGTCTGCGTCATGCATCATCACACTCCTCTAAGACTTGATTATTTTTCAGCAGGACCTTGACCGTCTTACTGCCATAAGTGATTTTCCGGACACTCTGCCGCAGAAGGTTCGCATCCAGTTCCCGCATCTTTGCCTGCTTCCCGAAGATGCTGCGGAGCCGGTGGGCTTCGTATTCCTCCATCTCTACGCTCACAAGGGTCAGTACCGCCAACTCCATTGCCTTTTGCCGCGCGATTTCTTCATCCACAGGAGGTGTCTGCAGCAGCTTGTCCAGTTCCAACCGGCGTTGCCTGATGTCTTCCGTGGTGGGAACACCGGATGATTCTATCTTAATGAGCTGCGGATCATCGACCACCTGATTCAGTATCTTGAGGACTTTTCGTGCTACGCTGTCGGGTACGATGCCGCCGCACAGCTTGCGCAACTCCTTTTGCGCAGGTGTCTGCTTATACTCAGGGCGCATCTCTTTTCTGCGTTCCTGGGCAGCGTGGAATTGCTCCGTCGGGATGAGCGCGGGAAAATACTTCTCACCAATGTATCGGTCATCCTCTAAAATCCGTGCTACCATATTTTTGTTCCAAGGCTTGTCCACATCGTAGGGAACATCCTCCGTCTGAAGCTGCTCGGCAAGCTGCTTGAAGGAGGCTCCGGCGAGATATTGCAGGTAGATGCTCCGTACCGTTTCCGCCTCCTGCGGCTGCGGCACGATTTCGCCGAGCTCCATTTTGTAGCCGAATGGCTGTTTTCGGTTTCCCATTATCTTTGCGTCCTTTCTATTTTTTCTGTGACCTCCAGTCCGTTGAGAAGCCGGAAGCACAGTTTTTCATTGTCCACGACCACGATTTTCTCGACCAGGTCGCTGAATAGCTGATCATCGAAGGCGTCCAGCCAGTCCGGCCCACTTTCAAGAACATCCAGCATATCCTGTGTCTGCTGAATGGTGTGGTCCTCCTCAGACCGCAGGATGCGCTCCTTTTGGAGTTTCAGTTCCCGGCGGCGTTCCGCAAGCTGATTGCTGCGGGATATAAAAATGTCAGGATCGACCACTCCCTGCTGCTTGAGCTGGGCCAGAAGTCGTTCCTGACTGGCGATATCCGATATTTGTTTGTTGATCTCTACGATGTTTTCGCTCCAGAGAAGGCTGCCGGTTCTGGCAGCATGGAGATCAGAGATGAGCTGGGTGAGAATACCCACACCATAGTGTTTGATTCTGTAATATAGACTGAGAAACGCCTTGTGAATCTGTGTCTTACTCAGGCGAGGCGTTTCACATTTAGCTGTTCCTCGATTTTTAGCTTGACACTCATAGCTGTCCATGCCTTGATTGGAAATAATCCGGTATGGGCTGCCGCACACTCCGCAAACCAATTTTTGCCTTATGGGATCTGCGCTGCTGTTTTTTGAAATCACTCGTGACGCACGCAGTCTTTGCGCTTTTTGGAATGTCTCCCGGTCAATAATCGCCGGGTGCGTCTGTTCAAGAAAATATTGAATCTTTTCACCTTTGTTTTTCTTCGGCTTACGCGGAAGTGTCTGTGTTTGATACGTTTTTTGCCAAAGGGAATCTCCGATGTATCGTTCATTGGACAAAATATATTCAATCGTACTGCAGCGCCAATGCTGGGTTTTAGATGTAGACCGAAGGGGAATATTCAGCCTGTTCAAGTCATCTGCTATGGATTGGATACCCTTGCCCGCAAGATAATCTGCAAAGATTTTTCTGATAATTTCTGCTTCTTCGGGAACGATTTCTGTTTGATTCTCATTCAAACGATATCCGTATGCGGTTGAAGACGGGATGAATTTCCCGGATTGCATACGCACCCGGTAACTCCACCGCATTCGTTCAGAGATGGCTTCGCTTTCACGCTGGGCCAGCGCCGCGAACATGGCGATAAGAACTTCGCCGGATACCTGCGCGGTGTCGATGTTCTGTTCCTCGAAGTAGACGCTGACGCCCAGCGCAGCTAATTCCCGCACCGCCTCCAGGCTCTCTTTGGCGTTGCGGGCAAAGCGTGAGGATGACTTCACAAGGATGCGGTCGATTTTTCCACCGCGGCAATCCTCCATCATCCGTTGGAAGTCATCCCGCTTGTCTATGGACGTACCGGTGATGCCCTGATCGGCGTATATGTCCGCCAGCTCCCAATCAGGGTTATCTGTGATGAGCTTGGAGAAGTAGGCATTCTGCGCGGCAAAGGAGTGCTTCTGATCCTCGGAGTTGGAGCTGACACGGGCGTATGCCGCCACGCGGAGCTTTCTGGTGCTTTCCTGACTTGCTGCAGGAATCGTAATGACCCGCGGAGCCATCGCCAGAGAACCGTTGATTTTTTCCTTGTAGCTCATTTGTTGCCACCTCCTTTATCAGAAACACACGATACCAGAAAGCCATGCCAAAAGCTATACTTCTTTTATACAAAGAAAGCGGCTCACAGTCTGTGAGCCGCTTCATGGATTAACTATTATTTCTGTTCTTCCTGTTCAAGAGATTCTTTCACCATCTGTGCAATATTAAAAGGCTGCAATACCAACGGTTCTACTTCTGGCTGGGATGTCAGAAGGGACAACTGGCTTCTCATATATGGAAATACAATTGCGGCAGCATTTTGCCTCAACATTAAGCGGTCATAATGGGATTCCTCATTCAAAATAAAGTAACCAGATGCACGTACTGTAACATTATACTCGTCATCTTTCTTGCCCTCAATCAAAATATGCGCAATAAGCTCTGCAGTTCCACGCATTTCAAAATTGTAACCGAATCGATAATGCACAGGGTTTTCATTCTGAAATCCACATCGTTCAAAGTGCAGTTCATCAAACAGCAAGTGTTCCAGTTTTAACACGCAGTTGTTGATTTCATCGTTCATTGTTATCACCCTCGATTCATGCCGCAATATTCATTGTCCGCTCAATCAAGTATGAAGAAGGTTGGTTCACTGTCCTTAATTCTTCCAGAACCGAGACCATCATGTACCTGCTCGGAGTCGAGGCGTACTTTTCCTTTCCCATGTTCAAGAGAGCATCAATATCAATATCCGGGATTGTTGCAATAATATCTGTTCCCTCAGTGCGATATGGGAGTTCCCTCTTTACTCGTTGTAAAAATTGATCTCTTCGAGTTAATTCGTCAATATCAGGATGCATTGCGCTTTCATAGAAACTCTGCGCCTGATCGTGTTCCAAGGGTATTGTGCATCCGTAATTCACCATAGCTATCCTCCATTATGCATATGACTCTGCATACGCATCTGCCAAACTTCTGTCTATAAAGTCCATCTTCATTGCAACTGTACCAGGGCACCGCGAATCAGCTCGTTTGGGGTATTCCCCAAATCCTGCTTTTTTATACCACTCTACTTTGTCCTCAAACGCGTCAAGCACTAGAAACCTAATTGGCAAAGTGTCTGAAATTTCTCTCGCATGACTGGTAAGTATGCTAAGTGCTTTCGTTCCAATACCATTTCTTTGCAATCGGCTGTCGATAGCAAGGTAAGAAAGTTCCAAGGCTGCATAGTCATGATCTGACACATAGTATTCTTCATCACAGATATGCGCAACTTTTAACATGCAATTTCCCACCAAGCGGTCACCCACAAGTATATTATATGCGAGGGCTTGCTTATAAAGAGTTTTGTTATATGCAGTGCGCGTTAAAGCATCTATGCTGCGTTCCCCGCAAGTAAACGAAGATGGAATATCATTCTCCATAACCTTAAAACGAAGATCTGACACAGGAAACCACCTCTATTTTACTTGCTCAATACAATATAAATTGGAATTAAAGGTCAAAACAATTGTCATACGTCACGTTCTTTCAGCAACCTGTAATGTGACTACAATATCACCCAGCACAACTATGCTGAACCGATTTATATGTTTGTAGCATATCATAAATAATTGAGATTGTGAAGCAATATTACGCATTTTGATGAAATTTTTCTTGACATTTTTATTTTTGCTCGATTTCCAAATCGACAACGATAAGTAAGGTTACAGTGCATTAGAGAGAAATAATGATATCTGCGCCAAGCTGTACCATCAGCCGCGCGGCGATCTTTTTGGCTTCGCTGCCGCTGACGAGACCCTGCTCCCGCAGGCTGCGAAGCATGGTGACGATGCCGAGATAATCTGCGTTTGGATTCATTCGAATTTCTCCTCTTTCTTTGATTTAATTTGAATGATAATGAAAACTCCCAAGCCCACTTTTACAAATGGGTTTGAGAGTTTTCGTTATGATATTTCTTTTTTATGGGATGAACTCAATGCTGAAAACATCCGCAATGGAGATGAGTTGCCGGTCTACCATCTGGATCATGCCGTTGACAGCGTCGATCCGCTTGACTTCTCCGGTGACAGTTTGGTAGCTGCCGCCGTTCTTCCGTTCATCCGGCACAAAGTAGGTGATGGACGCCGTGGGCCTGTTGGGAAGCAGCTCCTGGAGGCGCTGCAATTCCGCGTCCACTCGTGCCATTTCGTATTCGTCCAGTTCTACACGACGGTCCGTCAGCCGCCTGGTTTCCGCAATGGCGGCGCTGTGACCGGTCAAGGCAGCAAAGGGAGAGAACTGCGCTGCACGGTCACAGAGGGACATTCGCGGATGTTTTGGCGAATCAGGATGGGGCAAATGGAGAATGTCTTCATATTTTCCGCTCAAGCCTTATGCCCTCCGATCTGCTTATTCCGTTCTTTGGCGGTGGCGCCTTCCAGATAGCTCCCGCCGTTCAAAATGGCGTTCTTACCGAATTTTTTCTTGATACCCAGCATAGCCTCCTGAATTTTGCGCTCCCGCTCCAACTGAGCCGCTTCCTCCTGCAGTCGTTGCTCCTGTACCTCGATATTATCGAACAGGTTAAATTGCACTGGAGCTTCCGGCTCCTGCTGTACCGTATCTTCGCCCACCAGCCGATTGGCGGTGATGGTAAGTCTCCGAATAGACAG
>ERZ1106978.2049-NODE-2049-length-10223-cov-2.954367_pt1 | contig 10223 bp, 5 predicted proteins | sample MGYA00403689_ERZ1106978 | MGnify/ENA primary metagenome ERZ1106978 (study PRJEB35170, sample SAMEA104062434) | human gut metagenome | biome: human gut; feature: human-associated habitat; material: faeces | place: Denmark | collected 2012-08-02 ...
CACCTGCTGCACCCCGCGGCAGGTGTTCATCAGTCGTCAGCGGCAGCATGGACCCGGCCATCCCGGTGCACAGCGTTGTCTTGGTGCAGCCCGCTGCACCGGAGGAATTGCAGCCCGGCGAGATCGTCGCCTACCGGAGCGGCAGCAGCGTCGTGATCCACCGCCTTGTGGAAAACCACATCGTCGAGGGCGAGCTTGTCACCAAGGGCGACGCCAACGCCGAACCCGACCCGCTGAAGGTCGAGTACGCCGGCGTGCTGGGCACGGTCACGGCGCACATCCCGTTCATCGGCATCTATGCCGGGGCGCTCAACACGCTGCCCGGCAAGCTGTACGCCTTCGGTTTTATCGTGGCCGCCGCCATGCTCTATCTGCTGGCGCATGAATTGAGCGAATAAGTACGAAGCCGCACCCCGCGCAGAGACAAGGGTGCGGCTTTTGCGTAAAAACGTGATTTGTACAAAAGCAGGTTGCACAAGACTGGCAAAGAGCGTACAATAGTGCTGAATGAGGCGATTTGTATGTGGTTATTGTACGCAGTCGGCTCTGCGCTGTTCGCGGGTCTGACATCCATTCTGGCAAAATGCGGCATTCGCAAAACGGATTCCACCGTGGCCACGGCCATCCGCACGATCATTGTGCTGATTTTTGCGTGGGTCATGGTGTTTGTGGTCGGCTCGCAGGGGACGATTGCCGGCATCCCGGCCAGAAGTCTGGTTTTCCTGGGGCTGTCGGGTCTGGCTACGGGTGCCAGCTGGCTGTGCTATTTTTATGCCTTGCAGCGCGGGCCAATCGATAAGGTCGTGCCCATCGACAAGAGCAGCACGGATGATTTTGAGCGGTGCGTACGAGACTCGAACTCGTGACCTCCTGCTGGCTGCTCTGCTGCTGGGCGAGAGTGTGACCTTGACCAGGGGCATCGGCGTTGTGCTTATCGCCGCCGGCACGTTCCTGATGATCGAGAAAAGGGGCGGCGTCCAGAAAGAGGAAAACGGCTGGATGGTGGCAGCGTTCGGTTCGGCCATTTTTGCGGCGCTGACCTCGATCCTGGGCAAGGTCGGCATCACCGGGGTCGAGTCCAATCTCGGTACGGCGCTGCGCACCGGCGTGGTGCTCATCATGGCGTGGGTCATGGTGTTTGTGCAGGGCAAGCAGGGCCAGGTGAAGGCGGTGCCCAAAAATGAGCTTGGCTTCATCTGTCTGTCGGGTCTGGCGACGGGTGCCAGCTGGCTGTGCTATTACAAAGCGCTGCAGCTCGGCCCGGCCAGCCTCGTTGCGCCCATCGATAAGCTGAGCATTCTGGTCACGGTGCTGTTCTCCTACATCGTGTTCCATGAGCGCCTGAACAGAAAGGCTCTGACAGGTCTGGCCGTGCTTGTCGCGGGCACGCTCGTCATGCTGGTATAAAATTTATCATAACGGCAGCACCTTTTCCTGCAAAGGTGTTGCTTTTTTTGCTGTCTTTTGCCATAATAAATATATATGCAATAGGCAGGCTTATGCAGGAAAGGAGGCACAGCAGATGGCGAAAATCGCCGTGGTCGAGGACAACGACGCCATGCGGGCGCAGCTCTGCGGGTTCATCGCGCAGTATGCGCAGGAGAGCGGACACCAGCTGGACGTGACCGCCTTCTCGGACGGAGCACAGCTTGTGGAGCCGTACCGCCCCGGGTTTGACATCATCTTTCTGGATATTGAGATGCCAAAGCTCGGCGGTATGCCGACGGCAGAGCGCATCCGCAGGCAGGACCCGGATGTGGTGCTCGTGTTCGTCACCAACATGGCACAGTATGCCATCCGCGGGTATGAGGTCGACGCGCTCGACTTTGTGCTCAAGCCCGTCAGCTACTACCAGTTCAGCACCAAGCTGGAGCGCGCCTTGCAGCGCATCCAGCGCCGCCGTGGCGGGCAGGTGGCCTTGCAGGTCAGCGGCGGGGTTCAGCTGCTGGATACCGACGACATCCTTTATCTGGAAACGCGGGACCGTCTTTTGCACTACCACACGGCCACGGATACCTGGTCGGTGCGCGGCAGTCTGCTGAAGGCCGAAAAGGATCTGGCTGCCTACCACTTTGCGCGCTGCAACCAGTGCTATCTGGTCAACCTGCGCCACGTCAGGGGCGTGCAGGATGATCTGGTGCAGGTGGGGGAGGAACGGCTGGAAATCAGCCGCCGCCAGCGCACGGCCTTTCTGGCCGCGCTGGCGGCCTATGTCGGGGGTGCGCTGTAGGTGGATACACTTCTGACATGGGTGGTTTGTGCTGTCGGCCTGTGCGGTGCGGAGCTGGCCTACTGGCTGCCGCTGAAAAAACGCAGGAATTTTACCATGCGCACCGCCCTGAATTTTATCGCGGCAGTGCCGCTTGCGCAGGTCATCATCTGGGCCAACAGCGGCCACGCCAATCCGACGATGCTGCTGGTGATTTACGGCGGTTATTTCATCTGGGCTGCGGTGGCAACCCATCTCTGCACGCTGCTGGACTGGTCGGCCAGCGCATATTGCAGCATTTGGATCGTCCTGACGACGGAGTCGGCCTATGAGCTGTGGCGCGTTCTGATCTGGACGGCGCAGACGCTTGGAATGCGCCATCTGTCGCTGCACAGCACGCCGATGCTGCTGGGGCAGCTGGGCTTTACCATTGCCTGCTGTGTGACGGTCCGGTATACCATGGCGCGCACGATGCCGGAGGACGGCATCTACCACATCGGCCCTCGCCAGTTGGGCAGTGCCGGACTTCTGGGCGCGATATTCGTCTTTCAGTTTTTTGCACTGCAAACCAGTCTGCGCGTCGGGCTGCAGCCATCGGCGGTAGTCGCACCGTCGATGCTGACCCAGTTTTACTGCGTGACGCTGCTCTATTTACAGACCGAGCTTTTCAAAAAAGCGGCCATGCAGAAGGAGATGGACGCACTGAACCTTCTGTATGACCGCCAGCGCAAGCAGTACCAAATCGCACGGCAGAACGTGCAGATCATCAACCGCAAGTGCCATGAGCTCAAGGTTCAAATCGCCGACCTGCGCCGCCTGCAGCCCGACGAGGCCACAACGCAGAGCCTTGACGAGGCCGAGCAGGCGGCCCGGATGTACGACGCCAACGCTGCCACCGGCAATGAGGTGCTGGACGTCGTCCTGACCGAAAAGAGCCTGCTGTGTGAGGCCCAGCGCATCCGCCTGAACTGCGTGGCCGATGGCACCTGCCTTGCGGCCATCGAGCCGGGTGACCTGTACGCGCTGTTCTCGAACCTGCTCGACCAGGCCATCGACGCTGCAGCCCAGCAGCCGAATGACCGCCGCATGATCGACCTGCTTGTATGCAGGCGGCAGGGCTTCGCGGTCATCAACGTCATCGGCCCGGCGCTGTCCGGCAGCCAGTCCGACCACGGACGCCGCCACAGCTATGAGCTGAAGGTTGCCCGCCGTGTCGTGCAGAAATACAGCGGCACCATGGCGACAGAGCCCCGCGGAGAGCTGTTCGCCGTCAAGATCGTGATGCCGCTCACCAGGGGATGAAAGAAAAAATGCCGCCTGTTTTTTGTGCAAGATGTACAAAGAACGGGCGACCTTTTTTGTACCCCAAAAACCGAATATCCCGCCAGAAATACCACTTTTCGCAAACCCATTGCCAGAAATTTAACAGTTCTGTACAATACAGGTACAGTAAAAAACAACACAGGAGGGCGCAATGCGAAGCACGACCAAGCTGATGAAGAACTGGCAGTTCACCGGCCCTGACGGTAAGACCACTGCCGTGGACCTGCCGCACACATGGAACAACATCGACGGCCAGGACGGCGGCAACGACTACTGGCGCGGCACCTGCATCTACAAGACGCGGTTTGCGGCGCCCGCTTTTGACAAGAATACCCAACAGGTCTGGCTGCAGTTTGAGGGCGTGAATGCCAGCGCCAAGGTCATGCTGAACGGGGTGGAGGTCGCCCGCCACGACGGCGGCTACTCCACCTTCCGCGCGGATGTCACGGCGCTGCTGGCCGACAGCAATGAGCTGATCGTGGAGGCGGACAACAGCAAAAATGACCGCGTCTACCCCCAGAAGGCCGACTTCACCTTCTACGGCGGCATCTACCGCGACGTCAGCCTGCTGGTCGTCAACCGGAACCACATCGCGCTGGATTACCTCGGCGGCCCGGGCGTGCAGATCACGCCCACTGTCAACGGCGCAAACGCTGACATCGAGGTCAAGACCTGGATGGAGGGCGACGGCGAGGTCGAGTTCTCGATTTACGACGCCGCCGGTGCCGAGGTGCTGACCGGCAAGGGCCGGGACACGACGGTCACGCTGGAGCACCCGCACCTGTGGGACGGCGTCCGCGACCCGTATCTCTACACCTGCGCGGTGCGTCTGGTGCTGAACGGCGAGGTACAGGACGAGGTACGCCAGCGTTTCGGCGTGCGCAGCTTCTCGGTTGACCCCAAGCGGGGCTTCTTCCTCAATGGCCGCCCGTATCCGCTGCACGGCGTCTCCCGCCATCAGGACCGCAAGGGTCTGGGCAATGCCATCACGCGCGAGATGCACGACGAGGATATGCAGCTCATCAAGGAGCTGGGTGCGAACACGATCCGTCTGGCGCACTACCAGCACGACCAGTATTTCTACGACCTCTGCGATGAGGCCGGCATGGTCGTCTGGGCTGAGATCCCCTACATTTCCGAGCACATGCCCAATGGCCGTGAGAACACGATCAGCCAGATGAAGGAGCTGATCGTCCAGAACTACAACCACGCCTGCATCGTCTGCTGGGGCGTCTCGAACGAGATCACGATCTCGACGAAGGACAACCGCGACATGCGCGACAACCATCATGTGCTGAACGATCTCTGCCATGAGATGGACAAGACCCGCCTGACGACGCTGGCCTGCTACGCGATGTGCGGCCCCTTCAACCCGGTAGCGCATATCACGGATCTCGTCAGCTGGAACCTGTATTTGGGCTGGTATGTGCCGGGCCTCTTTTTAAACGACCTCTGGATGGACTTCTTCCACCTCTGCTACCCGAACCGCGCGCTCGGTTTCAGCGAGTACGGCGCCGAGGGCATGCCGAACCTGCACAGCAGCCATCCCCGCCGCGGTGACCACACCGAGGAATACCAGGCCATCTACCATGAGTACATGCTCCGCTGCTTTGACCGCCACAAATGGCTGTGGGCGACCCACGTCTGGAACATGTACGACTTTGCCGCCGACGCCCGCGACCAGGGCGGCGAGCCGGGTATGAACCATAAAGGCCTGGTCACGTTTGACCGCAAGACCAAGAAGGACAGCTTCTACATCTATAAAGCGTGGTGGAGCGACGAGCCGTTCGTGCATATCTGCTCGAAGCGCTATGCGGACCGCACCGAGAATGAGATCGAGGTCAAGGTCTACTCCAACCAGAAGCAGGTAAGCCTTTATGTCAACGGCGAAAAGCTGGCCGAGCAGGAGGGCGAGCACGTCTTCAAGTTCCGTGTCAAGCTGAACGGCGAGACGAAGGTCCAGGCCGTGGCAGGGGACAGCATCGACGATGCGGTATTCCGCAAGGTAGATGCCCCGAACCCGGACTACAAGCTGACTAAGAAAAAGTCCACCAGCGCAAACTGGGTATAATTTTGGAAACACACCGCACTCCGCGGTTGGTTTAAACAAAACAAGGAGAAAACATGATGGATGATCTGAAAATGCAAAAGCAGACCTTGAAAAAGGCCTACAAAAAGACCAAGCGTAAGCACATTACGCCGTGGAAGATTCTGGCAATCATCTGCGCCGTGGTGATGATCGTTTCGATCCCGCTTAGCATCCTTCTGCAAAAGTTCGACAACACCATGGCAGCCCGTTTCGGCGGCAGCTTCTGGAAGCTGCAGAACGAGGACGCCAACGCCCAGTATTACACCAGTGACTTCAACTCCGCCGAGGAGATGGTCAACTACGGTCTGGCTTTGACCCAGCAGGTCGAGGCCGAGGGCGCTGCCCTGCTGATGAACAACAACAATGCGCTGCCTCTGGCTGCCGACGCTAAGGTCAGCACCTTCTCCAGCAGCAGCGTCAACCTCGTGTACGGCGGCACCGGCTCCGGCAATATTGATGCCTCCACCGCCGACACCCTGCGCACCGCCCTCGAAAAGGTCGGTGTCACCGTCAACCCCACCCTGTGGGACTTCTACACCGTCGGCGCCGGCAAGGACTACGCCCGCTCCAAGAGCGGCACCGTCGCCAAATCCAGTGAGGTCACCGCCGAGGTGCCTTGGGATGTCTACACCGACGAGGTCAAGGACAGCGTTGCCCAGTACGGCGATGCCGCCATCGTGACCCTGTCCCGCGTCGGCGGCGAGGGTGCTGACCTTTCCTACGGCGAGGTCAACTATCTGGCGCTCGACGAGAACGAGAAGGCTATGCTGCAGAACGTTGCCGAGATGAAGAAAAACGGCACCGTCAAAAAGACCATCTTGCTGATCAACTCCGCCAACGCCCTGCAGGTCGATTTCCTCAAGAACAACGAGTACGACATCGACGCCGCACTGTGGATCGGTGACGTGGGCATCTCCGGCATCAATGCCGTGGCCGAGATCCTGACCGGCAAGGTCAACCCCTCCGGCAGCCTGGTCGATACCTACTGCTACGACAACTTCAGCGCCCCCGCCATGTGGAACTTCACCCCCACCACCTACGAGGGTTACGTTGAGGGCGGCGATGTTTCCGCCAAGGCAAAGTCCTACATGATCTACCAAGAGGGCATCTATGTAGGCTACAAGTACTACGAAACCCGCTACGAGGACTTCGTTACCGGCAACGGCAACGCAGGCGACTACGCCTATGGCGACATCGTGGCATACCCCTTCGGCTACGGCATGAGCTACACCGACTTTACTATCAGCGATATGAACGTCAGCTACAATGCCGCCGATGACACCTACACCGTTACCGTCAAGGTCACCAACACCGGTGATATGGCGGGCAAAAAGACCGTGCAGGTCTATGTCCAGAGCCCCTACACCGACTACGACAAGGAAAACGGCGTCGAGAAGTCTGCCGTTTCTCTGGTCGGCTTCGGCAAGACCGGCGTGATCGAGCCGGGCGCTTCCGAGACGCTGTCCATGACCGTCAACAAGCGCGATATCGCTTCCTACGACACCTACGGCGCCGGCACCTACATCCTCGACGCCGGTGACTACTACTTCACCGCCGCCACCGATGCCCACAACGCTGTCAACAACATTCTGGCTGCCAAGGGCTACACCGTGGAGTCCACCAACGGCAAGATGACCGCCGACGGCAACGCCGACCTGACCTACACCTGGACCGAGGATGCCCTCGACACCACTACCTATGCCACCAGCGAAAACGGCACCGCCATCACCAACCAGCTGTCCAGCGCCGACCCCAACCTGTACGAGGGCATTGAGGAGACCGTGACCTGGCTGAGCCGCTCTGACTGGAACGGCACCCTGCCCACCGAAACCGTCAAGCTGGCCCTGACCGAGCTGCTCAAGAAGGACCTGAAGGACATCCGCTACGATCCTGCCGACTACGAGAGCGTTGATATGCCCACCCTCGGCGCCAAGAACGGCGTCAAGCTGTACGACATGATCGGTCTGGACTACAACGATCCCAAGTGGGACGAGCTGCTGGATCAGATGACCTTCGACGAGATGAACTCCCTGATCGGCGACGCCTTCCACTGGACCATGCCCGTCAAGAGCGTGGAAGCCCCCGGCACCCGTGACGAGAACGGCCCCCAGGGTCTGACCGCCAGCCTGCTGGGCAACGACAAGAGCCAGCTGACCGCCACCGCCTTCACCTCTGAGGACGTTATGGCTGCCACCTTCAACACCGAGATCATGACCGAGATCGGCAAGGTCATCGGCAACAACTGCCTGGAAGCCGACATCGCCTGCCTGTACGGCCCCGGCAACAACATTCACCGCACCCCCTACGGCGGCCGTAACTTCGAGTATTACTCCGAGGACGGCTTCCTCTCCGGCATGATGTCCGCTTACGAAGTCAAGGCAATTCAGGACAAGGGTGTCCATGTTGTGATGAAGCACTTTGCCCTGAACGACTGCGAGCAGGACCGTATCGGTCTGGGCGTCTGGCTGAACGAGCAGGCTGCCCGTGAAGTCTACCTGAAAGCCTTCCAGGCTCCCGTCGAGGTCGGCAACGGCAACGGCGTTATGATCGCCTACACCCGCTGGGGTGCTGTCTGGTCCGGCGGCAACTACGGTCTGGTCACCGGCATCCTGCGCAACGAGTGGGGCTGCGACGGCATGGTCATCACCGATAACGTTCTGACCCAGTATGTCAACGGTCCCGACGGCGTGCTGGCCGGTGTGTCCATCTACGATGCCATGATGTCCTTCGTCACCGACACCCTGCCCCAGTACAAGAACGACCCCGTCATCGTCACCGCCATGCGCGAGGCCTGCCACCACAACCTGTACGCCATCGCCAACTCCTGCGGCATGAACGGCGTGGGTGCCGACACCACCATCAAGGTCACCCGCCCGACGGTTGTCACCATGAGCATCATCATTGCCTGTGCCTCCACCTTCTTCTGCCTGCTGGGCATCGTGATGTGGATCATTGGCGGCATCAAGTTCCGCAAGACCGAAGAATACAAGGCCTACAAGGATTTCAAAAAATCCCTGAAAGCCGCTAAGAAAGCCTGATTTCTACAGAATTTCCGTAAGCTCCCCGCCGGCCCCGGCGGGGACTTTTGAGTAAGATTTCTTTTTCCACAACAAGGAGCAGCCCATGAGCGAAAATGCAAAAGCGTCCAGCGTCAATCGCGCCAAACTTTACCAGCTGGTACTGTTTCCGCTGAACAACGGTGCCACGAATGTTTATTACGTCCTTGTGCTTTCCTACATTGCCACCTTCGGCAGCAATGTACTGGCGTTGGGCACTCTGTTTGCCTCGGTCATGGTCACGGCCATGCGCCTGTGCGACGCCATCACCGACCCGATCATCGGTGCGCTGATGGACCGCACGAACGGTAAGTTCGGCAAATTCCGCCCGTTCATGGCCATCGGCAACCTTATCATGGCCGCCAGCATTCTGGTGCTGTACGGCATCACCCCGATGATCCCCGATACGATGATGTGGGCACGCTATGCCGCGTTTGTGGGCCTGTACTTTGTCTGGGTCATCGGATACACCTTCCAGACCAGCTGCACCCGTTCCGGTCAGACGGTTCTGACCAACGACCCCAAGCAGCGCCCGCTGTTCACGATCTTCAACACCGTCGGCAGTCTGCTGGGCATGGGCGTTATGCAGTTCCTGGCTCCCATCCTTGCCAAAAACTATGAGGGCGGCTATTCCTCCGCGGGCTTCTTCCGCACGCTGGCCCCCGTGGGCATTGTGATGTCCATTGCGCTGACCATCCTGGCCATCATCGGCATCTGGGAGAAGGATCAGCCCAAGTACTTCGGCATCGGCGGCGAAAAGACCGAGAAGGTCAAGGTCAGCGAGTATCTGCAGATCATCCGGGAAAACAAACCCATGCAGCGTCTGATGATCGCGGGCGCTGGCACGAAGCTGGCGCTCTCCATCGCCAACAACACCACGGTTCTGTGCATGCTCTACGGCTGCATGATGGGTGCTTACGATGGGCTGTACCTGCCCATGATGGTGCTGGGCTATGCCTGCAGTGTGCCGTTCTTCATTCTCTCTGTGCGCACCAGCCAGAAGAAGGGCCAGAAGGCCAGCCTGACGAAGTATGTCAGCGTGGCGCTGGCCTGCTATGTCGGCGTGCTGGTCCTGCTGCTGCTGTGGGGTCACGGTGATGCATTCCATCTGAGCCTGCTGGGCGAGAATGGTCTGTCCATCAACCTGTACACGATTCTGTTCATCCTGTTCTTCGGCATCGGCTACGGCGCATACTATGCTACTGCCGACATGCCCATTCCGATGGTTGCCGACTGCTCCGACTACGAGACCTACCGCTCCGGTAAGTATATTCCGGGCATCATGGGTACGCTGTTCAGCCTGGTGGATAAGCTCGTTTCCAGCCTGTCCGCCACCGTCGTCGGCATTGCCGTGACCTTCATCGGTCTGAACAACCTGCCCACCCAGTATGACCCGTACACTCCGGGCATGAATGTGGTCGTTATCGTCCTGTTCTGCGCCATCCCGATGGTCGCCTGGGCGGCCACTCTCATCGCCATGAAGGGCTACAGCCTGACCGGCGAGAAGATGAAGGAGATCCAGGCGGTCAACGCCTGCCGCCGCGAC
>ERZ1106978.2052-NODE-2052-length-10209-cov-6.655505_pt1 | contig 10209 bp, 9 predicted proteins | sample MGYA00403689_ERZ1106978 | MGnify/ENA primary metagenome ERZ1106978 (study PRJEB35170, sample SAMEA104062434) | human gut metagenome | biome: human gut; feature: human-associated habitat; material: faeces | place: Denmark | collected 2012-08-02 ...
CGATATTTTCTTTCCCTACCCGCCCGATTAAGAAATCAGCCGCCCTCTGGAAAAATTCCTGTATCTCCTTTGGGGACTTCTTCTTGAAAAACTCCGGGCTGGCGGTAATCAGCGTATCCACAAACCGGGTGCTGTCCCTGCGGGTGCGGCAGCCAGCTTGTTCAATGCGGCTTTGAATGAAGTGGTAATAGCGTCCCTCCGGCTTAACGATATGGAAATTGTACTTGCTCCGGCTAGTGTCAATATCCGGGTTGCTGGCGTACTGTTCCTTTTGTCTTTCGTGATGGGCTTCCAGCGGTCTTGCCGGATTGCCCTTGTGTTTTTCAAATCGCAAAATTGCGTGTTGTGCCATGAAACTCCTTTCCCCATTCCATTCCTTTCCGGGACTTTTCCACAGGAAAATCCCGCAGAAAATATCTCGGATAGGAAGGGAATGGATAGAATATAAATCAATATTTTTATCTCTGTATTTCTATATACCGTCCGGTTTTCGTACTTCAAGAGGATTGATTATCGTACTTGTGGAGTGCGGTTTTCAGTCCTCCGGCGTTCCATAACCGGATTTCTTGAAGTCGGTGTTTGGAACCGCTTCATAGGATTTCGGGTAAATGCGGTTGGGTTTTCCACAGCCCTGTTTCTGGATTTCCACCAGTCCGGCATATTGCAGCTCCCGCAGGGTGTTGACCGCTTTCTGCCGCCCGCAGTGGAGCAGCTCCACTACCTCATTGATGGGATAGTAGAGGTAAATGCGCCCATATTCGTCCGCCCAGCCGTTTTTCCGGGACAGGTCTGTCCGGCGTAGGATAAAGGCATACAATACCTTTGCTTCGTTGGACAGTGGCGTGAATGTGGGGGCTTCAAAAAGAAAATTGGGAAGCCGGGTAAAGCTGACCGCCTTTTCCGGCTGATGGATATAAATGGTGTTTGTCATATCGTGTTTTGTGGACGGTTAGAACCCCGTTTTCTAGGGCAGACGGTAGTTTCTATTGCCTGTCCCTGTTCTGTGCTTGCAAAGCCTTGCAAATCAAGGACTTTTCAGCCCCTAACTGTCCACACAAGACCTCCTTTTCCGTTCACTTTCTGTTTTCTGCCGCCTGTGAACTCTGGCGGCACAGCCGGGGCAGTATTTTGCCCGGTTGGATTTGGGGACGAACACGCCGCCGCAGACCGCACAGCGTTTCAAGTCCTTATCCCGGAAAATCTCCGCTTCCAGCGTTCCGTCCAGCGGCAAAACCGCCCAGCGGAACCACTTACAGCAGACCGAGAAAGAAACCGTCTGCGGGCAGGTGCAGGTGTCCCCATCGTCAAGGGCAATGCAGTTGCCGTCCTCACAGCAACAGCACTCCCGGCGTATCAGGCTGGCCGCCTGTTTCCTCTGCGCCGGTGTCATGCGGTAAAGGGAACCGTCCGGCCTGCGTTCCAGCGGCGGCAAGTCTTTATAGGGGTTATCTCTCATGCGTTCCCTCCATTTTGCTTTCCGTTGCCGTTCTCCCCGAAAAGGTTTCCTGCCCCATTCCTGCGGCGTGTTCCGGCGTTGGCACGCTCCTCGCAACTTCGGGACATTTTGTCCCGAAGTCCGACTCCTTGCGGTGCTTCCCCAGCCGGGGTATTCCTTTTCGGACGGTCATTCTGTTTTCAAGGTACTGTCCATTGATGAACTACCCTAAGTCTACACCTAAATGACCGCCCGCCCCGTATATCCATAAGGTCGGAAATCAGCCCGGAAAACTACCTATTTCCACGCTCTCGGAATTGTGGTAAAATAAAAATAGTAGAATGATAAATCGGAATAGGAGGAAGTTTCGTGTTAGAAAAATTGCGTGAAAAATATGGAGAAGATTTTTCGTGGTATGAATTTACAGGAAACAATCTCCGAAAACAGATATTTGAAAATCGTTTGAGAACTGAATTAACACCCGAACACAGTTTATTTGAAAAGGGTAAAGATTTAGTAGCTGTTGCAAAAAGTGAAAGAAATGATGATGTTCTATTTTGGGACGGAGTGGACTATTATATTGTTCATTTAACCTGGGGGAAAGGAAACGCTCATTTTCCAATCTATAAAATCATTCATCAGAACGATATAATTGAATATTTAGAAAATGATTATCTCTATGGATAATCCTTAATTTATCAGGCAGACAGGGAGGGAGCGCATGGAACTATCCATACAAGAACGATTGAAAGACCTGCGTGTGGAGCGTGGGCTGACGCTGGAGCAGCTTGAAGAACAGGTAAATCTCTCCAAGTCTGCGTTGGGCAGTTATGAAGCAAAGGACTTCAAGGACATCAGCCACTATGCCATTATCAAGCTGGCGAAGTTTTACGGCGTGACCGCCGATTATCTGCTGGGACTGTCCCAAACAAGAAATCACCCAAACGCCGATCTTGCAGACCTGTGTTTGAGTGATGATATGATTGAACTGTTGAAAAGCGGGCTGGTGGATAATTCCCTCTTGTGTGAGCTGGCGGCGCACCCTGATTTTCCCCGGCTGATGGCTGACCTCGAAATCTATGTAAACGGTATCGCAGGAAAACAGGTGCAGAGTGCAAATGCCATTATAGATGCTGTGAGCGCAACCATTATGAAGCAGCACAATCCCAGCTTGTCCGACCCGCAGCTAAGACAGCTTATCGCCGCTCATATTGATGATGACAGCTTTTGCCGCTATGTGATACAGCAGGACATAAACAAGATAGCTCTTGACCTACGGGAAGCACATAAGGACGATTTTTTCAGCGTCCCGGAGGATAACCCGCTGAAAGATTTTTTACAGACCGCAGACGAAGTCGCCAGCGAGGACGGCGACCCGGAACAAGCGTCTTTGGCGTTTATCTGCAAGCGGCTCAAACTGAATTACAAGAAGCTGTCCGAGGAAGAAAAGATCACGGCCCTTGCAGCGGCCTGCCGGGAAAATTCACCCGCGATCCGGACGCTGCTGGCGCAGGTCGTGCCGACCTATCACCCGGAGGCAGGCGGAAGACCGGCCGCGAACGTGTCATAAGTGCCGGGAGGAAACACAACGGTACGAGTGCCGGGATACCCCGGCTTGCATATCATATCCAACATCATAGGGAGGACATTCGGATGAAAGGTATCATTCTCGCCGGCGGCAAGGGCAGCCGCCTGTACCCCATGACCCGCGCCGTCTCCAAACCCCTGATCCCGATTTATGACAAGCCGATGGTCTATTATCCGCTGAGCGTTCTGTTGATGGCAGGCATCCGCGACATCATGCTCATCACGGCTCCGGCGGACTGCGAGTCCTACCGCCGTCTGCTGGGAGACGGCTCTCAGTTTGGCATTCATGTGGAATACGGCGTGCAGCCGGTCGCCCGCGGCATTGCGGACGCTTTCCTCATCGCCGAGGAATTCATCGGCGGCGCGCCGTGTTGCCTTGTGCTGGGCGACAACATGTTTCACGGCGCGCAGCTCGAACAGCTGCTCCGTGCCGCCGCTGTCCGGACGGAGGGTGCGACGGTCTTCGGCTATCCCGTGAAGAATCCGAGTGCCTACGGCGTCGTGGAATTTGATGCGCAGGGGCAGGTCCTCTCCATCGAGGAAAAGCCGGAAAAGCCCAAGTCCCGCTACGCCGTCCCCGGCCTGTATTTCTATGACGGCGACGCGGCAAAGCTGGCGCACACCCTGCAGCCGTCCGCCCGCGGCGAGCTGGAGATCACGGCCCTCAACGAGCTGTATCTGCGGCAGGGGAGGCTCCATGTGGAGCTGATGGCCCGCGGCATGGCCTGGCTCGACACCGGCACGCCCGAGGGCATGCTCAATGCCGCGCAGTATGTAGAGGCCGTGCAGTCCCGGCAGGGACTTTATATTGCCTGTCCCGAGGAGATTGCCTGGGAGCAGGGATTCATTTCAGATGAGGAGGTCGCAGCACGGGGGCAGGAGCTCCGCATGACGGAGTATGGCCAGTATCTGCTGAGTCTCGTCAAGTAAGGAAGCTTTATGACAGAAAAGTTGGAACGCATTTTGCCCACCGTACAGAAGCCTGCGCGCTATGTGGGCGGGGAATATGGACAGACAATGAAGGACAAGCGCAGCGTTGAGCTGCGCGTTGCCTTCTGTTTTCCGGATACCTATGAGATCGGCATGTCTAATCTCGGCATGCGCATCCTCTATGCGGTCATGAACCGCATGGAGGGCGTGTGGTGTGAGCGCGTCTTTGCCCCGTGGGGTGATATGGAGGATGCCATGCGCGCAAACGGCCTGCCGCTGTATGCGCTTGAGAGCGGCGACCCGGTGTCGGAATTCGACCTCATTGCCTTCACCATCGGCTATGAGATGAGCTACACGAACGTGCTCAATATGCTGCGCCTGTCCGGCGTGCCGCTGCATGCGGCCGACCGCACGGGACTGGAGCATATGGTCTTTGCGGGCGGCGCATGCGTATATAACCCGGAGCCGTTGGCGGATTTCATCGATTTCTTCTCCGTCGGCGAGGGCGAGGAGAGCACGCCGGAAATTCTGGAGCTCTATCGCCGCGCCAAACGCGAGGGCTGGAGCCGGCCGGAATTTCTCCGCGCCGTGGCGCAGATCGAGGGCGTGTATGTGCCGTCGCTGTACCGCCACGAGTGGAATGCCGACGGCACGCTGGCCTCGGTCACCCCGCTGGACGGCGCGCCTGCGCGCGTGACAAAGCGCATCGTGCAGGATCTGGATACGGCGCTCTATCCGACGGACGGCATCGTCCCGAATACGGAGATCGTCCATGACCGCTCGAATCTCGAGGTCATGCGCGGCTGCATCCGCGGCTGCCGCTTCTGCCAGGCGGGCTATACCTACCGCCCGGTGCGGCCCCGCTCGCCTGAGACGCTGCGCCGTCAGGCCATTGAGTCTCTGGAAAATTCCGGCTGCCATGAGATCACGCTTTCCAGCCTTTCAACATCCGACTACCGCGGCCTGCCGGAGCTGGCAGATGCCATGCTCGATTACTGCGCGCCGCGCAAGATCAATCTCTCGCTGCCGTCGCTGCGCGCGGACAATTTTTCCCGCGATCTCATGCTGCGGCTGCAGCAGGTGCGCAAGAGCGGCCTGACGTTCGCGCCGGAGGCCGGTACGCAGCGCCTGCGCGACGCCATCAATAAGAATGTCACGGAGCAGGAGATCCTCGATACCTGCGCCATCGCCTTTGAGGGCGGCTGGAACAATGTGAAGCTCTACTTCATGCTCGGCCTGCCCACGGAAACGGATGAGGATGTGCTCGGCATCGCAAAGCTCGTCTATGAGATCCTGAAGACGTGGCGCGAGCACGCCAGCAACAAAAAGCGCGGCGTGCGCATCCATGTGGCAACGGCCTTCTTTGTGCCGAAGCCGTTCACGCCCTTCCAGTGGGAGAAGCAGATCACGCCGGAGGAATATCTCCGCCGGGCGCGCCTGCTCAAGGACAATATGCCGTCGAAGAGCATCGAGTATAACTGGCACGCTGCCGACCTGAGCCGCCTCGAGGCCGTTCTGGCCCGCGGCGACCGCCGCCTCGGCCCCGTGCTGGAGGAGGCCGTGCGCCGTGGCGCGCGGCTGGACGGCTGGGATGAGTATTTCTCCTATCAGACGTGGCTGGACGCATTCGCGGCCTGCGGTGTCGACCCGGATTTCTATACGACGCGCGGCTTCGGTCTGAACGAGCTGCTGCCGTGGGACACGATCTCCGACGGCGTGAGCACGGGCTGCCTGCTGCGCGAGCGCGAGCGTGCCTACCGCTCCGAAACGACGCCCGACTGCCGGACGGCCTGCAACGGCTGCGGCGCAAACTGCCTTCTGAAGGGAGGGCGCTGCGATGCATAGGATCCGCTTTGAAAAAACAGGCCGCGCCGTCTGGATGTCGCATCTGGACCTGATGCGGCTCATGCAGCGCGCGTTCCGCCGGGCCGGTGTGGTGCTGCACCATTCGCAGGGCTTCACGCCGCATGCCTATGTGTCCATGCTGCTGCCGCTGAGTGTCGGCATGGATAGCGTGTGCGAGCTCATGGAATACGAGCTGGACGGCGAGCTTGCCGTCACGCCGGAAGCACTCAACGCCGTCCTGCCGGAGGGCGTGCGGGTGCTGGAGGTCTATGAAAGCACGCGCAAGGCCCGTGAGCTGCGCCGCCTGCGTGCGCTCCTCACGCTGGAATATGACGATGCCGTGCCGGAGCCTGCCGCGATCACAACCCTGCTGGAACAGCCGGAGCTCGTGGTCGAAAAGCGCACGAAGCGCGGCATGGCCGAGACGGACATCCGTCCCATGCTGCATGCCTATCATGTGGAGGCTGCGCCGGGCGCGCTGCTGCTGACGTGCGAGGTCAGCGCGCAGGAGCCGTCGCTCAACCCCATGCTGCTTGCCGCCGCCATCGAGCGCTATCTGCCGGAAGCAAAGCCGGACTTTGTCCGCTGCCGCAGGCTCGAAATGCTCGATGAGCAGGGCGAGGTATTCCGTTAATGCTTGGAAAGGGACGAATTTCTTGAAAACCAGTGATTTTTACTATGATCTGCCGCAGGAGCTCATCGCACAGACACCGCTGGAGCGGCGCGACAGCTCCCGCCTGATGGTGCTCCACCGGGAGACCGGCGAGCTGGAGCACCGGCATTTTTATGATATCGTGGACTACCTGCAGCCGGGCGACTGCCTTGTGATGAACGATTCGCGCGTGCTGCCCGCGCGCCTGCTCGGCCACCGTGTGCCGACGGGCGGAGCCGTGGAGCTGCTGCTCCTGCAGGACAAGGGCGGCGGCGTCTGGGAATGCCTTGCCAAGCCGGGCCGCAAACTGCACCCCGGTGCGGAGCTCTCGTTCGGCGACGGCGCGCTCACCGCGACGGTCACGGCCGAGGAGGAGGGCGGCAACCGCCTGGTGCAGTTCCACTATGAGGGGATTTTCCTCGAGCTGCTCGAGCGCCTCGGTAAAATGCCGCTGCCGCCCTATATCCGCGAGGAGCTTGCCGACGGCGAGCGCTATCAGACGGTCTATTCCCGCGTCACCGGCTCCGCCGCCGCGCCGACGGCCGGACTGCACTTCACAAAGGAGCTGCTGCAGCGCATTGCGGACAAGGGCGTTTCGCTTGCCTATATCACGCTGCATGTGGGACTCGGAACATTCCGCCCTGTCAAGGCAGACGAGATCACGGAGCACCATATGCACAGCGAGTTCTGCATGCTCTCCGCCGAGACGGCCGAGGTGCTCAACCGCACGCGGCAGAACGGCGGCCGTATCATCTGCGTCGGCACGACATCCTGCCGGACGCTGGAATCGCTGGCCGAGCCGGACGGCACGTTCACAGAAAAGAGCGCCTGGACGGATATCTTCATCTATCCAGGCTATCAGTTCCGTGCGATGGACGCGCTCATCACGAATTTTCACTTGCCGGAGAGCACGCTCATCATGCTGGTGTCCGCCTTTGCGGGCTATGACCATGTCATGCACGCCTATCACGAGGCCGTAAAGTCGCGTTACAGATTTTTCAGCTTTGGCGACGCCATGTTCATCGAGTAATTTCACATAATTTCTATATTGTTAAATATAAGCATATGTGCAGGAGTATACCATGTTTCAACTGTTAAAAACCGAAGGGAAGGCGCGGCGGGGCGTATTTACCTGCGCGCACGGCACGGTGCAGACGCCCGTGTTCATGAACGTCGGCACGCAGGGCGCCATCAAGGGCGCGCTGAGCGCGGCGGACCTCAAGGCCATCGGCTGTCAGGTCGAGCTTTCCAACACCTACCATCTGCATCTGCGACCCGGTGACCGCCTCGTGCACGATCTCGGCGGCCTGCACCGCTTTATGACGTGGGACGGGCCAATCCTGACGGACTCCGGCGGATTTCAGGTATTCTCGCTGGCAAGCCTGCGCCGGATCAAGGAGGAGGGTGTGTATTTCGCCTCGCACATCGACGGCCACAAGATCTTCATGGGTCCGGAGGAGAGCATGCAGATCCAGTCGAATCTCGGCTCGGATATCTGCATGGCCTTTGACGAGTGCATCGAAAATCCCGCGCCCTATGACTATGTAGCCCGCTCCGTCGACCGCACCTATCGCTGGCTCGTCCGCTGCAAGGCGGAAAACGCCCGCCTGAATGCGCTGCCGGACACGGTGAACCCGCAGCAGATGCTCTGGGGCATCAACCAGGGCGGTACCTACGCCGACCTGCGCATCCGCCACATGCAGCAGATCGCCGAGCTGGACCTTCCGGGCTACGCCATCGGCGGCCTAGCCGTCGGCGAGAGCACGCAGACGATGTATGACATCATCGACGCCGTCGAGCCCTATATGCCGAAGGACAAAACGCGCTATCTCATGGGAGTCGGCACACCGTCGAACATCATTGAGGGCGTCGCCCGCGGCGTGGACTTCTTCGACTGCGTCATGCCCGCGCGCAATGCGCGCCACGCGAAGCTCTTCACCTGGGAGGGCGCCATCAATCTGAAGAACGCGAAATACGAGCGCGATATGCAGCCCATCGACCCGGCCTGTGACTGCCCGGTCTGCCGCCGCTATTCCCGCGCGTATCTGCGCCATCTGTTCAAGGCAGAAGAAATGCTGGCCATGCGGCTTTCCGTCATGCACAATCTGTATTTTTACAACAAGCTGATGGAACGCATCCGTCAGGCGCTGGACGAAGGCCGGTTCGAGGAATTCCGCCGGACATACTCCGAGCGGCTCGACCGCCGCATCTGAAAAAAATTCAAAATATTTTCCTTGCATTGAGAGCCGTGTGCCTGTATAATAAAAACAATGTGAAAAATTGGAGGAAAATCCTATGGACTACAGCATGATCCTTATCCTTGTCGTTATGGTCGCGGTGTTCTACTTCATGATCATCCGCCCCGAGAAGAAGAAAAAGAAGGAAGAAGAGAACCTTCGCAATTCTCTGAAGGAAGGCGACAAGATCACGACCATCGGCGGCATCGTCGGTAAGATCGTCGACATCAAGGGCGACAACATCGTCATCGAGACCAGCATGGACCGCGTCCGCATGGAGCTGGCCAAGTGGTCTGTCATGACGAATAACACCGCACAGGAGGCTGCGCAGAAGGCCCGCGCCGAGGCGCAGGCTGCCGCCAAGGAGAAGGCCGCCGCCAAGAAGGCCGAAAAGGAACGCAAAAAGAACGAGAAGAAGAACGGCCTGTAAACGGCAATTCCGATCTCAGGATAAAACGGACCTGCCGCAGCACATGCAGCAGGTCCTTTCTATATTTGGGGGAAACCAAATGGACTATGCAGAGCTGTACCTCTGGGACATCCCGGTCGTCTGGAGCAAGCCGGAAAGCGGGGACCGCGAGCTGATCTCCCTGCGCGACCGCACGCCGCGCATCGCGGCCGAGGGCTGCGACATCGAAGCGCTCATCCACAGCGAGATGGGGCGGCAGATGGTGCTGCAATTTGAAGACTACATCCGCTACGGCGACGAAATGGATCCGGCATATGTGCAGAAGTGGCACGCGCAGGGTCTGGACAAGCAAGTGATGGGACGCGATGACTTCTATCACCGCTGGGCGCTGTTCACGCCCGTTTCGGCACGAGAAAAAAGCTCCCGCCGCTACCCGCTGCTGTTCGTGCTCCACGGGAGTAGCATGCCGATCAACTGGGAGGAGTGCTCCGGTTTTCTGCCCATCGCAGCGCGCGAGGAGCTGATCGTCTGCATTCCGCAGGATCACTCGCTTCAAAATCTCCTGCGTCTGTATGGCATTCTGACGCGGGACTATCCGGTCGACCCCGGCCGCGTGTACTGCACGGGCTATTCGCAGGGGAGCGCGCAGACAAATGCCCTGCTGTTCGCCCGGCCGGAGCTTCTGGCTGCAGCCGCGCCGTGCGGATGCCTTGCCGGGCCGTTTTCCATGGGGATGGAGCCGGAAGAGCGCGTGCAGCACGCGGCCCAGGTGCGCGTCCCGATCCTGACCGTCTGCGGTCAGCAGGAGGGCCTGTATCTTGTGCCTTATTACAAGGACGCCCCGCAGTGCGGCATGTATGGCGCGCGCCGCACGAACCCGCGCGGATGGGAACGCAACCGCCTGCCGGTGCAGGCCCCGAATGCCGCATACAAGGTCGAATCACTGAATCTTCGCCTGCGTTCGTGCAACTGCCCCGAGGTCACGCTCGAGGAGGTCCTCGCCTGTGCGGAGAGCGAGGATATCGTCTGCCGCCGCATCGGCATGCCGTTCTCCAAAACCGAGGTACGGCGCATTTACGGCTGCGACCACTACATCGGCACGGTGACGGGCCGC
>ERZ1106978.2056-NODE-2056-length-10194-cov-26.937864_pt1 | contig 10194 bp, 10 predicted proteins | sample MGYA00403689_ERZ1106978 | MGnify/ENA primary metagenome ERZ1106978 (study PRJEB35170, sample SAMEA104062434) | human gut metagenome | biome: human gut; feature: human-associated habitat; material: faeces | place: Denmark | collected 2012-08-02 ...
AGTGCTGTAAACAAACCAAAGAGCACCATCTCCTTCGTCCGGCTTCCGCCGGCCAGTGCTGCCTCTCCTCTGATCATCTTCATCGCCTCGATTGTTATACCCATGAATCTATAAAGTTAACATACATATCATATAACAACTCTCAACTTTATTCAACGTTGACAATTCAGCTAGTTTAAGATTTGGAGTTTCACACGTAGCAATATGAAAGCGAATATGAGCCACTCCAAATCCCGCAGGCCCCCAGAGAGGGGCTGCGCCATCGGTGCAGGATGGATCCCCTTATCCGTATAAAATCCAATGTGCGACAGCCCCAATCCCGTAGGCCCTGGGAGAAGGGCCGCGCCAAAGGCGCAGGATGGATCCCCCTAGCCGTATAAAATCTAATGTGCGACAACCCCAATCCCATGGCCCCTAGAGAGTGGGGCCGCGCCAAAGGCGCAGGATGGATCCCCGTAGCAGCAGAAAGACAGATGTTGGATGACCTCGCTCCCGTATCGTCACTGCCTACTACCATCAAACCTTCCCGCCGTACATTTTTTCATAATACGTCTGGTACTCGCCGCTCACGATCTCTTCCCACCAGTCCTTATGTGTCAGATACCACTCGATCGTCTTTTTGATACCGTCTACGAATTTTGTCTCCGGCAGCCAGCCCAGCTCCCCGTGGATCTTCGCCGGATCGATGGCATAGCGGCGGTCATGACCTTTGCGATCCTGCACATATGTGATGAGGCTCTCCGATTTTCCCAGCGCCTTGCAGATGAGCTTCACGATATCGATATTTCCCATCTCATTATGCCCGCCGATATTGTACACCTCGCCCACGCGTCCATGCTGCAGAATGAGATCGATAGCCTTGCAGTGATCCTCCACATACAGCCAGTCACGCACATTCTTCCCATCCCCATAGACCGGAAGCGGCTTATCCGCGAGTGCATTCGCGATCATGAGCGGGATCAGCTTCTCGGGGAACTGATACGGCCCATAGTTATTGCTACAGCGGGAAATCGTCACCGGCAGCCCATACGTCCGGTGATACGCCCCCACCAGAAGATCCGCTCCTGCCTTGGAGCTGCTGTAGGGAGAGCTGGTATGAAGGGGCGTCTTTTCCGTAAAGAAAAGATCCGGTCTGTCCAGCGGCAAGTCTCCATAGACTTCATCAGTAGATACCTGATGGTACCGGCCGATGCCATACTTCCTGCAGGCATCCATAAGGACAGAAGTACCGATGATATTCGTTTCCAGGAAAATTTCCGGATTCAGGATAGACCGGTCCACATGGGATTCCGCCGCAAAATTCACCACCACGTCCGGATGTTCCTCTTCAAAGAGGCCATACACCGCCTCCCTGTCGCAGATATCCATCTTCACAAAGCGGAAATTCGGCTTATCCATGACCGGTGCCAAGGTAAACAGATTTCCTGCGTAGGTCAGCTTGTCCAGACAGATGATGCGATAGTCCGGATACTTCTTCATCATGTAAAATATGAAATTAGAACCAATAAATCCGGCGCCGCCAGTCACGATAATGGTCATAAATACAGAAATTCCCCTAAAAATTTACCAATGAATCCATGCTTCTTCACTTGTCATTTAAAACTTTCAAATAATCCTTCAAATACCACAATGCACTTTGTTCTTTATCAATATACTCTTCCCTAATAATACCTGAAGTGAAATCTTTCTTCTTATAAAATAAAGGTTTTCCGGTGAAGTACTCTGCTGCAAATGCGAAGCTGCCACCTTTTCTTTCATATTTCATGGCAAGACTCTTATCCGATTTTTGCGCTGATTTAGTCGCATACCCCAGGCTTTGATAAAGGGATTGCTTAGGATTTTTCAGTCCCTTCAGCATCCATTGCTCAAAATCCGGAAATGTAAGAAAAATATTATTCTTAGGATTTTCTCTATACAAAAAATGAATGACCTCTATTAATGTCTCCTTTTCCTTCTTTTTCGCTGCTCTATCCAAATCTGAAACAACGATGACAATATCCAGCCTATCCCGTCTCTTAGCAATCCAATGTTTGATGTCTACATATCCACCGCCACCATATTGTTCTTTATGGAAAGATATACGAGGGAAATCAGTTTTATTATACAAATGATCAATTACATTCTCCTCTGTAGTCCCCTCTACAAGGAAACAGATATTTTTCTTCAGCTGCCGTTTTGGTGATACAGGCCTGCGTATTGACTTACCCACCGATACCACCAAACCTTCCCTTCAAATAATCCTCATACAACTTATTTTTATCATTTCTAAGGTCAAATTCATCAAAAGAATATACTTCCGTTGACAAATCCATCTTTTTACTGACAACATAAAGCTGTTGAGGCTGAAAGATATTCTGATTCATTAAGAAAGGGTTATGAGTCGTAATCAGAAACTGCCCCTTATTTTGTTTTGTATTAATAAGGCCATTAAATAACTCCAACAAAGAAATCGTACTGATTGACGAATCCAGCTCATCTACTGCCAATACACGGCCCTCTACCATATTTCTCAACAGAGAATCCATCAAATGACAGATTTTCTGAAGCCCCTTTGACTCCATCCCAAAATGATACTTACGATTACCTCTATAAATGACTACTTCATAATTATCAGACTGCCATTTTTCAAAACCCACAGACGTAATAGTCGGATCCAGCATCTGAAAAATCCGGATAACTCCATCTTTCTGCTCTTCCCAAAAATTCTTCTGTTTTTCATTAATAATACGGATATTATTTCTATCCAGCATAGGAACGATATCCCTGATATTAACTCTTACTGTGGCAGCCAGATTGCGAAAATCCCTGATGTAACTTCCCATATAATCATGCAGCTTAATCAGATAAAGCTCCGTAGAATTTCCAGAAAAAAGCTGCATAATAGCATCTCTATCCCTTATTCCCCTGATATCTGCTACCTGCAGCTGACCATTTGAAAAGCTATAGATAACCTGCCCGTCAAGACACAATTCTTCCTTCAGAATCCTCTCAGAATCATAAGATACCTTATATACATAATCTTTGTCCAGGTTCGCATCATATAACCCTATTCCGAAAGAAACATGATTACAATCAAAATTAATCAAGCTCCGCCGGGTATCATCTATGGATCCCAAATTCAGTCCATGATTGATAATGGAAATCAAATGCTGCAGTCCGGCAAGAAAATTAGTCTTACCGGAAGCATTAATTCCAAATAAAGCTACCGCTTTCATCAGTTTGTATCGAGGAGTCTGAATAAAATTATCTTCAAATCTTGTATTCGCAATGCGTGTATGCGGCCGCGGCACAAAATAGATCTCCGCCTTATCCTTTACGGAAAGGAATCCTTCCATGGAAAAATAAGTAATCATAAACATCCACCTCTATGGAAACGGTTGATAAATCACTCACTGCTTTTATTCGAGAATTTTACATAATACAAGGAATGAGAAGAAGAATAGCAGGCTAATTAAGGACAAATCAATGCATAAAATCCCTATAAAATCAAGCTCTGTAAACTACTCTATGCTTTCTGACTGTTTAAATGAAAACAGACTTATATAACAAGCATCACCTTATATTCATTCTGCTTTTACTATATCAAACCAGTCCAAGCGGGTCAATCATATGCACGATTTTCCCGTTTATATTTTTATATGTCCTCCCTATTCACTCCCTAAACCTGCCACCGAGACGAAGTCGGCAAGTTCCTTTATACTTTCCAGACCCCACCGCCTGCTAGAGGGCGCAAGGTTTGAAACATCGGAGTCTCACTCCTTTTTGCTTGCCCCCATTCAAAGGGTGGATGACGAGCACAGCGAGACGGAAGGGGCATCTGCAAAAATCAAAAAAATTTTGACATCTTTTCAAAAACCGCAGTCTCCTGTTATTTATGTAGTAGAGGAACACGAGAGGGCCGCGGCTTTGACAGAAGCTGCTCCATATATTTCCCAGATGCGCATAAGAAATGATCCTATGGAGCGGCAGATTCAAAAAAGGGTACCACCTTCCTGTCCCCACCTTTTCCGGAAAGGTAAAAATCAGTACAAACTGAAAACCTACAGAGAAACGCAGGACTCCAGAAAATCCCTACAGGGCAGAAATGACAGGAGGCTCATGTATGGCGCGCGCCATACACGAGGCTCCTGTCATTTCTGCATATGCGGAGCTGATTTAGAGTCCTGGGTTCATTGTGTAGTTCATATTTTAATCCTTTCTGGCCAGATTGGCTGGTACGCTCAGGAAATCCATCCCCCCTGCCATTGTGCAATAAGCCTCAAAGCCACTGCTATTGCAAATATCAGGACAAAGCCTTTCAACTGAAGCAACTGGTTTTCTCCTGCATATTCACTGGCTCTTAAATCGCATATCCCATGACTCTCATGCGCGTATTGGGTGGCTCTGAAGTAGCATCACGTCATATTCATAAGCCTTTAGGCCTAGCACTGGCTGAATTCCCCTGTCTCCGAGTGGCGCTTTTAACCCAACGTAACTTGGCCAAATTTGCCCGCTGCTATTACCCAGCCACGAAGTGGCTACGCGCCTTCCTTTATTTGCCATTTACAATTCACCATCTACCATTATTCATAGTCCTCGACTCCGATCTCACTGCCATTTCACTTTACCACATACCGTTTATCTACCTTAGACAGGTCAAGCAGGTCCCCTATTTTCTTATCCCATTCCACTGGCTTGAACCATTCCATACCATTCCCCGGGAAGAAGGTAAGCTCGCCAAAGTAAAGGTGCCCCTCGTTCTCGTAAAAATCCACTCTCACAAAGGGGAATCGCTGGGAGAGGCTCCTGGCGCAGCGGACCATATCGTCGAAGAACGCCGGCTTTTTCATTGTATCACTGCTGGGATACTTCCGGATGAACGGCAGCTTCTGGAAATCCATGTCAAAGAAAGTAACCTTTAGCCCGGTTTCTCGTTCGGAACAGGTAAAGAGCATTTTGGGTTCACCATAGAAACAGAGAAATTTGTAATCAATCATCTCCCCCTGCAGCAGGTGTTCACAGATAATTTTCGGTTTGATGTCTTTATAAACCCATTCGCCATTCTGGTAATAATAGTTTTCGCCAAGCCAGCCATTCAGCATCTTTCTTGTTCTTGTCCAGTCTACCTCTTTCTTATTCCTGCACAAAAGGACACGGCCTGAGGAATGATTAGGTTTTAGCACAAACTGCTCCGGCAGAGTGTCCGGATTAATCTCTTCCGCATTGTCATATGCGCCATATATGGGCACCAGATATGATCTGCCGATTTTTTCCTCGATCAGTTTCCTTACTTCATATTTATCAGCACACTGCGTCATAATAGGGTCACGATAATGAACCTTCAGCCACTGCAGTTTCTCATTAAAGGTAACCGGATGATCCAGATGTAAGTCGTAGCCTAGACTTTTTCGGAAATCTTTCTTTAAAAATCCAATATAGTCGTTTTGTATATCATGCTTTCTTTTTTCATAATATACCTTCAGCGCCGCATTGCGCATAGTATCATTTGATTTGATAACTTCTTTAATTGTGTGCAGAAACATAAAGCTGCCTCCGAAAATAAGCTCTGAGAGAGTTAACTCCTTTCTTATTCCCAAAGGCAGCTGACATAGCATCATTCCCGCTTTATATCCGTTAAATCCAACGGCTGTCCCAGCTTCAAGTCCCATTCTTCCGGTAAGAAAGGTGCAAAGCCGCTCTGGTGATAAAATGTTAACTCTCCAAAATATACTTGTCCATTGATATCATAAAAATCGACCCGTACTTCCGGAATGCCTTTCGAAAGATTCTGAGCCAATTACTTCATTTCATCGAAGTTTTCAGGCCGCTTTACCCCCCCGTTTTTATGTTCGGGTGAACCCATTCAAAGGGAAGGAGATTGAAATTCATATCATAATAATTGAATGTCAAATTCCCTTTCTGCCTATCCATGCACATACAAAGCACTTCCGATTCTCCTTTCAATCAAATCCACTTATAATCCACCGGGTTCATGTCTACCATTTCCTCTGCCAGGATTCTTGGTTTCACGTTCTTATACGGCCATTCTCTGCCGGACCAGTAGTAATTACGGGAAAGTCCACGCTCCAATAATTTTTTTGCCGCGTCTTTATCCCAATGGTTCTTATCCCTGACTAGTACAACACTTCCGCTGTCATGGGTACACTTCAGCACAAAAGACATTGGAAGTTTTGAAAAATCAATATCATCAAAATGATCCCACACGCCTAAGTTAGGAATCACATACTTTTCACCAATCACATGGCCCACATACTTCTTAGCTTCATACTTATCCACCATGTTTGTATAAATATCTTTCCTGTCATGAAATTTCAGCCACTGCAGCTTTTCGTTAAATGTTCTGGGATTCTCCAAATCTGGCACATATCAAAAGCCGGCTTTAAACGTCCGTTTCAGATATGCCTCATCAGACATTCCCTTATACATACCAAATCGATAGGAATTGATAAGAAATCGATAATCGCTGTCATACAAATAGCGAAATAATTTTCTGATAGTAACCATGATTCATGACCTGCTTTCTCTATTATTAATACCACCCTGCTAATTACGTAGTCTTTCAGGTAGTGCCGCTGCTGGACGCTATCCATAATCTTCTTTCAATACCTTAGAACTTTTAACTTTTACATTATGATATTAATGTTCACCAAGAATAAATAGTTCATCCGTGAATTAACGCTAAGCTATATATCATCTACTATCAGACGTATAAAATGCTTTAGTCCATCCGGCAGAAGGGCGAACCATTAATTTGGAATCTTCTGGAATTTCCTGCCAACATCTGCCGTTCCACTCAGAAACATTCGAGATAATATGTCCTTTCTGATTTTGGCGGACAAGTGGAAACCTTTTCACTGCTGTCGAACGAGCCTGCCTAATTGTATGCATATACTCCATTTTAGCGCCAAATAGAGTCATAATAATTTCATCAAGAACAACAGGATTCTCACCTACAGCAATCAGACCCGCAGACTTAGGGGTCGAGTACAAGGGTCCTTCCCCCTCTCCTAAAATGACCATATCTGCAATGGCAAGGTACCGACGAACCGGCCTGCAGGTAAAATCTGATAAATTCCCATTTTTATCTGCATAGAAAAGTATCTTATTAAGATCACAAATAGTTTTGCTTATTGTGTGATTTCCATACCAGCTTCCTTCGCTATATTTTGTACTTCCTCCAAAAATTTTAGCTGTCAGGTGATTCACACGAATTAACTGCTGATAAATCCAAGCCAGCCTTGGATTTCCTCCCGACTGTGCCCAGAAATTTTTCTTATCAGCAAGATAATCTTCATAACGTCTTAATTTACTAGGCTTTTCATATTCATCGGAACAAACTTCCGCTTTTCCATCAACATAAGCGCCATTGGTATGATGAGGCAAGCACTCCTTTCTAGAGCAAATACCAACTATATTTTTTAAAGAAGCTGTAACCCCGGCTTTTCTATGAGCCTTCGGCTTTGGCATGTTAATAATAACATCTGCCTCTAGGACATCAGCTGAAATAGCATACTCATGGCAAAGGACATTATGATGTTTTTTTTGCAGCGCCGGATCATAGTTTGTAATTCTCATGGCATCCAGATATTTCGGGGGAATTTCACTAAACTCGCTATCCTGGTTCAACTTCACAATGATGCTTCTTGCTTCCGGATTCTCTAAATAATAATGTACTCCATCTTTAACATGACTATGAATTCCACGTAAATCTTTTAAGGAGATTTCTATATCCGGTGCACGATTTTTGCACCATTCCACAATTTTATCTAGTCCGCATTTATGAATTAAAATATCAAAATTACATTCCTGCATAGGAGCATCAGCAATAACCACTTTTCCATTTCCATGTAAAGCCAGTATTACATAATAAAGAACTGCGGCAATTACAGAGGGCTGCGTATATAAGCAATTCTCATCACCGCACGGATTATGATCCATGACCAAGTTTGGTTTAATCAATACCTTATCGCCTGCATGAACAATTTTCTTTAATGGATTCCAGTCTTTCTTTCCATAATTTCCCTTATCATATCCCATAAGATGAAACGCTTCTCTGACACCATCAAAAACATCATTGGCCTCGTCAGTAGATATATCCCAAAAATATTCAGGATATTTCATTGATGGTCGAAATTCATTATTATCAGGATATTTTGAATGCTTGATGCGATAGACTACAACATTATCACTATTATCACTCATTATAAGACTCTGCTCCTAAATATCTGTTTACCATGCATTGAAATCAACAATCATCATAGTGTAAAGATTCCAAGCCATGAACAGATTCCCCTATTACTTGTAATATTCCTTATACCACTCTGCAAATTTACGAAGTCCCTCACGCAGCGTCGTTGCCGGGCGATAGCCATAATCTTCTTCCAATGCCTTTGTGTCTGCATAAGTTACAGGAACGTCACCAGGCTGCATGGGCACCAGCTTTTTATAGGCTTCGAAATCATAGTCAGCAGGTAGCACGCCGGCACGAATCAGTTCCTGCTGAAGGATGTCCACAAAATCAAGCAGATTCTCCGGACGGCCTCCTCCGATATTGTAGACAGCATAGGGAGGGATGGGCAGTCCATCTTCGCCGTTCTTCCTTTCCGGTGCCCCCTGCATGACACGGATCACACCTTCCACTATATCATCCACATAGGTGAAGTCCCGTTCACAGTGTCCGTAATTGAAAATCTGAATGGTCTTTCCTGCCCTGAGTTTATTCGTAAATCCGAAATAAGCCATGTCCGGGCGCCCTGCCGGTCCGTAGACGGTGAAAAAGCGCAGACCCGTAGAAGGAATATTATACAGTTTGGCGTAGCAGTGAGCCAGCAGTTCATCGGATTTCTTGGTGGCAGCATAGAGAGATACCGGATTATCTACCTTGTCGTCTGTACTGAATGGTACCTTTTTATTCCCGCCATATACGGAAGACGATGACGCATACACCAGATGTTCCACTCCTTTGGCTCCATTATCATAGGAATGGCGGCATGCTTCTAGAATATTATAGAACCCCAAGAGATTCGATTCGATATACACATCCGGATTCGTAATAGAATATCTCACCCCTGCCTGCGCAGCCAGGTTCACTACAATGTCCGGATGATAGGTTCTAAAGATATTCTGGATAACACGACGGTCCGCAATATTGCCTTTAATGAAATGATACTTTGAAGAAGTGCAGGCCTCTGCTTCTTTTTCCAGCTGAGCCAGCCTGTACTCTTTCAGCGTAACGTCGTAGTAATCGTTCAGATTATCAATGCCCACAATGCAGGCCCCCGGGACCTGCAAAAGCCTTTTCACCAGATTTGCTCCGATGAAGCCGGCAGAACCGGTCACCAGGATATTTTTATTTTTCAAATCTATACTCGTTTTCAAAGTCATGACTTCCTTTTCTTCGAAATGATAGGACTTTAAATTTTTCTATTAATGTACCCATCAGTTGCATGTGCTGCATGTCGTATCGCCCCCGGATTTCCGACAACAATGGGGTGATCCGGCACATCAAAATTAATATAAGCCCCCGGTGCAATGAGAACATCATTTCCAATGTGAATATTTCCAACAATGATAGCATTTATACCAATCCATACCTCATCACCAATCACAGGAACGCCCTTGCGCTTCCCCCGATTCTCCTGACCAATGGTGACGCCTTTATGAATGTTGCAGTTCTTTCCTATTTTCACCTTGGGATTCAGTGTAATGCCGTGTACATGCCCCATATAGAGACCAGGACCGATATCAAACTTCAGTCCCCAGTCCATATTTCTGAAATAACGTTCCAGAAGAAAAAGTACTCCATACCATGGACGCAGTCCCCCGGTATTTGTCAACTTCCAATATTTATGAAATCCGGACATTTTGTCAGTCCCGTAACGTTTCTTATCTAATGTGTATAAATCTTCATGGCAGCTCATATGATTTTTCCTCAGTCTCTTTCAAACAGGTCCCTGGTATATACCTTTGCCCTTACGTCATCCAGGCAATGGTCATACCGGTTCGCCAGAATGCTGTGGCTTTCCCTTTTGAATTTTTTCAGGTCATTGACCACCCTGCTACCGAAGAATGTACTGCCATCTTCCAGGGTCGGTTCATAAATGATGACTTCCGCACCCTTTGCTTTGATCCGCTTCATGTGAAGTGGTAAACTAAAATTGGACACAGAGGGGGTAATCTTTAGACATACAGTGT
>ERZ1106978.2065-NODE-2065-length-10161-cov-3.028201_pt1 | contig 10161 bp, 15 predicted proteins | sample MGYA00403689_ERZ1106978 | MGnify/ENA primary metagenome ERZ1106978 (study PRJEB35170, sample SAMEA104062434) | human gut metagenome | biome: human gut; feature: human-associated habitat; material: faeces | place: Denmark | collected 2012-08-02 ...
TTCCGATTATCCGTACTACATCATCTTTAGTACAAGGTTGTCCGTTTGGCATAACCATTACACCACGCTCTACGCTTTCCCACATATAGCATAACATATCCATCCACAAGCCTCTCACGTCTGGAGGTAATACCCTTAGCTCTGGGCATCTAATCCAGTCGCCAGTGAAAAAGGGCATCGGTATTTCTTGTTTTTTTGCCATACAGAGAATTTTTGAAGGGAGGCTGGAATACTCCAGCCCGATCCTTCGTTAATGGTTATACTTCCAGAATTGCAATATCAGGAGCGATAGCTTTGATCTTATCCAAAACTGTATCAATACAACTATCACGATAAGTTTCTACCAACTCGTTAGCACCTGGAGAAACCAACTGGAGATAAACATCTCCATCGCTCAGGTAATGGTCGAACTCAATTTCAATACGCTGTTTTGCAGTTCCTTTGAAAATAGGAAGATATACAGAGAAACTTTTCGGCAAATTGCTTTCAACCTGGCATCTATACACCTCAGCTACCGAGCCAGACGGATCTTTTTGTTTCTGGATCTCCGCATTAGCTTTAGCTGAGAAGTTTTTGAGGTTGGAAACCATAATCATACATTTCTCTTTGTCCTCAAACACACCACGATTCAGACGTAAGAATTGACCTAATTTTGAAGGAACCCAGGCTTTTTCTTCGTTATTGATACCGAACTTAGCAAACACCTCAGCCAACTGTACACTACCTGTAATAGTGTCTTTCGTGTAATAGTTATCTTCGTTGATAGTGAGTTTGATATTCATTTTCTCACGATTCACCTCAATGTTAGCTTTTTTCTGGTCGATAGTATCAATACGTTTCTCCAGCCAATCAAACGGGGTAGAGATCACACCTGATTTGCTAATACTTTCAGGTGCTTTTGTTGCAAGCGGTTGCTGGGCTTGTGCTGCTTCTCCTTTTCTGTAAACAACTTCGATAGGTTTTTCACCAGAGTAATTCTCAATGTTGATAGTCAAACCTTTTTCTTGATTTTCCATTTTCTGTAAATTTGAATAATTAATAAATTAGTTATCTGTACCAGTTAGGCGTACCGCCATCTGGATAGTTCTTTGTCTTTCTTCGGCTTTCATTGGTCTTTCCTCCAATAGATAGCCATCTGGAGTGTAAAAGCCTACCATACCTTCGTCTGGATCAATGAATTTGTAACATTCACCCTTAACGTATTCACCTCCCACTTTCAGATCACTAAGGATCTTTCCAATGCGTTCCTGTAATGGTTTGATTTTGCCTTTGAAATCAGATTTGATCCCAGCCAGTTCCTCTTCCAGTTCTCCCATCTGAATGTGAACAGTAGCCAGTTCAGCCCGAAGTTCGTTTGTTTCTTCTTGATCGAATTTTGCCAGGTAACTCTTTTCTAAAATCTGATCGCAACTGTTTCTCAAAATTTCAGCTCTCTGTTCTACAGGAGTATCTGCTAACATTATATCTTTCATGGCTTAGGCTTTTTTTACGTTGCACATCAGATAATCAAACCACAATCCAATGAATTGCTGCCCGAAATACTTCGCTTTTTCGCTTGATTCTTGCCAAAGCCGAGAGCCGACAGCCGCAGCCGCAGCCGAGGGGGCGTTATCCGCATTCGCATACCCGAAGCCCGCACGTCTTCCCAAAGCATCTATGATAGGGATATACACAAGCCCATTGGTTGAACTAATTTCGTTCTCAGTCCATAGACAAAACCAGGGAAAATAGAAACGGCTTTCACCTTTAGCATCTGGTTTAGGCTGGTAGTTTCTACCCCATAACGCACGACTGATAGTTTCCAACTTAATTAAGGCAATAATACCTTTTCTCACTCCAACAGAACGCAAAGCTCCTTCATCAATAGGCGCACACCCTAAAGCAGCACAAGCATCCTCATATTCTTGGATCGTTCTGTAATCATCCAGGGTAGGAATAGCTTTAGATGGTTTACAATTTTTTTCACCGAATAAAGTTGTTAGAACTTCCTTCGTGTTACCACAAGCTACTTTATAAGCAGCTTCCAACATTGATTTTTCAATTTCAATCTTCATCTTTCAAAGTTTTTAATCGTTTGACAATCTTGTTAATTAATCGTATCGCATTATCCACTCTGGTACTTTTACCAGGTGGAATATTTTCTATTAGCACTGGTATAAGCCGAATCAGCTCGTTTACCATGTAGTTAGGTATCTTTTTCATCGGCTATCCTCCAGTTTGGATCAGGATCGGGTATTTCTAAATTCAAGTATTCAGAAGCATATTCCCTGAGCTTTTCGCAATAGGTTGAGAAAGTAAGCGTGTCCATTGTTGAAGTAGATCCTGGAAAGGTTATAATCTCTCCAGTATGCTTATTTACTACCTTGTCTGCTGTCATTTGAGCCTTAAAAAACTCATGCACCTGTTCTACACTGGTAAACTCCCATCCTTCGTTTAGAAGAGCATCTAATAGCATTGGATAGATACACCCCCAGAGCCATCCGTTTTGGTCTAAGGATCGAGGCTTTCTAACCTTTTTCACTACAACCTGGTAGATCCCATCTACAGACTGAGAAAACAGATCGTACAATGGTCTAAGGTTGAATAACCCATTTATCTTTTGTATCTGGATCTTACTGTTCATATAGTTGCAGTTGTCTTTCTAAACTCTTCCTAACAGCGTGTATAGCTCCTTCTCTACCTTCCAGGCTTTTCAGATAAACTTCCAGCTCCTTACGAGTTTCAGCTATGTAATATCCTTCACTGGTAGCTATCAATCCTATCACCATACCATTTATCCGAATATGGTTAATGATCTTACGCAACCTGGCATTATCTACTTTATAGCCCTGCTTTTTGAGAGTAGGGCAAATTTGCTGATTTGTAATAGCCTTCTCCTTACCTATCTTAGCGTGAAACCCTTGTAAAATCAATGGGAGTATTACATCATTCTCGTAGGGAGTAAGTGGCTTTGTTTGTTCTGAAAATCCTTGTATCATACTAAATTCTGTTTAAGGTTATATTTAAACCTGGTTTAGCAGCATATACTACCTTTCCTGTTAGCTTTTGCACCTCAGACACAAAAAACGGCTCATCACTATTATTTGAGGATAGGTGTAAAAGCACAATATTCATCACATTGGAGAGATCATTATCTCTTAGTGTCTGTTTACAGCTCTCCAGCTCCATGTGTGAATCCAACAGTCTGCTTCTTTGAGAAGGAAGTACAAGCCCAGCATTAATGCTATCTATCAATTTTGAATCAGAGTAGTTACATTCCACTAATACATGATTCAGATCTGGGAAGCTATATCCACATTGGCAGCTATCGGTTAGAAACATGATATTACCACAAGCGATATGGTTTATAAGGAATCCCACACATGGTACATCATGGTAAGCTGGAAAAGGAACCACCCTAAAACCTCCGAGAACATAACCTCTACCAACATGGATAGCCTTAACCCTGGATCCGCTAACGCTTTTGTTTTCCAGTACCTCAGGAAGAGCTAAAACATGAAAACCACAATCTACCATAGATTTGATATATTTTGAGTGGTCGTTATGCCAGTGGGTAATTAGGCAACCCACCACCTTGCTGATATTGAAATCCAGAGCCTTCTTTACTTCCATAAATCGTATTCCAGCCTCAATAATCAGAGCCTCACTACCATTATCCAGAATGTAGCAGTTTCCGCTTGACGAACTACCTAATACCTTCAATTCCATGCTGCTCATACATTAAAATCCTGGATCGGCTTTTTATTATTATCAGTGTGAGCCACTTCCTCATAGCTTACATCGGAAACATCGAACTGTTTTACCTCAACGGCTGTAGTTTCAGCCGTTTCCTCTGTTCCTTCTGAATCATGTTCAAACGCCTGTTGCATCTCAACTGATAAATAGCCGTATTTACTGAGTAAAATTCTTATCACCGTCTTAATAGCCATACCATGAAAATTACCCAGCCAGCCTACAGTTTTATTCTCAGTGAATGGAAGATTAGCCAGGCTCATCAAACTTTCTACAGTGGCTTCTTTCTTAAGCCCTTTGGAATACCGTTTAGCATGGGTAGCCATTTGTTCAACCGTCATGTACAAAGTCTTAGAGAAGCCATTCAATAGCTCAAAATAGCAGAAGTAGCCTACCACCTTATCAGAAGTCTTTTCACCATCGAAAGCTATCTCGCCAGTCAGCTTATTAACCTTTCTCAATTCACCTTCATAAACCACGTCCGCATTGATTGTACGGTATTGATTGGATCTTTCAGCCAGTTGGATATAACCTTTATATCCGAGCTGAAAAGTAGGCTCCATAACCTTCACATACCCACCCGTCTTAGGATCCTTCTTTGAGTTGTTGTACGGAATGATATAGGCATATCCTAAAGCCTTATTGATAGGGAGCTTTAAAACTGCTGCTTTCAGAGCCTCCATTACTACGGCTTTTGGTTCGCATAGCTGTAGATTTGAATCGGAGTTGTACAAGTCAATAATAGAAGCAATAAAAGTGCTGGAGTTTTTAGCTAAAGCATTTTTAAATTGTTCTGCTACAGAAGGCGCACTAAGAATATTTTTCAGTACGTCTATCTTCTTTGTTGTTGCTGGCATTTGCCCACCAGCCGATACTACGGCTGTTCCTGTTGCTTGCTGTGTCATAATTTATAAGGTATTTACGATTAGTAATTCTTCCATTATGCCCTCCGTTACTTTTCGGATCATTAGTTTTTGATCTTTGCTTACCACAAGATTAACCACCTGGGAAATAGTAGGGATAAGTTCATTTACGCTCTCTCTGTTATCAATGAAAATAGGAGCTGAAATACCTTTAGATCGACAAATGGCATTAATAATATCCAGCCCAGCATTTATTTTCATGGCACTGTTGAGATCAGGGAACGGCACACCATCTACAGTACACATACAGGTTATATTCTCATTACCATTCAGTTTTTCACTAATAAACGAGAAGGAAACAAGAGAAAACATACCGTTAATCTTCTCCATCAGCTTGTTATCTTTGGCTTTTTGGAAGTCCAGAGCTATAAATTCTATTCTCTCCAGTTCTGATAAAGCCTGGTTATTCTGATCCCGTTTATTCTCCAAGTCGGCAATAACCTTCTCAGATTTTTCTATGGTGGAACGCTTACCAAGTCGTTTGTTTAATTCGTCTATGGCATCAGAGAGAATAGCCTTTGCTTCTTTCAGATCTGTTGTGTCGATTGGCTTAGCTTCTATATTAAGCTGATTTTCCAGATCATTAATTTCGTTACATAAAGAGATCCAAGCACTATCTGAGGAGATTATACTTTCAGCATTTTGTTGTTCAGGTAAGTTTTCTTTCAATTCCTTTACCTGTTGCTCCAGAATAGACTTCCCTTCTTCCAGGCTTGCAACATCAGCCACGATAACAGTGTATTTTTTTTCTAATTCAGCCTTTTTTGCAGCTTTCTCTTTTCCTTTATTCTGGATCTCTTTTAGTCTGTTGGACTTATTCAGATTAAACTGATTCTGTAGCTCTTCTTGCTTAGCCTGAATATCTTCTACATCTAAAGATCGCTTACAAGTTGGGCAAACAAACGCACCCTCAGGATATTGTAATTTCTCATCATTAACCTTCTGATACATTCCTCTTAAAACAGTCATTTCCTCATCTAACCGTTTTATTTCGTCCTGAACTTTCTTAGCTTCATTGTTTTTGCGTTCAATATCACCAGCTTTATTATTAATCTGGTAGGAAAGGTTAGAGATCTTAGTTTGAGCATCATTACGGGAAGAATTAAGGCTTTGCTTGATCTCATTTTCTCTCTCAGATCTTTTCAGCTTCTTTGTATTGATATTCTGCTGAATTTTAAACTTTTCATCCAAAACAGCCTCTACCTGTTTGGATTTATCGGCTATCTGGTTATCTATATCTGCCAGTTTTTCCTTTTTATTGGCTATCTCAGCATCCAGAGCTACCCAATCCTCAGCCTCAGGCATAGCATCACGTACCGAATCAATGCGCAAAGGAATACCTTTCAGCTCATCCTTTATAGCAGACTTCTTAGCAGCGATTTCTTTCCCATACTGTTCCAGGGATCTACCTGTAATATTGCTAAGCAATTCCAAAAACTCAGGTTTCAGTGCAGCAACTTCTTCATCAGAAACATTACCAGCCATATCCATAAGCATAGCTTTCTGATCGGTTGCTTTCATTGAAGGGAAAAAGAAGGGGTTTGTAATCATCCTGAATACGTCCTCAGGTATAATAGCAGCTACCTCAGCATCGTATTCCTTTTTGGTTTTCAACTTTACGCCATTCAAATAGAACTCTGTGGCATGATTCTGTAACATATCAGCGTTTACACCGCTACCCCATTTCTCAACATAATTACGCTGTAACTCTATCTCTCTACCATTTACAGATAAAACACCAGTTACACTATGGATTAGGCGCAAAATAGGTTTCCCGTCTTTACCAAGTGTTTTAATGTTGAAGTTACTATCTGCTCTATTTGTACTATCTTTACCAAACAACAGCCAGTAGAACGCATCTACTATAGTTGTTTTACAGGTTCCATTATCACCGCATATAAATGTTTCTTTATCGGTGAAAGAAATAGTGAGATCCCGAACTTTCTTGAAATTCTTAAGGATCAACTTTTTAAGGAATACTTCTTTGTTCATAACTTATTAATGTAAATGTCTAATTTCTCTGATTTTTCGACTGTCAATAGTTCAGCCCTGGAGTATAGGACTTTGGAACGCTCTGTAGTACCACCTCTAACTTTAGTTACAAGTTTCTGAGTTACCCATCGCTTTACACGAGCTTCACCAAAGGATCTATAAGCCTCTCTCTGGGAAATAAGATCTTTAGCTGGAAAGAGCATTTTTGCATAGTTAGCAGCTCCGAGTTCAGCCATATCTTTACAGAGATTTTTAAGCTCGTATAACTCCAGCGTTATCATTACTCAGTAGCAAACTCCTTTAGCTTGTTAGCATCCTCAGCTACTTGTTTCAAAAACCTTTCATACTCTGTTATGGCAGGATTATTCACCGAGTTAATTACTTCACCGTCCTTTAGGACTTTTACCAAACCTGTTTTAATGTTTGATACAACCTTTACCCTTTCTGAGAAAGTATGTACCATAAGGTTCTCAGCAGTGTTAAATGTGGTTTCCCACGAAAGATTTTCATTATTCATATCAGTGTTGCATTATGGTTATTTAAAAATATTGTTCGTAGCAGCGTATCGCATAAACTCAGGCATTGAGTGAACACCAACCTTTCGGAAGCTATTTTTACGGTGGTTATTCACAGTATTAAGAGAGATAAATAGCTTTTCTGCTATTTCTGAATCACTTTTTCCATGATAAAGCATTTCCATTACTTCCAGTTGTCGATCAGATAACTTAGAATTGAATTTTGGAGCACAAATAATTTTATCATATTTGCATTCACCACGCAAAGGGCAACCAACAAACTCAAAGTTGAAATTCCAGTTCTCATCAACATCTATCATATTATCATACAGCCCTAAGTTACATTTGATAAATCGCCTTACAGCCAAAAAATCCCGATAACGCTTATTGTTAGAGCTTTTAGAATATTCTTCCATCAAAGCATCATAGGATCCTGGATAGAACTCTCTCAATACCGAAAGAAAAGCCTGGATAAAATCTACATCGGTTTCTACCAGTTGCCTTTCCGCTTCTCCTACTGGGCGCATGGTAACTTCTCCCTCAGGCGTAGTATAAAATTCAATAGGCTTCATAGGCTTACTTTTTATTTGTTTTAGGTGGAAATAAAATGGATGCAGGAACACCAAGCTCCTTCTCTATTACCGATTGGGTAAGTGGATCAGGGCTTTGTGAGCCGTTGATCCAGCAATAGACCGTTTTCTTAGATTTCAAGGTAATACGAGCTATCCTTTCCACAAATTCAGTTTTAGGAGCTTTGACTACTTTTCTTTCAGGTAAAGCCTTGTACATCTGAGCGAAAGTAGTATAGTCTGTTTGGGTTATTTTGCTCATTTCACGTTAAAAATTAGCACGCATACAGGTAATATTTCCTATATTTGTGGTGTTATTACTTTTGTTACGATGCAAATATAGGTAGTATTACCAATATTACCAAGCAAAATGGGTAATATTTTAGGTAATATTTTTGCAAAACCAATAAAAACGCTCGCAAATGTTTGATTTAAAGAGATTTAGGAAAGATAAAAATTTAACGCAGAATGAAATAGCAGATATTCTTTCATGCGGTCAGGCTTTTGTTTCTCATGTAGAGAAGGGTATTAAGGATCTACCTCAGGACAAAAGAGCTATTCTGGAGGAGCGTTTTGGTAATATTTGCAGTTATGATTTGGGTAATATTACCTCGATAAATAAGGAGCAGAAGCAGCCTAAAAAAACAGAAGAGGTAAGAACAGATGCCAAAGATCTTTTATTTGCTGGAGCAGATGCTTTTTCCAGGCAGATAATACAAATGATGAACGAGAAACTTATCGCTCCTTATTCAATGCTTGTAGAGAAGGATAAAGAGATAGAAAGGTTAAATAGAGAAATTGGTCGCCTCGAAGCAAAATTAGAGGAAGGCAAAAAAATGGATGCCCAGGAGGAAGGGAGTGCCAGATGTGCAGATGCCGTATAGCATTTGGGTATAAACAAATAAAATATTGAAGCATGGAAGAATATAGCAACCTTGTAATAGAACTGTACAAAAATCAGTTTTCCGACTATGTGAATGGATCTGCTGTAAATGTAGATAGAATATTTGAAGTGCAAATTTGCCTGAGCAAAGCTATCGACAAAGCGACTATAGATAACATTCCAACGGATCACCTGGAGAAACTAAAGAAAGACGTTGATTTTCTAAAATATCAAATACTGGAGTAATGCGTAGTGCAGAAGCTAATAGACCTATAGTAAAAAGATTCTTTGAGGCTCTGGATGCACTTGTAGCGATGGATAAGATAAAAAGCATTAGAGCGTATTGTACCACCAACGGTATAGATAGAAGAAATCTGGAGGCTTTGCGTAAAAGCGAAGAACGAAACCTGTTTCAAACATTTTGGATGGTTCCACTGATTACAGAGTATGGAGTAAACGCCAAATGGCTACTCACTGGAAAAGGAAAAACATTTGAATAATAATAATAAAAGGTGGTGCTTCAAAGTATCACCTTTATTATTTCCCCTACAACCCTTTATACATATACTCTATAATATTATTACTTATCTATTATATAAATAGTATATATTATCCCGTTTTAGTTTTGCTTAAGCAAATTGCCTAAGCAAAATGGGATTTTGACAAAATCAAGGCATAACAAATATTATCTATAACACACTACATTACAACCGTTTACATAGATTGATTATAGTAAATGTATAGATACAACAAATTTTGCCTAAGCAATTTGCCTAAGCAAAAGTACAAGCAAAAACGCTATTTTGCTACCATATTTGCCTAAGCAAATTGCTTAAGCAAAATGATTAGGCAAATTGCTTAAGCAAAAGCCTAAACGTTCATTATCAATACTATACCTCAAAAAGGTACAATATCGCTTCTTTGTATTTTGCTTAGGCAAATTGCTTAAGCAAAATGTGTGTTTATATATTTCTCAGTCTTTGGTTCTTCCAAATTTCCGAGATCTAATTCCACGAGATCCAATACTTTCCTGTTTGCACGATCTATAGGATCCCAGGACTTCTTTATATAAATATCAGTTGCCTTCATCTCTTCATCCACATGATTTAGTGCAGTATGTACAGTGTACTTATCTACATCTGCATCATTTCTGGCGATAGTAGCCCAACTATGACGGGCTGCGTAAAATTCCAGATCATCAACTTTAATCAGTTTGCCTATTTTCTTCAATCCTTTGTTAAGAGCTGCGCTAAAAGCATCAACACTGGAATAAGAATGATAAAAGCAAAAAACTCTTTTACCTTTAGGATCCCGATATTTTTCTACCAGCTTTTGTATCTCAGGCTCTACTTTGATAGAGATCTCAGCTTTATCTTCTCTTCTATTTTTTGTCTTTTTCCTCTGGTATGTTATACGTCCATCTTTATATGTATCACATTCGTATAAATCGACTGTATTCATACCTACCAGAGCAAAACTTAAAAGGAATACATCTTTGGCTAAGTTAAACCTGTTATTTCCGAGTTGTTGAATTTTAGTATATTCCA
>ERZ1106978.2068-NODE-2068-length-10157-cov-5.767076_pt1 | contig 10157 bp, 10 predicted proteins | sample MGYA00403689_ERZ1106978 | MGnify/ENA primary metagenome ERZ1106978 (study PRJEB35170, sample SAMEA104062434) | human gut metagenome | biome: human gut; feature: human-associated habitat; material: faeces | place: Denmark | collected 2012-08-02 ...
TCGGCCTGACCGGCGGGCAGATCGGCGCCCGCATAGACCGTGACGAACTCGTGGCCCTCCTCATGGACCTTTTCGGCCATGCTGCGGAGCAGACCCTTCAGGTCGGCGCTGCTGCCGAACAGAGAGCTGCCCCACAGGGCGAGGTACTCGCCTGCGTGGATGTTATGCCCGTCGATATCGGAGTCGCGCGCGGCATAGGTGATCTGCATCGTGGTCACACCGGCCATGGCGTCCGTCATGGCGGAGAGATTGTCCTCCTCCGAGGCGTCCGGATCAAAGACCAGCATGGCAGAAACGCCCTGCGGCACGGTCTTCGAGGGAACGACGACGACCTTTTTCTCCGTCAGGCCGGCCGTCTGCTCGGCCGCCATGATGATGTTCTTGTTGTTCGGGAAGACGAACACGACCTCGGCGGGCGTGGCATTGATCTTCTCGAGGATGTCCTGCGTCGAGGGGTTCATGGTCTGGCCGCCCTCGATGATCTGGTCTGCGCCCAGCTCGCGGAACACACCAGCAAGGCCCTTGCCCGCGCACACGGCGACCATGCCGAAGTGCTTCTCCGGCGCGGCGACGGTCTCCTTTGCCTCGAGCTCCTGCTCGATTTTCTCGAGATCGTCCGTGCTGCGGGCGGCGCGGCCTGCGGCAAGATCGTCATGCTGCATCTGCATGTTCTCGATCTTGGCAAGCTCGAGCGTGCCGTATTTCTGCGACTCCGTCAGGGCCTCGCCGGGGATATTCGTGTGGACGTGGACCTTGAAGGATTCGTCGTCCTCGCCGATGACGATGCTGTCGCCGATGGTGTCAAGGTAGGCGCGCAGCGGAGAGAGGTCAATGTCCTCGTGCGCCTTGCGCATGATATACACCGTGTCGAAGGCAAATGTGATCTCGCCGGTGTCAAACTCGGTGAAGTCGGCCTGCTCGCGGACCTCCTGCGGCCGGCTATCGGCCTCGGGGGCCTCGATCTCCACGCCGCGGTGGACGGAGAGCATGGCTTCGAGCACATACAGCCAGCCCTTGCCGCCTGCGTCCACGACGCCCGCCTTCTGCAGGACGGGGTTCTGGTTCACGGTCTGCGCCAGCGCCTCGGCGGCAGAGCGGACCGTCGCTTCCAGGACGGCTTCGCAGTCCGCGCCGCTGTCGGCCGTTTCCATGGCCGTGTCGGCGGAAACGCGGGCCACGGTCAGGATCGTGCCCTCCGTCGGCTTCATCACGGCCTTGTAGGCCGCTTCGACGCCGCCGCGCAGGGCCATCGCCAGCTGCTCGCCCGTGCAGGCCTCTACGCCCTTCAGGGCCTTGGAGAAGCCGCGGAACAGCAGCGAGAGGATGACGCCGGAATTGCCGCGCGCGCCGCGCAGCATGGCCGAAGCCGTGATATCGGCGGCCTTTGTCAGCGTGACGCTGCCCGCCTTGCGCAGATCGGCTGCCGCTGCGTTCAGCGTCATGCTCATGTTCGTTCCGGTGTCGCCGTCGGGGACGGGGAAGACGTTCAGCTCGTTGATCTGCTGCTTGTGGATCTCGATGGAGGCAGCGGCGCTGAGGATCATTTTCTGAAAGGCCGCTCCGTCAATGGTTTGCCTCACTGTAAGTTACACCTCCGTATTGCCGTTAATCGGTCATCATGGAGTCCACCAGGATGTTGACCTCGCGGACCTCGGTTTCGGTCTGCTGGGAGACGACATAGCGGACCTCGTTCAGGATCGAGCTGCCCAGCGCGGGGATGTTTACGCCCTGATCGACGATGATATGCAGATCGACCGAAATGGTGCCGTCTTCCTTCGTGCGCACGAGCACGCCCTTGGCGAGCGACTCGCGGCGGAGCAGATGGACGAGGCCGTCCTTCATGCTGCGGATGGCCATGCCCTTGACGCCGAAGCAGTTGGTGGCCGCCATGCCGGTGATGTTGGAGAAGACGGCGCTGCTGACGGTGATATCGCCGTGGTCAGACTTGAATTGAATCATGAGAACGTCCTTTCTTTCCCAGGAGTTTGGCACGAAGGGCGGCGGGCCGCCTGCTCTGGACAGCGGCTGTCCACAGCCTGTACTTTGAGAACCTTATTATATACGATTCCCCGTGAAAGTACAAGTCTAAAAAAGACCCGGCTCCGGCGCGGAAAGCTATTGAAATCTTCCGCGGCTTGCCGTAAAATAGACAAATCACGGGATTTTTCAGAAACTGAAGGCCACAGAGGTGAAGGCTGGAGGGGAAAGGAGAGCGACCCAATGAAAAACAAGGGCCCGCTGTATGTGCTGACCTGCTATGTCATCTGGGGCCTGCTGCCCATCTTCTGGAAGCTGCTGGCCCAGGTGGATTCCCTGTATGTGCTGGCCAGCCGCATCGTGTGGTCCATGGTGCTCACCGGAGGCATCCTGCTGCTGCGGCGGGACCGGCTGGCCGGTGTGCGGGCCGCGTTCCGGGACCGGAGGGAGTGGGGGCTGTTGGCCGCTGCGGGCTGCGTGGTCTGCGTCAACTGGGGCGTCTACATCTGGGCGGTGGCCAACGGGCACATGATCGACTCCAGCCTCGCCTACTATATGAATCCCATCCTCGCGATCCTATTGGGGACGGTCCTGTTCCGGGAGCGGCTGACAAAGCTCCAGTGGCTGGCGGTGGCGGTGACCTTCGCGGGACTGGTAATCACTGTCATTCGCTACCGGCAGATTCCCTGGATCGCCCTGGTGATCGGCGGCAGCTTTGCTGTTTACGGGGCGCTGAAGAAGCAGGTCCGTTCCGACGCGGCGGTCTCCACCTTTGTGGAGACGCTGACCCTGGCGCCCTTTGCCCTGGTGCTGATCTTCTGGATGGAGGCCCACGGCACCGGCGCCGCCGGGGTCCTCTCTGGTTGGCAGTGGCTGCTGCTGCCGGTGTCCGGCGTGGTGACCACTGTGCCGCTGATGTTCTTCGCCGCCGGCATGAAGACCACGCCAATGACCCTCTCCGGCATTCTGATGTATATCAACCCCACCATGCAGCTGCTGCTGTCCGTGGCGCTGTATGGAGAGGCATTCACCGCCACCCACGCCATTTTGTTCGGCTTCGTCTGGACGGGGCTGATCCTGTACCTGATCTCCGGCGCCCGCGAGAGCCGGAGGCACCGAGAGGAGGAAAAACCATGCGTGTGATTACCGGCACTGCCCGCGGCCGCCGGCTGAAGGAGCTGGAAGGGACGGAGACCCGCCCCACCACCGACCGGGTGAAGGAGGGGCTCTTCAGCGCCCTGCAGTTCGACATCGAGGGGCGCCGGGTGCTGGACCTGTTCGCCGGAACCGGCCAGCTGGGCATCGAGTGCCTCAGCCGGGGCGCGGCTTCCGCTGTGTTTGTGGACCGGCGACCGGATGCGGCAGCTTTGACCCGCGAAAACCTGAAGCTCTGCGATCTGACGGACCGGAGCCGGGTAGTGGCCGGGGATTCCATGGAATTTCTCAAGGCCGCCCGGGAAAAATACGACCTGATCTTTCTGGACCCGCCCTATGAGACGGAACTGCTGGAGACGGCCATCGCCCATATTGCCCGCCATGACCTGCTGAACGTTCACGGCATGATGATCGCGGAGCATCCGGCGGACAAGGTCCTGCCGGCCCTGTCCGCACCCTACCGCATGGGCCGGACCTATCGGTACGGCAAGATCGCCGTCACCATCTACCACCGGGACGGAGACGAGGGGGCGCAGGTATGAGGATCGCAGTCTGTTCCGGCAGCTTTGACCCCATCACGCTGGGACACATGGATATTATTCGCCGCACGGCGGCCTGCTTCGATCAGGTGTATGTCTGCGTCAGCCCCAATGCAGAAAAGCGGGGCCAGATGTTCACCCCGGAGCAAAAACTGAAGCTTGTGGAGGCGGCGGTTTTAGAGCTGCCCAACGTAACGGCGGAGCTGTACGGCGGTCTGCTGGCCGATTTCGCCGCGGAGCGGAAGGCTACCGCCATTGTCCGGGGCATCCGGACCCAGAGCGATTTCGACACGGAGTATCAGCAGGCCATGGTGAACCGGGGCCTGCATCCGGGGCTGGAAACGCTGCTGCTGCCTGCGGACCCGGCATACATCTATTTGAGCTCCACCGTGGCAAGGGAGATGATCCATTATCATCAGCCCCTTGATAAGTACCTGCCCAAGGCGATCCTGCCCCTGATCCGGGACTGGACGGAACAACGATAAGGAGAATGCGTTATGGCTGAAAACGATGTAAACCGTTTAATTGATATGCTGTATGAACGGGTCGAGGACGCCAAGTCCCCCGCCCTGAAGCCCAACCTCAGCATGGTGGACCGGGACGAGGTGCTGGATCTGCTGGACGAGCTGCGGAACCAGCTTCCTGTGGAGCTGAAGCGGGCTCAGGAACTGCTGGCCGCCCGGGAAAAATTTGTGGACGAGGCCAAGCGGGACGTGGAGCGGATGATGCGTCAGGCGGATCTGGAGGCCAAGAGCAAGGTCTCTGACAGCGAGGTGCTCTATGCCGCCAAGGAGAAGGCCCGGAAGATCATTGCCGACGCGGAGGATCGCTCCCGCCAGCTCTGTCAGGTGGCCAATGAGTACGCAGAGGATGCTCTGGCCCGGACGGAGGAGGCTGTACAGGCCGCGCTGACCGAGGTGAAGCAGTCCCGGTCCGCATTCCGGGCCGCTTCCACCGCCAAGCTTCAGGAACAGCGGGAAAAGCTGGAGGCAGAAAGAAAGACTGCGGAAGAGGCAGGGAATTGACGTGCTGTCCGCCGCAATGCAAGCGGACGAAACACATAGGAACAAGTATAGTCGGTGTGGAAAAGATGGTTGACCATAACGGAGACTGTGTGCCGTAAAAAAGGGGATTTGCGGGAAAATTCGTTAAAAATGACGAAAAAAGACCTGCAACTTTTCCAAAGAACTCTATATTTAGTGCAACTTGCGTTCTGAAAAAGAATGACAACACAAGATATTGTGTTGTCATTCTTTTTGATTTTACGTAAACCAATCGGCAACGATGGAACAATTGTTTGAAAACGGTGAATTATTCCTGACTTTTGGCAAAAAGTGGCCTGTTTTCAAGGGTTTGCGTCGGAAAAAAATACTTGCAATCCCCCTTGAAATCGCTTATACTCAGGGTGTGTGGTGGGGAAAAGTGGGGAAGATGTGGATAACAGTGCCACATTGGACCACGAAAACCCAAAAAGTAGGGAAGGAGGGCACCGCTATGGCCAGACTCATGGGCAAGTCCAATAACACCATTGACTCCAAGGGCCGGCTGGTGATCCCCTCCAATATGCGGGAAGCACTGGGAGACCGGTTTTATATCACCATCGGCGCCCAGCACTGCCTGACCATTTACCCCGAGGCCAAGTGGAACCAGATGTCCGAGGATATGGACGAGTTGCCCTACACCGAGGCCCGGGCGCTGACGCTGCTGTATGCCAACGCTGTGGAGTGCGAGCCTGACGGTCAGGGCCGCGTTCTGATCCCCGCCGCTTTGCGGAATTACGCAAACCTGAAAAAAACCGCCACAATCGTTGGCATGAACGGCTTTGCCGAAATCTGGGATTCCGCCACCTGGACGGAGCGGGAACGCCAGATGCTGGAAGAGGACGATATGGCCGCCGCCATGGATGCCTTGGCGCGGGCCCGTCGGAATCGGAGCTGAGCTATGGAATTTACCCACAAGCCCGTTTTGCTGGCCGAGTGCATCGAAGCGCTGCATATCCGGCCGGAGGGCATTTATGTAGACGGCACACTGGGCCGCGCGGGGCACTCAAGAGAGATCGCCCAAAGGCTCACCACCGGCCGGCTGGTGTGCATTGACCGGGACCAGGCCGCTATCGATGCGGCCCAGGAGCGGCTGGCCCCCTGGATGGACCGGGTGACGCTGGTCCACAGCAATTTCGACCGGGTCAGCGAGATTTTGGCGGAGTTGGACATTCCCGGCGTGGACGGTATGTTATTTGATCTGGGAGTATCCTCTCCTCAGCTGGATGACGCGTCCCGTGGATTTTCCTATATGCATGACGCACCGCTGGACATGCGGATGGATGCCACCGCCCCTCTCACCGCTTATGATGTGGTAAACACCTGGAGCTACGAGGAGCTGCGCCGCATTTTGTTTGAGTACGGCGAGGAGCGCTACGCCCCCGCCATTGCGAAAAGAATCGTACAGGCCCGGGAGACCGCGCCGGTCCAGACTACATTGGAACTGGCGGAGCTAATCCGCTCCGCCATGCCTGCCGCCGCGCTCCGGGAGAAACAGCACCCGGCCAAGCGGAGCTTTCAGGCCATCCGCATTGCCGTCAACGGCGAGCTGGACGCCCTGCCGCCCATGCTCAGCGGAGCCATTGACCGTCTGAACCCCGGCGGCCGGCTGGCCGTCATCACCTTCCATTCTCTGGAGGACCGCATTGTGAAGCGGGCCTTTCAGGATGCCGCCAAAGGCTGCACCTGTCCGCCGGAATTTCCGGTGTGCGTGTGCGGGAAAAAGCCCAGAGTGCGGCTGGTGACCCGGAAGCCCATCGTTTCGGGAGCGGCGGAGCTGGAAGAAAACAGCCGGGCCCGCAGCGCCAAGCTGCGGGTGGTAGAAAAATGTGACCCATTTGATATTTGACTTTTAAAAAGGGACAAGCCCTTTATTGTGTGTTGATTTTGTGGAAGGGAGGGACTCTGCAATGGCGTCAGCGGCCAGAGAATACCGTTATGCGCATCGGGAATTCAGCACAAACGGGAGTCTGGCCCGGGATCTGGACTGGGCGGTCCGGGAACGGGAATTGGAACATGCCGGCGAGGTCCCTCGCCACGAGCGGACACAGGCGGCTCCGAAGGTTTATCATAAGGAACAGGTTTTGGTGCGGGAGCGTCAGGCGCTCCCCGTGCTATCTGTGTTGGGGGTAACGGCTGTGGCCGTGGCCGCGGTGATGCTGCTGCTGAGCTATGTGCAGCTGACCACCTTGGCCGCCGACACCGTGGCTTTGAAAAGCGAACTGACGGTCTTGCAGGCGGAAAATGTCAGCCTGACGGCCCAGCACGAGCAGATGTTTGATATGGCCACCGTCAAGGAGGTGGCGGCTGCCGCCGGAATGTCCAAGCCTACCAGCAGCCAGATCACCTATCTGGATCTGGACAGCGAGGACAGCGCCGTGGTCTACCGGACGGAGACCCCCAGCGTTTTCAGCCGGATCTTGAGCTCCTTGCATCATGGAGTCTACGCCGTGGTGGAATATTTCGACTGAACCTGAAATAAGTATGTTGTGACACAGCGGGGAGTGAGAAGCCGGCGTCTTCTTACTCCCCTTCTTTGCTGAATTGCCCCTGAAAGGAGAACTCTATGGCATCCAATCCCCGGAGAAAAAGCGACGCGGCCCGGCGGGCCAATCAGGTCATCCGCAGCCGGACGGTGCTGGTCATGCTGCTGTTGGGCATCGTGACCTTTGCTGTGCTGTTCTGGAAGCTCTATGACATCCAGATCCGCCAGCACAGCGTATTGCAGGAAAAAGCCATCGAGCAGCAGACCCGCAGCGCGGTGGTCAACGCCTCCCGAGGCACCGTTTATGACCGAAACCTCAACACGCTGGCCATCTCCGCCACGGCGGAGGACGTAAACATCTCTCCAATGCGGATCGCGGAGTTTGTGGAGAGCCAAAAGGAAAAGCAGGAGAAGGCCGCCAAGAAGGCGGCGGATAAGGGAGAGACTTACACAGCCCCTATCCTGCGGGATCAGGCCTACATCGCCAAGGGCCTCAGCCGCATTCTGGGCGTGGAACAGGAGACTCTGGAAAACCGGATGACCAAGACCAACTATGACTATTGGAATATCAAGAAGCGGGCGGATCAGACGGTTTCCGACGAAGTTCGCCGTTTCATCAACGGCGAGATCGACCCTGACGGCAATGAGGTGCCGGAATCGGATCGGGTAAAGCTTCAAGGCGTCTGGCTCCAGCCATCCTCCAAGCGGTACTACCTGTACGGATCTCTGGCTTCCGGCGTTCTGGGCTTTGTAAACTCCGACGGCGTGGGCAGTGTGGGTCTGGAGGCCAAGTACGACGATACCCTTACCGGCACTGCCGGGTATACCATCAGTGCCCGAAACGCCGCCGGCACGGAACTGATGTACAACTACGAGCAGATCTTCGATGCGGAAAACGGGCACAGTCTGGTGCTGACGCTGGATGCCAACGTCCAGATGAGTCTGGAAAACGGATTGGAGAGTATGCTGAAAAAATACGGCGCCAAAAACGGCGGCACCGGCATCGTTATGGATGTGAACTCCGGAGCTATCGTGGCCATGGCGTCCTATCCCAACTACGATCTGAATGACTACGGCACGATTTTTGACGATGCCCTGAAAACCAAGCTGGATACGGAGCTTGCCAAGATCGACGCAAAGCGCTCCACCTATGAATCGGAGGAGGCGTATGCCGAGGCCCGGTCTGCGGCCATCAACAGCGCTGTTCAGTCCCAGTGGCGCAACAAGTGCATCGACTCCACCTACGAGCCGGGTTCCACCTATAAGCCCATTACGCTGGCGGCGGCGCTGGAGGAGGGCAAGGTGACGAAAAACTCCACCTTCTACTGTTCCGGCTCCACCCGTGTGCAGGGCTGGAACAAGGCCATCTACTGTTCCAACCACAGCGGCCACGGTCAGCAGACCCTCATCGAGGCGGTGGGCCATTCCTGCAACCCTGCCTTTATCAGCATGGGCCTGTCCGTGGGAACGGAGACCTACTACAAGTATCTGAAATCCTTCGGTCTGATGGATAAGACCGGCATCGACATGATCGGTGAGGTGAAGGGCATTTTTCAGGATGAAAAGAGCTTCAACTCTCAGGTGGTGTCGCTGGCGTCCTACTCCTTCGGCCAGACCTTCAACGTGACACCTATTGAGCTGATCCGGGCTCAGGCGGCCTGCGTCAACGGCGGCTATCTCTATCAGCCCTACATTGTGGAGCAGGTGCTGGACGAGGACGGCAACGTTCTGTCCCAGCATGACTCTACTCCGGTGCGGCAGGTCATCAGCGAGGAGACCTCCGCCATTGTCCGGGAGGCGCTGGAATATGTGGTCTCCTCCGGCAGCGGCAAAAATGGCCGGGTGGCGGGCTACCGCATCGGCGGCAAGACCGGTACCGCCGATAAGACCGGTACCAAGACCAACGACAACCCCAAGGGCGACGTGGTGGTGTCCTTCATGTGCTTTGCCCCGGCGGACGATCCCAAGTACATCATGCTCCTGACTATGGACACCCCCCGCCGTGATACCGGCACCGCCGTGTACGGCGGTACCATGGTGGCTCCCGTGGCCGGTCAGATCATGGGCGAGATCCTGCCCGCACTGGGCATTGAACCGAATTACAGCGCCTCGGAGCTGGCGGGCGCCGATGCCGCCGTGCCCTATGTGGTGGGCAAGAGTGCAGCGGACGCGAAGGCAGCTTTGAAGGCGGCGGGCTTTGCCTGTACCACCGTGGGAAGCGGCGATACCGTGACGGACCAGACCCCGGCGGGCGGCGCCATCGTGCCCGATAATGCCTCCATCGTGCTCTATCTGGGCGTGGAGAAGCCAAATGCCCCCAGCACCGTCCCCAACGTGGTAGGTAAGACCCCGGCGGAGGCCAACAAGGCCCTGACCAATGCAGGCCTCATTATGAAGGTCACCGGCGCCACCAGCACCGGCGGCAGCACCGGCAGCGTCACCGCCATTTCCCAGAGCGCGGAGGCGGGGACGGAATTGGCTGCCGGCAGCGTGGTCACGGTGCGTTTCGGCGCGAAAACCACGGACTGACCGCCCCTTACCGCACTTTTTGCCAGGTTTATGACACCATTTTCGGTATGCTTTCCGGAAAAACCTGCTACAATAGCCAAGGAGTGCTTTGTATACAGCCGCCGACTGCCCTGAGAAGGGCTTTCGGAGGACGTTCGTGAAACAATACCGATCAAATGGAGGAATACGATATGAAACTGCGGGAACTGCTCAACGGCGTCCCTGTCGCGTCCTGCGCGGTGGATCTGGAAATGGAGATCAACGGCGTCAGCTATGATTCCCGGGCCACCCAGCCCGGCGACCTGTTCGTAGCCATGACCGGCTACGCCACAGACGGCCATAAGTATATCGCCACGGCGCTGGAAAAGGGCGCGGCGGCGGTGCTGTCCCCGTCCAGTATGAAATCCTGGTCATGGCAGCAGGATCAGGCCGGAACCTAAGATCGGAAGAGCA
>ERZ1106978.2079-NODE-2079-length-10102-cov-2.556385_pt1 | contig 10102 bp, 10 predicted proteins | sample MGYA00403689_ERZ1106978 | MGnify/ENA primary metagenome ERZ1106978 (study PRJEB35170, sample SAMEA104062434) | human gut metagenome | biome: human gut; feature: human-associated habitat; material: faeces | place: Denmark | collected 2012-08-02 ...
AATTTGTAAATTTTGTTGCATTTTTACGAGGATTTTATGGTTTTGAGGCTTATTTTTTTAGCTGAAGTATGATATCATAGTGTCCATAGATTTTAAACATATGATGAAGGGGTATCAAATGGAAGTCACTCAAATTACGCAAATCAGACGGAAAGTCCTGACCATGCTCTCGAAGATGGCCTATGATGGGAATCTGCCAGACCATGTCTACGACATCCTCCAGATCGTCCAAGAGGATTCGCCGCGTCTGCGCTGCTGCGTTCACAAGGAACGGGCCGTTTTGAAGGAACGCATCAACGTAGCCTTAGGTCTTGATACGGACCTGAATATCATTGAAGCTGCCAAAAAGGCCGTTTCGGAACCGGTTGACCGCACGCAGCATGTCATTGCCGTCCTGCCGGAAGGCTGCTCGGCCTGCCCGGTGAATAAGTACATGATTACGGATGTCTGCCGCCGGTGTCTGACCCATCGCTGCATGAATGGCTGCCCGAAAAAGGCCATTTCCGTATATCAGGGCCGTGCCCATATTGATTATGATGTATGTGTTGAATGCGGCAACTGCAAACGGGCCTGCCCTTATGGCGCTGTCGTTGAAATCTCCCGTCCCTGTGAAAATGCCTGCAAGGTCCACGCCCTTCATATGGGGGCTGACAAAAAGGCGGAAATCGATAAAAATGTCTGTGTGGAATGCGGTGCCTGCCGTGGGGCTTGCCCCTTCGGCGCCATCGAGGAACGGAGCCACATTGTACAGCTTATCCAGGACCTCAAGGCTGAAAATCGCAGCGTCTATGCGCTTTTGGCGCCCTCTTTTGTCGGTCAGTTCGGGCTCAAGGTCTCTCCCGGTCAGATCAAAAAAGCCTGCCGCATGCTGGGCTTTACGCAAGTCAAGGAAGTTGCCGTTGGGGCAGATATGACGGTCATTTCAGAAGCTGAGGAATACGTGGAAAAGGTGGAGCACGGCGACCAGAAACTCTTGACAAGTTCCTGCTGCCCTGCTTTTGTGGCAACGGTCAAGCGTCATGCTCCGGCCCTTGCTGACTGCATCTCCGATACGGTTTCCCCGATGGTGGCCCGCAGCAAGGCTGTAAAACACAATGATCCTGGTGCCATCACGGTCTTTGTCGGTCCCTGCATTGCAAAGAAAGTCGAAGCCCGCGAGCATCCGGATGAAATCGATTATTCCCTGACTTTTGAGGAATTAAAGTGCATGATGGACAGCCAAGGAATCAACCCGGCTGAACTGGAAGCCGAGGACTTCCAGCCTGATTCTTCCGCTGATGGATGCAGCTTCCCTCAGGAAGCCGGCGTCAGTAAGGCCGTGAACGACTATACGGAAAAATTCCATGACATCACGGTAAACAGCCACTATTGCAATGGTCTGGAAGAATGTCTCAAAGCACTCAAGGATTACCAGGATGGCAAGCTTGACATCAAATATCTAGAAGGTATGGCCTGTGTCAAGGGCTGTCTCAATGGTCCGGGATCACTCACGGAACCGGGGCTTACGCGTGTTCTTCTCAAACGCTTTGCTGACACAACGAAGGTCAAATGTGCCGGCGACAACGATTTTGCCCAGAACGAAGTCAAGCATGTTGACATGGAACGCGTCTATTTGCGCAAATAAGCGCTTTGTGATAGAATAGGCGGGTAGTACACAGTTTTGTTGGGAGGAATTCAGTATGTCCGGACACTCCAAGTGGGCCAATATAAAGTTCAAAAAAGGAAAGGCCGACGCCTTGCGCGGCAAGATCAACACGAAAATCGGCCGTGAAATCACCATTGCTGTCAAGATGGGCGGCTCCGATCCAACGGGCAATATGCGCTTGAAGCTGGCCCTTTCCAAGGCCAAAGCCAATAACATCCCGAAAGAAAACATCAAGCGCGCCATCGCCAAAGGCGAAGGGACGACAGAAGGATCGAACTACGAAGAGATTACCTATGAAGGATACGGTCCTGCCGGCGTTGCCATTATGATCAGCGCTCTGACGGATAACCGCAATCGTACAGCTGCCGATGTGCGTCATGTCTTTTCCAAGGGCGGCAATATGGGTGAATCTGGTTGTGTAAGCTGGATGTTCAAGAACAAAGGCCTTTTCACCATCGAAAAGGAAGGCGCTCCGGCTGAGGACGAAGTGATGGAAATTGCGCTCGAAGCGGGTGCCGAGGACATGGAAACCAACGATGATACCTATGTCATTACGACCGCTCCGGAAGATTATGATGCTGTGGAACAGGCCCTTGCTGACCACAATATCAACGTTGCCATGAGCGAACTGTCCTTGATTCCTGACAATACCATTGCCGTTACCGGTGAGGATGCAGAAAAAGTACAGAAAATGATCGACAGCTTTGATGAACTCGACGATGTGCAGGATGTGTACACCAACGCAGATCTGCCTGACGAGGAATAAGCTTGGATTTGGGCCGGCCGTCTGGGACTACCAGGGCCGGCTTGTTTGTTATATAAGGAAATGGATTGTGATCAAGGAGGCCCCATGTTAGCACTCGGAATCGATCCGGGGACCGCGATCTGCGGTTACGGTCTGGTGAAATTGGAACGAAGCCGGCTCATTCCCATCCATTACGGATCCATCCTGACCGATAAGGATATGCTGCCGGAAAAACGGCTCCAGATCATCTATGAAGCCTTGACCGGCCTCATCAAGGAGTATAAGCCGGATTTCATGAGCGTAGAAAAGCTCTTTTTTAACCGCAATGTCACAACGGCCATTGCAGTTGGACAGGCCCGCGGCGTCATCGTCCTGTCAGCGGCCATGGCCGATCTGCCGGTTTATGAATATACACCGATCCAGATCAAACAGGCCATTACGGGCACGGGCCGGGCCGATAAGAAACAGGTGACCTATATGGTCATGAAGCTGCTCCACTTAACGGAAGAACCGAAACCGGATGATACAGCAGATGCCCTTGCGATTGCCATTACAGGCCTTAATTTTGTCCGCGAAAAAGATCTTATGGAGAAACTCAAATGATTGGATTTATCAAAGGACGCGTCGATACGATTGGAAGCAATTATGCATTCGTTGAAACCCAAGGTGTCGGCTACCGCATCTACATGAACACATCGGATTTGGGACGCATGGTCCTTGATGATAAGGTCAAGGTCTATACGTACCTTGCCGTCCGGGAAGATGCCCTGACCCTTTACGGCTTTCTTTCCCAGGAGGCCTATGGTCTTTTTACAAAGCTCATTACGGTAAGCGGCATTGGCCCGAAGGTGGCACAAGGAATCCTTTCCGCGTCAAAGGTGGACGATTTCCTGCTTGCCATCAAGAATCGGGATGTGAAATTCCTGACCAAGCTTCCAGGCATTGGAAAAAAGACGGCAGAACGCATGCTCTTGGAGCTAAAGGACCTGACGGGACCAGAAGGCCCGCTGCCCGAATCAAATGGAGGCTTCCTCGCTCCAGAAGGCCCAGCTTCTGCCCTGACGGAAACCATGGAGGCGCTTGCTTCCTTAGGGTACACCCAAAATGAAATCTCAGGCGTCATGAACCGCATCAAGGTGACGGCGGACATGTCAGCGGAGGACCTGCTCAAAAAGGCCCTCCAGGTCATGGCAAGGAGGGGATAAGCTGTGGAAGAAGATCAGCGCATCATTGCCGGCGGTGAGCAGGTTCAGGATGGCTGGCAGTACAGTCTCCGGCCGCGCAGGCTCCAGGAATATATTGGTCAGGAAAAGGTCAAAGAGAATATGACCGTCTTCATTCAGGCTGCCCTCAAACGCCGGGAAGCCTTGGATCATGTCCTGCTTTATGGACCGCCTGGCCTTGGCAAGACGACCCTTGCCAACATCATCGCAAACGAATTGGGCGTCAATATCCGGATTACCAGCGGACCTGCCTTGGAACGGCAGGGGGACCTAGCCGCTATTTTGACCAATCTGGACGAAAGCGAAGTGCTTTTTATCGATGAAATCCACCGCCTGCCCAAGACCGTGGAAGAAATTCTTTATTCGGCTATGGAAGACTACGCCCTTGATATCATCATCGGCAAGGGCCCTGCTGCCCGCAGTGTGCGCCTTGACCTGCCGCGCTTTACTCTCATTGGGGCGACAACGCGTATGGGAAGCGTGGCAGCTCCGCTGCGGGACCGCTTTGGTGTCATCTGCCATCTGGAATTTTACACGGCCGAGGAACTCCAGATCATTGTGGAACGGGCAGCGGAAATCCTGAACGTCAAGATTGACCATGAAGGAGCTTATGAAATCGGACGGCGCAGCAGGGGTACGCCCCGTGTAGCCAATCGCCTCCTGAAACGGGTCCGGGATTTTGCCGAAGTGGCCGGGGCGGACACGATTACCAAGGAAATCTGCAGGAAGACCATGGAGCGACTTGAAATCGACGACTTGGGCCTTGACCGCAGTGACCGGCGCCTGCTTACGAAGCTTGTCAAGGATTTTGGCGGCCGTCCTGTCGGTGTCGATACCCTGGCTGCTTCGTTAAATGAGGAATCAGAGACGTTAGAAGATGTCTACGAGCCTTACCTCATGCAGCTGGGCATGCTCCAGCGGACCCCTAAAGGCCGTCAGGCAACAGCGGCGGCATATCGTTATCTTGGAATTGCCTATCCGGAAGGAAGATGACCATGAATATCCTGCTTCATGCCTGCTGCGGTCCCTGTTCCTGCTATCCAACAAAGGAACTGACGGCTGAAGGGCATACCTTTACGATGTATTACTTCAATCCCAATATCCACCCTTACAAAGAATTCAAGCGGCGCCTCAATACGCTTCGTGAATTTTGTGAGGCCCGTCATTATCCCCTCGTAGCGGATAAGAGCTATCCTCTGGAAGATACGCTTCGGGGCATGCTCAGTGAACCGACTGTGCGCTGTGCTTACTGCTATCGCGTGCGTCTTGAAATGGCCGCCCGCTACGCCAAGGAACATGGCTTCGATGCGTTTTCCACGACCCTTCTCGTAAGCCCTTACCAAAAGCATGACCTCATCCGCAGAACCGCCGAAGAAGCGGCTGCGCGGTTTGAGATTCCCTTCTATTATGGAGATTTTCGTACGGGGTATGAAGAAGGCGTTGAAATCAGTCTCGATCTTGATCTTTACCGTCAGCCGTATTGTGGCTGCATCTTTAGCGAACGGGATCGCTATGAGATTCGCAAGCGGAAGAAAAACATTCCCGAAATCATGGCAAAGGACGCGGGGCGATGAAGATGAAAAAGATCCTGACCGCTTTTTTTCTCGCCGTTATGCTGCTTTTTTCCCTAAGTGCTTCGGCCGCTTCCCTAGGTCCTAAGATCCGGGTTGGCCTGGTCGTGGATCAGTATTCGGCAGAACTGAGTTCTGCTGGAAAAATAACGGTCATTGATGGACGGGGAAAGAAGGTCACCCTGTCACCAGGGCGGCATTTCATCTCCGTCAAGGGCGGACGTTTTTATGCCGATAAGAAAAAGCTTTCTGGCGGCAATCTTTCTTTTGTGGCCCAAAATGCCAGTCAGCCCGTCCTTGTGAACCGGAAGAAATACCGCGGGGCCTTGACGGCGGTCATGACCCGTGAAAAAAAGCGCCTTACCATTGTCAACGCGCTTCCCGTGGAGGAATATCTTTATGGGGTGGTGGCTAAGGAAGTCATTCCTTTGTGGCCTGATGAAGCCATCAAGGCCCAGGCCGTTGCTGCCCGCAGCTTTGCTCTCTACCATTTGGATCATCCCCAGTATGAAGGGTTTGATATCAAGGCGACGGACCAAGGACAGGTCTATGGCGGTATCGAAGCTGAGCATCCCAATACGACAAAACTCGTCAAGGCAACGCGCGGCGTGACGGCTGTTTATGACGGGGAGCCCATCCAAGCCTTTTTCCACAGTACGAGCGGCGGTTATACAGAAGCGGCCGTAAATGTCTGGGGAAAGGATATCCCTTATCTTCAGGCCGTCAAGGATGATGACAAGGATTCTCCCAACTACAGCTGGACCAAGAGCTTTACGGAGGCTCAGCTCGAACGGACGCTGAAACAGGGCGGCTATGACATTGGCAAGCTGCAGGGCATCCGTCTCCTGCCACTGGGAAAAGCGCCCATGAAGTGGTCCAGTGATCGCGGTACCAGCGGCCGGGTCAAGGGCAGCCGCCGTGACGTAACCCTCACGGGCAGCCAGGTGAGATCTTTATTGGGCCTTAACAGCACTCTTTTTGAGGTAACCATCGGAACGGATGAACCTGACTCCATCGATGTGTCCATCAAGAATGCCTATGGTTATGAAGTGGGCCGCAAGAAGATCCCCATCGACAAGAAGACTCGCCAAGGCATGGGAACGAAGGTTGGGGACCTGCGCTTATTTGCCGGGGTCAAGGACGAAAAGGTCTTTTTTGTCGGCGGCGGTTGGGGACACGGTGTGGGACTCAGCCAGTGGGGCGCCCGCGGTATGGCCCTTGAAAAGAGTGCCCGTCGGAAAAAGGATTATTATAAGACCATTCTCCGGCACTATTATCGGGGCATTTACCTTGAAGAACGTTACTGAGCCTTACGGCCATGGATGAACCAACGCAAAAAAGCGTCTTCTTTTTGCCTATCATTTTTGACCGTCCAGCCCATTCCTGATACAATGGAGGCTGGACGGAACTATTTTCTGCCTGATTGATGAATCAAACAAACGGGGAGGCCCAGGGCCGAGCCATGAAGGAGTTAATATGGAAGTTACTGATTTTGATTATGATCTGCCCAAGGAGCTCATTGCGCAAACACCGATTGAACCAAGGGATGCTTCGCGTCTGCTTGTCATGGATAAAAAGACAGGTGCATTGGAACACCGCCATTTTTATAACCTTCCTGAATACCTAAGACCGGGTGATGTCCTTGTCTTCAATGATACCCGCGTTATGCCGGCGCGTCTGCACGGGACAAAGACGACAGGCGCCCATGTTGAAGTCTTTTTGCTTACGCGAAAAAACAATACGGATTGGGAAGTCCTTGTGAAACCAGGGAAAAAACTCCAGGAAGGGGCGGAAATCATCTTCAGTGATGAACTTTCCTGCACCATCCTTGAAAAAACGGATTTTGGGGGCCGTATTGCCCGTTTTCGCTTTGACGGTGTTTTTGAGGAAATCCTGGACCGCTTGGGAGAAACACCGCTGCCGCCATATATCCATGAAAAACTCAAGGATAAGGAACGCTACCAGACCGTGTATAACCGGGAGCTTGGAAGCGCCGCGGCGCCGACGGCGGGCCTTCACTTTACTAAGGAATTGATGCAAAAAATCAAGGAGATGGGCGTTGAAGAAGTTTTTGTGACCTTGAATGTTGGCCTTGGAACATTCCGCCCTGTCAGTGAGGAACGCATTGAGGACCATGAAATGCATAGTGAGTTCTATACGGTTTCCCCTGAAGCAGCCGCTGCCGGCGCATCATTGCCGTCGGCACGACGAGTGTCCGCACCTTGGAATCGGCGGGAGCAAGCGGCACCATGGTGCCCGGCGGCAACTGGACCAAGATTTTTATCTATCCGGGCTTTAAGTTCCATTTCGTCGATGCCCTTGTCACCAATTTCCACCTTCCCCAGAGTACGCTCATCATGCTGGTTTCGGCTCTTTCGAGTCGGGAGAACATCCTTCATGCCTATGGGGAAGCGGTGAAGGAAAAATATCGTTTCTTCAGTTTTGGCGACGCCATGTTCATCAAAGATTGATAAAGGAGTCTTTATGCACGCTGTTTACTTCGAACTCATCAAGGAAGATCCCCGGAGCGGTGCCCGCTTGGGCAAGCTTCATACGCCTCACGGTACCTTTGATACCCCGATGTTCATGCCCGTTGGGACCCAGGCAACAGTCAAGACGCTTACGCCGGAAGAACTTTACGACATGAAAAGCCAAGTCATCCTGTCCAATACCTACCACCTGTTCCTGCGGCCTGGGACGGAGCTTATCCGTAAGGCCGGCGGCATCCACCGCTTCATGAACTATGAACGAGGCATGCTGACGGACAGCGGCGGCTTCCAGGTCTTTAGCCTTGGTGCCATCCGTAAGATTACGGAAGACGGGGTGACCTTCCGTTCCCATATTGATGGATCCAAGCAGTTCCTGAGTCCGGAAGTGGCCATGAAGGCCCAGGAAGACATCGGGGCCGACATCATCATGGCCTTTGATGAATGTATTCCTTATCCGGCTGATTTTGACTATGCCAAAAAGTCGACGGAGCGAACGACACGCTGGGCAAAGCGCTGTCTTGCCGCAAAGACGCGGGATGACCAAGGCCTGTTTGGCATCGTTCAAGGCGGTATGTACCCAGAACTGCGCAAGTACAGTGCCGAAGCCTTGTCAGAACTTGACTTTGCCGGCATGGCTATTGGCGGTCTCAGTGTCGGCGAGCCCCACGAGCTGATGTATGACATCTTGGGCAAGACGACACAGTACCTGCCGAAAAACAAGGCCCGTTATTTGATGGGCGTTGGCACGCCGGACTGCCTCGTGGAAGGGGTGAACCTAGGCGTCGATATGTTTGACTGTGTCTATCCGACGCGGGTCGCGCGCAATGGAACGGCTATGGTCCGGTCGGGGCGGCTCGTCCTCAAAAATCTTGAATTCAGGGAGGACTTCCGACCTATTGAAGAAGGCTGTGACTGCTATACCTGCCGTCACTTCTCAAGAGCCTACATCCGGCACCTTTTTAAATCGGAAGAACTTCTTGCCATGCGCCTTTTATCTATACATAATCTGCGTTTTCTGTTAAAATTTGCAGAGGACATGCGCAGTGCCATTGCTAATGATACGTTCCCTGAATTTAGGGCGGCGTTCTTAGACCAATACCAAAGAACCAGTAGGAGGTAAGTAAAAGATGGAAAACGTTGTACAAATGGCTTGGCCTTTTATCCTTATGGGTGTGATTTTCTATTTCATGATCTACCGCCCGCAGAAGCGTGATCAGAAAAAGCGCGCCAATATGCTCGATTCCCTGAAAGTGGGCACGCGGATTGTCACCATTGGCGGCATCTTTGGCGAAATTGCCAAGATCAAGGATGACCGCATCCGCATCAAGGTCGCGGAAGACGTTGAAATCTGGATTCGCCGCGCTGCTGTCGGGACCGTTATCACTACGGAACTGCAGAAGGCTGCAAAAGAAGAAAAATCAGAAGCAAAAGCAGAAGAAAAAGTAGAAGAAACCAAAGCAGACGCTGCTGAAGAGGCGAAGGAAACGGCTGCTTCCGAGGCTTCCAAATAAGATGGATAAGCGCACAGTCCGTAAGGAAGTCGAAGAAAGACGCGCCAGGCTCAATCAGCGCGAACTGAATAAGTTCAATAAAGAAATCAACAGCCACATTTCTGTGAGCCGCTTATTTCTAGAAGGAAAGGTCATTATGGGGTATCTTGCCATGGCAGGAAAGGAAGTTTCCGTCGACCAGGCGATGCAGACAGCCCTTAATATGGGAAAGACAGTCTGTGTCCCCCAGATCTTGGACCTTGATGGCCATATGCAGGCTGTTCGCCTTGTAACCTTAAAGAAACTGGCAAAGGATATGTATGGCATCCGTACTCCGCAGGAGCCGGTCGAGGTCATCAGCCCTGAGGATATTGACCTTATCCTTGTTCCTGGTGCGGCCTTTACGGAACACGGCGACCGCTTGGGAAAGGGCAAAGGATTCTATGATCGTTTCCTGCCCCGCTGCACGAAAGGGGTTGCCATGGGTGTTGCCAATGAGGTCCAGGTCCTTCCAGAACTGCCGACTCAGGCCCATGACTTCAAAATCCGCTATCTTGTGACGGAAAAAGCACTTAGGGTGTGTAAATAAGCCTCATAACAGGGGAGGGACCGCGCTCAACCGGAGCCATGAAAGGGCCTTGTGCCTTTTTGTGGGTCCCTTGTCTTTTTTCTTGGATGCCAGGCATCCGCAAAAATTTGCAATCCATCAAGGAGGAACTTTATCTTGCAGCAGAAAAATCGGATCAAGCTGATTGTGTCAGTGTTGGCCATTATCATCTGCTTTGCGCTCCTAGTCAAGCCTTTGGCGCTTTCTGTCAAACAGGGCCTTGACCTTCAGGGAGGGACCCATGTTGTCCTTCAAGCCGAAGATACACCGGAAGCCAAAGTTGATGATGATGCCATGAACCGTTCCATCAGCATCATTGAGCGCCGTGTCAA
>ERZ1106978.2086-NODE-2086-length-10076-cov-16.067658_pt1 | contig 10076 bp, 9 predicted proteins | sample MGYA00403689_ERZ1106978 | MGnify/ENA primary metagenome ERZ1106978 (study PRJEB35170, sample SAMEA104062434) | human gut metagenome | biome: human gut; feature: human-associated habitat; material: faeces | place: Denmark | collected 2012-08-02 ...
CCTTATAAGGCCGTAAATATAAAACCCCCGGCTATGCCGGGGGATATTTATTTGACATTTGTGTGCATAAGCTCTATACTATTAGTTAGCAAGCTAACTAAATGGAGGAGAATCATGAAGCGAGAACTCATACCGAGCTGGGAGGAACTCGAGGCACATAAGAAAACTGTGCCGGAAATCAATCCGGCGGCCGTCATCGCCATGCTCGAGATCAAGCAGGCCAGTGATGAAGTCCAGGCGAGCATCCTCGACGTCCTGCAGAAGGAGTACCATCTGTCGGAGGGGAAGTTCTGCCTGCTCATCGTCCTGCACCAGAATCCGCAGGGCATCGCGCCGTCGGAAATCGCCGCGAAGATCGGCGTGTCGAAGGCGACGATCAGCAACATGCTCATACGCATGGAGCGCGACGGCCTGATCGTGGCGAAGCCGTCGCCGGACGATGCCAGGGCCAAGATTATCTGCCTGACACAGAAGGGACAGGATTTCATGAGCGAGATCTTGCCGCCGCATTACCTGCGCGTCACGAAGCTCATGGAACGCCTGAGTGAGGCAGAGCAGAAAGAGCTCATCCACCTGCTCAAGAAGATGTCGGGCCGGGTGCACGCATGAGAGAGAAGAGGAAAGTGAGGATTTGACACATGAATACGAGACAAAAGGCCCTGCGCACGGGGGCTATCTTTATCGCGGTGCTCATCGTGGCGGGACTACTGCTGCTCTACAAGGGCAATGATGCCGTGGCGATCGGCATGGAGAAGAAAGAGGGCATCCTGACGGCAGAACAGGTCAAGATGTCGTTCGACAGCGTGAGCGGCCGCCTGCTCAAGGAGGCGGTCAAGGAGGGTGACACGGTCAAGGCCGGCGATGTCATCATGGAGCTTGACTCGACGGATACGGACCTCTCGATCGAGCGCACGAAGGCGCAGATTGCGCAGCTCGACGCGCAGATCCGCTCGATGGGCGGCACGCAGGCGGTCAACTACCAGAAGGCTGACTCGGACGAGCAGCAGAGTTTCCGCCAGATCGACCAGCAGCGTGCAGCCGTCTCGGCGGCGCAGGCCACGCTCAAGAACAGCCAGATTGACTACAACCGCAAGTCGGCGCTGCTCGATGCCGGTGCTATCGCGAAGTCGCAGCTCGATGATGCGGAGATGGCCCTGAATGTCGCGGAGGCCAATGTCACGCAGCAGCAGCAGCTCCTCGACAAGCTTCTGTCGGGCGCGCGCGACACGGGCAATACGGATTCCATAAGCCTGCCGACCATCGCGCAGCAGCGCGAAGCGGCGGGCAATATGAGCAACGACATCGATGCGCTCACGCAGCAGAAGCAGGCGCTCGTCGTGCAGCTCAAGCAGCTCGAAGTCCAGAAGGAGCGATTGACATTGCGTGCGCCGGAGGACGGCCGCGTCATCAAGGTCCTCGCGAAGGAGGGCGAGATGGTCGCCGCTGGCACGCCTGTCGTGCTCCTGGAGAGCGACCGCAGTTACTACGACATCTACATCAGCGAGAAGCAGGCGCAGGGCCTATCTGAGGGCGATACGATCACGGGCCGCACGGTCGCGGGCGACAAGTCTGTGCCGGGGACGGTCCGCCTCTTGACGAAGGCCCCGGGCTTTGCCGACCTCAAGCAGTCGCGCGAGAAGGGACAGGCCGACCTCACGGCCTTCCAGGTCCGCATTTACGTGGAGCCGCAGGACGGCGTGATGCCAGGCATGACGATTGGAGTGAACGAACGTGAATTCACTAAGAGATGAGATCCGTTTCCTGTTCTCGGGACAGGGCATGCCGTACGAGAAGGTCTGCCTGATGGTCGCGGCCGTCGTCTGCATCGTGCTCGGCACGATGCTCAGCAGCAATATCTCGAATGATGCGAAGGTGGCGGTCATTGACCTCGATAACTCGGCTTACAGCCATGAGCTCACGAGCCGCATCGACGCCTCGGAGTACATGAAGGTCACGACGGTGCTCAACACGCCGGTCGACCCCACGACGCTCTTCTACCGCGACCAAGCGGTCGCCGTCGTTTATTTCCCGCGCGGGCTCGAGAAGGACCACTACACGGGAGCAGCGAGCAACATCGGCGTGTTCTACGACAATACGAATACGGCGCAGACCTCGGATATCAAGGTCGCGCTCAATGAGCTCATCGGCCTCGACAATGCGGCGGCACAGGGTGACCCGGGCAGCACGAACGACAGCCTGAACGGCACGATCGGGCTGGCAGACCGCAATCTCTTCAATCCGAACGGCTCGAACTACAATGTCGAGGTGCAGGGCTTCCTGTTCTTCTTCGGCTCGATGTTCTTCACGTTCGCGACGATCGGCATGGTGCCGCGGCTGCGCCTCTCGCATCAGCTCGATAAGATCCTGCTCGAGGGCACGCCGTGGGACATCCTCGTGCGCCTCGTGCCGTACGGTGCCTGCCTCATCGTCTCCTTCGTCTTCGGCATGGCCATCCTGCGCATCCTGGGCGATATGACGTTCTCGGGCAGCCTGCTGCTCTTTCTCGCCGTTCAGATCTTCTACGTCATGACGGTCGGCACGCTGAGCACATTGTTCGGCTGGACGGCGGCGAATCCGGGCATTGCGTCCTCGCGCATGATTCTGTTCATCCCGGGCGGCTTCATCTTCGGCGGGCCGACGGGCCCGATCTCCTTCTATCCGGACTGGGTCGTCGCCGCATCGCATCTCTTCCCGCTGACCTGGGAATATCACTTCGTGCGCGACATCATCTCGCGCGGCGCAGGCTTTGGCGACATCTCGAAGGAGTTCGGCGCCTTCCTGATCTACATGGTCGTCGCGCTCATCCTGTTCTGCGCGAAGTTCTTCTCGGCGCGGCGCGCGCTGCTGAAGCACAGGGCAAAGGAAGAGAAGCATCGCCTGCAGCAGTTGAACCTGGCCGATGGCACAGCAATGGGACAGGCGGAGTAAGGGGGAGAGTCTGATGGAAAGAGAAACACTGATCGAGGCGATAAAGACAAGAGCGCCGCAGCCCATCCGCTGCGACCGCATCCTCGTGCCGACAGATGGCTCGGGGCAGGCCTTCCGGGCCGTCAATGAAGCCATCCAGCTGGCCGCAGTGACGGGCGCGCAGCTGACGCTCCTCATGGTCGTCGACCTCAACAAGCACGTGGCGGCCTTTGAGCAGGTCAGCCTCAGCGGCTATGTGCCGGCGGAGCTCAAGATTGCGGCGTACCAGTTCCTCGCGGATCTCATGCATGTCATCCCGTCGGAGATCAAGGCGAGGACACGCGTTGAAGTCGGCAATCCAAGTGAAGTCATCTGCGATGTGGCCGACGAAGAGCAGAGCAATCTCATCGTCATGGGCTCGCGCGGTTTTGGCACGTTCCGCAGCATGCTTGTCGGCTCCGTCTCGCATTACGTCCTGCAGCAGGCGCATTGTCCCGTGCTCATCGTCAAGGGCATGCCCGATGACTGGGACGATGAGGAGAATTACCTCAAGCCTGCCGATGAGTGAACAGAGCAATGATATAAAACATGCATACCAGAATAGCAAGATGCCACCTGTTGTAAAATGTATCTACGACAGGTGGCATCTTGTTGTGTCACATAGTATAATAGAGGAGTATTATCGCAAATTGGGGAGAGGAAAGCTATGCATGTAGAATATCTGATGGGCAATGAGGCCATCGCCATGGGGGCGGTCGCAGCTGGCGTCAATGTCGTTGCCGGCTATCCGGGCACGCCTTCGACGGAGGTCCTCGAGACGGTTGCCCGACACAATCCGGATGGCAAGATTCACGTGGAGTGGTCGACGAATGAGAAGGCCGGCATGGAAGTGGCGGCGGGCGCTGCCTGGTCGGGTGCCCGCGCACTTGTGACGATGAAGCAGGTCGGCCTCAACGTCGCCTCGGACCCCTTGATGAGCCTCGAGTATCTCGGCGTCAAGGGCGGTCTCGTCGTGCTCGTCGCCGATGATCCGGGGCCGATTTCCTCGCAGACGGAGCAGGATACGCGCCACTTCGCTTCGTTTGCCAAGGTGCCGTGCTTCGATCCTTCGAGCGTGCAGGAAGCGTACGAGATGATCCAGGAAGCGTTCGACTTCTCGGAGCGCTACCACACGCCCGTCTTCCTGCGCCCGACGACGCGCATCGACCACGGCTATGCCTCCATCACGGTCAAGGATGAAAGCGAGTACTGCGTCCATGAGCCGGAAGGCTTCGAGCGCGATCCGGCGCGCTGGGTCATCTTCCCGCGCCTCTCGTACCGGGCGCATCAGGCAATCGAGCAGCGCAATGAAGAGCTTGGTGAGGTATTCTCGTCGTATGCGCGCAATCAGCTGGAGCTGGGCGGCGCTTCGTGCCGCCGCGGCATTGCGACGCAGGGCGTCAGCTACTCGTACGTCGCGGAGACGCTCGCAGAGCGGGCAGATGAGGCGAGAGAAATGCCGCGCGTGCTCAAGGTCGCGACGCCCTTCCCGTTCCCCGAGAAGCTGGCGGTGGAGTTCCTGCAGGGACTCGACGAGGTGCTCTGCATCGAGGAGCTCGACCCCGTCATCGAACGCGAGCTCATCTTCCTCTGCGGCAAGTACCAGCTGCCCGTCAAGATTCGCGGCAAGCTAACGGGCGATATCAAGCGGGCCGGCGAGAACACGCGTGATACGGTCTACGACGACATCGCCGCCTTTATGGGATGGCCGAAGGCGGAGACCTCGGCGCTGCCGGAGCCGCCCGTCTCCGTCGTGCGCCCGCCGGTCCTCTGTGCCGGCTGCCCGCACCGCGCTTCATTCTACGCGGTCAAGCGCGCGATGAAGGGCCAGAAGAGCGTCTTCTGCGGCGATATCGGCTGCTACACGCTCGGCAATGCCATGCCGCTCGACATGGTCGACACCTGCCTCTGCATGGGTGCGGGCATCGACATCGCGCAGGGCATCGGCGCCGTGACGCCCGGCATGAAGTGCTTCGCCTTTGTCGGCGATTCGACCTTCTTCGCCTCGTCGATCACGGGCATCGTCAACGGTGTCTACAATCAGGCGAATCTCACAGTCTGCATCCTCGACAACTCGACGACGGCCATGACGGGCCATCAGCCGCATCCGGGCACGGGCCACACGATGATGGGCCAGGTTGTCGACAAGGTTTCCATCGAGGCGACGCTCCAGGGCATCGGCGTCAAGACGGTGCGCACGGTCGACCCGCTCGACCTCGAGACGGCCATCAAGGCCGTCAAGGATGTGGCAGCTGAGCCAGGCGTCAAGGCCATCATCTTCAAGTCGCCGTGCATCGCGATCGTCAAGCCGCTCGGCAAGGCCGAGGTCCTTCAGGACGCTTGCCGCAAGTGCAAAAAGTGCATCCGCGAGATCGGCTGCCCCGGCATCGTCGTCGAGGACGGCAAGATCATGGTCGACGCTTCACAGTGCACGGGCTGCGGCATCTGCGCGGACATCTGCCCGTTCGATGCTATCGAGGTCACATCGTTTGAGAAGCGAGAAGGGAGTGCAAAATGATGCAGAAGAATATCATCCTGACGGGCGTCGGCGGACAGGGCACGGTGCTCGCCTCGAAGCTCATCGCGGCGGCCACGATGAAGAAAGGGCTGCCCGTCATGAGTGCGGAGACGATCGGCATGGCCCAGAAAGGCGGCGCTGTCTTCAGCCACCTGCGCATCGGCGAGGGCGTCAGGAGCCCGATGATACGGCGCGGCACGGCAGACCTCCTGCTGGCCTTCGAGCCGGCGGAGGCCGTGCGCATGCTGCCGTACCTCAAGAAGGACGGCATGGTCGTCGTCAACTCGCATCCCATCATGCCCGTTACGGCGGCGCTCAAGGGCACGGATTACACGGGGGCGGAGATGGTTGCTTATCTCCGGGAGAACGCGGCGCATGTCCTCGTCCTCGACGGTCAGGAGGCCGTCGAGACGATCGGCAACCCGAAGACGCTCAACGTCATCATGCTCGGTGCGGCTCTTGAGAGTGGAGCGCTCGACTTCCTGACGGAAGAAGATGTGCTCGAAGCCATCCGCGAGAAAGTCAAGCCGAAGTTCGTTGCGCTCAACGAGAGGGCGCTTCGCTATGCGTTTGAACTGGCCGGCATGTGATGGATCTAGAAGATAAAGGCAGGTATTTTTATGGAAATCTCGAATGAACAGCTCGCGCTCGTCAATGAGCGCATCGCCCAACTCCTCCACGCAGACAGCTTCTACGGCAAGCGCCTGCGCGAGCACGGCATCGACGGCGTATCCTCGCCGGAGGACTTCAAGAAACTGCCGTTCTCGGAGAAGAAGGACCTCCGCGACGCCTACCCGCTCGGGCTCATGAGCGTGCCGGAGGAAAAGATCGTGCGCATGCACTCATCTTCGGGCACGACGGGCAAGCCCGTCATCATCCCGTATACGGCCAAGGATGTCGAGGACTGGGCCACGCAGTTTGCGCGTTGCTACGCGATGGCAGGCGTGACGAATCGCGACCGCGTGCAGATCACACCGGGCTATGGACTCTGGACGGCCGGCATCGGCTTCCAGGCCGGCTGCGAGAAGCTCGGTGCCATGGCCGTGCCGATGGGCCCGGGCAACACGGAGAAGCAGCTCCAGATGATGATGGACATGGAGAGCACGGTCCTCTGTGCGACGAGCTCCTATGCACTGCTGCTGGCCGAGGAGATCGAGAAGCGCGGCATCAAGGACAAGATTCACCTGCGCAAGGGCATCATCGGCTCGGAGCGCTGGAGCGAGAAGATGAGGAGGTCCATCTGCGAGAAGCTCGGCATCGACGCCTACGACATTTACGGATTGACGGAAGTCTACGGCCCGGGCATCGGCATCAGCTGCGACGCGCACGACGGCATCCACTACTGGGACGACTTCGTCTACATCGAGATCATCGACCCGCAGACGGGTGAGAATCTGCCCGACGGCGAGTGGGGCGAGATCGTCATCACGACGCTGCGCAAAGAGGGCGCGCCGCTCATCCGCTTCCGCACGCACGACCTCTCGCGCATCCTGCCGGGCGACTGCCCGTGCGGCAGCAAGTTCCCGCGCCTCGACACGATCCAGGGCCGCACGGACGACATGGTCAAGATCAAGGGCGTCAACCTCTTCCCAAGCCAGATCGAGGAGATCCTCAAGACCTTCCCCGAGGTCTCGAGCGAATACCAGATGCACATCTCGCATCTCGACGGCAAGGACACGATGCGCCTCTACGTGGAGACGAACGGCAGCGTTGACTTCCTCGACCTCGCGAAACGCATCGCCGAGCGCGTCAAGAGCCGCATCGGCTTCACGCCGCTCGTCAAGGTCGTCGAGATCGGTGTCCTGCCGCGCTCCGAGAAGAAGACGAAGCGCGTGATCGATACACGCTATGAGTGAGCCGCAGGAAATCGTCACGGTCTGGCCTGACTTTGCAGAGGATTTCGCCTGCAAGGCCGACCGCTGCCAGCATAGCTGCTGCCGCGGCTGGGAAATCGACATCGACGAGGCGACGGCGGCGTATTATGCATCGCTGGACGGCCCCTTGGGTGAAGCGCTGCGCGCGAACATCGACGTGCAGGCAGATGGCACGCACGCCTTCCACCTGATGGCGGATGAGCACTGCCCCTTCCTGCGCGCGGACGGCCTTTGCCGCCTGATCCGCGAGATTGGCGAGGAGGCGCTATGCGAAGTCTGCACGATGCATCCGCGCTTCTTCATCATGAGTGGCGGTGTCGAGCTTGCGGGCTTTGGCCTGGCCTGCGAGAAGGCGGTCGAACTGCTGCTCTCGGCGGACAGCTTGCGCCTGCGGGCGGAGGGCGAGAGTCAGTCCTTTGACTTTGGCGCGCTGCTGGCGTTCCTCGACAAGGCGGTGCCGCGCGAGTGGCTGCTGCCGCCCGCTCGCCTGACGCTCGCGCAGTTCTCGTTCCTGCTCGCGCAAATGAAGGATACGGAACCTATCGATGACGCCTGGCCACAGCAGCTCACAGCCCTGCGCCTGGATTGCCATAAGCTGCTGCCGCGCTATGCGAAACTTCTCGTTGCGCAGGGAGCGGATGCGGCAGAGAAGCTTGTTTCCTACGTCCTCTACCGCCAGCTCGACAAGGCCGAGCGGTACGGCATGGAGGCGCTTTGCCGCTACGCGCGCTTCAACGTCGTCTTCATCTACCTGCTGGCCGCCAAGACAGAGGACCTGCCCGAAGCCGTGCGCCGCTGGTCCGAGCAGATCGAGTACGACGAAGAAAATACCGCACGCCTCATCCGGGCGTGCGGCAGAGCACCATCGTCCATTCTGTGAATCATGCCTCTGCTGAAAAATAAGTCCATGCTCAGAGCATTTCGATTATACGCTGGAGGTCAGTGGCGTTGATCGCTGAGATGGCAGGCAGGAAGTATAGCAGGTACTCCGTGTAGCCGAAACTGGGGTTTTGGCGCACGGAGTCTTTTTGTGCCATTTTCTTGCTGCCTGCAGCTCGAACCGGTACAATAGAAGGAACGAAGAGAATCGTGAGGAGATGTGAAGATGCGGCAGCGTTTGGTCATGCATGTGGATATGGATGCGTTCTTTGCTTCAATTGAGCAGCGCGATCACGAGGAGTATCGTGGGAAGCCTCTGATCGTCGGCGGGCTCTCGGGGCGCGGTGTTGTCTCAACCTGCTCCTACGAGGCGCGGCGCTTTGGCGTGCACTCGGCGATGCCGATCGTGCGGGCGAAGCGGCTCTGCCCGCAGGGCATCTTCGTCGAGGGAGACTATGCGCACTACCGCGCGGTGTCGGATGAGATTTTCGCCATCTTCTCGCGCTATGCGCCTGTCGTCGAGCCGCTGTCCATCGACGAGGCCTTCCTCGACCTTACGGGCATGGAGCTCCTGATGAAGACGCCGCGCAGCTATGCAGAGCGACTCAAGGCGGAAATACGCGGGAAGACAGGGCTTGTCGCCTCTGTCGGCATCGCGCCGAATAAATTCCTCGCGAAATTGGCCTCGGATCTCGAGAAGCCGGACGGCCTCGTCATCATCACGGAGGAGGGGAAGCAGGCCGTCCTCGACCCGCTGCCAGTCGGCCGCATTTGGGGTGTCGGCGAGAAGACGGCAGCCAGGCTCGAAGCGCTGCGCATCCGCACGATCGGCCAGCTGCGCCGGACGCTGCGCGAGAAGCTCGTCCGCAGCCTCGGCGCGCACATGGCGGACCACCTGCTCGCGCTGGCCTCGGGCATCGACACCCATCTGGGCGGCTATATGCCAGTCTTTCTGGTTGTCGAACAAGCCGACCATCATGGAATTGGTAATAATCACACGGGGTGCATCCGGCTTGGAACGGAACAGTCCTAACGGATGTCCGGACTCAATCACAAGTGTCTGCTCATTCGTCAGTATTTCGAGATATTGCTTGATCAGCCTGTATTGCATCCAGTTCTGGCAAACCTGCCCGGTTTCGCCATACGTGACCAGTTCGTATGGATAGAGGGCGATATCGAAACTGAGATTGTTGTCAATCATCACCTGGAAAGCCTTTCCCTCCAGGCATTGTCCCTTATATTGGTCGACCGGCTTAGCTTTCAAGTCTCCTTCCGGCCGATAACGGTATCCGTAAATGCGGCCGCGGGTCATCAACTCTTCCATAAACTCCGGAGCCAGCACTTCATGCAACTCTTCGGGAATGTAACGGAGCGCATTCTTCAAGGCCGTTTCTGTTTGTGCAGGCGTAAGTGAATAGCCGCGATCAGGAGCGCGGCGGATACCGGGAACAAAAGATGGGTAAACCGGCAATTGGTTACTTAGGCATACTTCCATAACATAACATAACATTTTAAGGTGTTTGCTTACAATCTGTAAGTAAATAGCAGAAGTAAGAGGCGTACAAGATAAGCATTCTCTTTCATCTTGCCAACCGGCACAATTATGTTTAGAAGCACAAAAAGGGCCATTCCCTTAACCAGGAACAGCCCTTTTCTATCGGATTAAAATCTATTCTTATTTACCAGCTTCAGCAGCTGCTTTCTTATTGATCTTCTTCTTCTGCAATTCGTAAGCGATAGGAGTTGCCACGAACAGAGTAGAATATGTACCGATAATGATACCTAACAAGATAGCGAACGTAAAGCTACGGATCGTCGCACCACCCAGGATGAAGATACACAATACAACTACCAATGTA
>ERZ1106978.2087-NODE-2087-length-10073-cov-52.671491_pt1 | contig 10073 bp, 9 predicted proteins | sample MGYA00403689_ERZ1106978 | MGnify/ENA primary metagenome ERZ1106978 (study PRJEB35170, sample SAMEA104062434) | human gut metagenome | biome: human gut; feature: human-associated habitat; material: faeces | place: Denmark | collected 2012-08-02 ...
GGTCGAACCGGCAGGGCCAAAAGTCAGCCTGTCGCCCTCGGTTTTATAAGTTCCGAAATAGCGGTTAATTGCCGAACGGCCGAAAAAGCGCTTGTCCTTGCCGTCAAAACCAAGCGTAATTTCCGCACCGTTTTTAGCGTTGCGCAGTTTATAGGCGTTGTTCTCAAACGTCGTATTATCGCCGTTGCAAGCGGTAATCATAAACAACAAAGACAACACATACACAATTTTTTTCATTTATCTTCTCCTTCATTAACTTATCAAGGAGTAAGATAACGTCTTAAATTTAAAATGCCAGCTAAAAATGACACAAGACAAGGCTAGTAAATCAGCGTATGGAGGGCGGCGGCAAGTAAAACAAACGCCCCCAAAGCCAGGCCGAGGTCTTTCAGCCAGGGTTTGCGCGGTGCACCGGGAAGCCGTGCGCGAACCGCCTCGACTTTATATGCCTGAAAATAAACATAAGTTACAACCGCCCACCAGACCAAAATACTGGCTATTGACGCACTGCCGGGCGCGACATACAGCTGCAGTCCTTTCTCAAACGTCCACCATAAAATGGCAAAAACAAAAATCCAGCGATAACTCCGCTGCTTTCCGGATATCCGCTTCTATGCCATCTCTTCGTTTGAGGAGCTTCTCCAGATTCTTCCGCTTCGATCGCTCGATGTACTGATGCGCGATCGCATCCGGGAGCGTCGCACCAAGAGAGAGACCCAGAATGATAAGCATCGCCTCGACACCTGTTTTGAAAGCCGTCAGCAGCTCCATCAGATCGATCTGTCCGATATCAATGATGGCAAACAGGAAACGATAGAGCAGCACGCCCGGGATCAGCGGAATGATCGCCGGTATCGTGACCACAAAGACAGGGGCATGGAAGTAGCGGGAGAGCGCAAAATAGAAGACGGAGAGCATCGCGGCTCCGAGGAAGGAGGCACTCGCCATCCCCATATGGAAGGAGACCATCAGAATATTTCTCGTATCCACCGTGAGGACGGCTCCGAGGCAGGCTGCGATGATATAGCGCCTTGGCACATTGAACATGATAGAAAACCCCAATGCTGCCATAGCGGCTGCCAGTGCCTGCATGATGTACAAATGCTCCGGCGCGATCGGTACTTCGGTGAAGCTGGGGACATTCGTCAGACTGACAGCGCCTGCGATCCCAAAGGTCATCGCCAGCATGATGAGGACCGTGTGCGTGAATCGCGTCATCCCGGATGTCAAGTAGCTGTTCAGAAAGTCATCGACCCCATTGATGAGCGGTACGCCGGGGATCAAGGTGAGCGCCGATGCCACCACAGGGAGAAACGGATTCGTCGCCCCAGGAAGATACATCGTCCCATAGGCCGTGAGCGTCGCAAAGAACGCGGAGATGGCAATGGTGACATACCCATTCACCTCAAGACGGTTGCAGCCATACTTCACCAGAGCTCCCACCATCGCCGCCAGCATGGTGAAGAGCGCATCGACAGCATGACCGCCGAAAATCAAACAGAATGCCGCTGATGCCAGTCCGATGGCCAGAACGACCATCCACTCCGGATAAATGCGATTTCTAAAATTCTGCCTGATATAATTCAGGCGAAGGCGGAAATTATCATAGGATTCGTTTTTATACAGTGCTTCCCAGCTGGCCTCACTCGTCTGCAGAAGAGCCGTCATATTGATGCCATGGCGGTAGCATTTGCGGAACATCGTATATGCCTTTTCCCCATCATCGACATTGATCATGATGGTAGAGTATGTGATATGGATCTGTACATCTTCCCAGTAGATGCCAAGGCAGGCCGCTGTGCGGAGCATGTCACGCACGATACGCTTGCTCCCTGCACCACTCTCCATCATCAGCTGCCCCGTATCCAGGATGAGCGTCATCTTGCTTCGGATGGAAAGAGAAGAATTGGATATTTTCATAGTTAGGCCTCGTATATAAAAAGCTTTTCTTTAAATTCTAATGCATGTATGAAAAAAAGCAAGAGCAGAATGGTAAAAAGCGGAAAACCAATGACAAGGCGTCCTAAAAAATGCCTTCCCATCCATTTGACACTCCCCCGCTCATATGCTATAGTTACATACAATTACACAGTGGCAATGAAGAGAAGAGTACGCAGAGACGGCATTCAAAGAGAGCTTCGTATGGTGAAAAGAAGCATTGAGATATCTGCAGAAGATGGACTCCGAGCCAGGAAGGCTGAATCATGAAGCATCCCGGGGACGCCCGATACAGCGCGAGGGTATCAAGGCTTTGCCGGCGTACCTGTGAAGACCCGTGCAGTGATGCATGAGTGAAATTGGGTGGTACCACGAATCTTTCGTCCCTAGAGGGATGAAGGATTTTTTTATTGATTTTTCCGTTTTTCAGGCTTCCAAAGGAGACCCTATGCCACTATTCAACGGAACATTGTTCCAGATCGATCAAAAAGAAATGATGCGCTATGCGGGACTATCTCCGAAGGTGAAGGAATTTCCCCAAGACGCCATCGACAGCGCCATCAGGGAAGCGCTTGCCCTCGCCGAGCCGAGAGGCATCTGGCAGATCCTCCCCTACGACCCGGAAAACGGGACGATCGGCGGAGCGCATCCGCTGACCCTCACCGGCCGCTCGATCTTGAGGCACCTTTCCCAGGCCTGGTCCGTCGGCGTACTCGCTGTCACGGTGGGCGAAGAAATCGAGAAGGCATCCGATGCGCATTTTAAGAGCGGCGAGTATCTGCAGGGGCTTCTCCTCGATGCCGCCGCGACCGCTGCCGTCGAGCACCTCGCTGATCAGGTCGATGCCCTGATCCAAAGAGAAGCCGCGCGAAGCGGACAGCATACGGTCTGGCGATTCTCCCCCGGCTACGGAGACTGGCCCATCACGCAGCAGCCTGATTTCTGCCGCGCGATCGGTGCAGAAACGATCGGTATCCATGTGACCGACCACGCCATGCTTTTCCCGAGGAAGTCCGTCTCTGCCATCATCGGCATCTCTCAATGCAGCGCTCGCCCCGCTCCGGCGAAATGCCGGGCGTGCGGACTCATGAGCTGTCCATTTCGGAATCTATAATATAGGTGACTGGTGACTGGTGACTGGGAGACACCAGACTCTCTCGTATCGTCATTTTTTGCGCCCCCTGAACCGCGAATCCCAATCCCTAGCCACTTCTTTCCCCCCTACGCTATAATAATGAAATATATAATACAATAATAAAAAGGAGAACCACTATGATTTTTTTTGATGGCGGCATGGGTACCATGCTGCAGCGCTACGGCCTCTCGACAGGAGACTGCCCAGACTACTACAATATCACCCACCCGGACATTGTACAGCGCATCCATAAGGAATACGCAGACGCAGGAAGTAACTATATCACGACGAATACCTTCGGCACCTCCCCCATCAAGCTCGCAGACTATGATCTTGTGGATAAGGTGGAAGCCATCTGTGAAGCCGCTGTGCGAAATGTGCGTACAGCCTGCGGAAATCGTGTAAAGATCGCCGGTGATATGGGCCCGACAGGGAAATTCATCTCCCCCTTGGGCGATCTTTCCTTCGATGAGACCTGCGAGAACTACTACCGTCTGGCAAAAGCCCTTGCCAGTGCCGGTGCAGACTCGCTCATCATCGAGACCATCATCGACATTCAGGAGATGAAGGCCGCCCTCATCGCTGCCAAGACGGCCTGCGACCTTCCCGTCATCTGCCAAATGACCTATGTAGAAGACGGCCGCACCATCACTGGCACAGACCCGAAAGCCGCTGTCATCCTTCTGGATGCCATGGGCGCAGACATCATCGGTGCGAACTGCTCCGTCGGCCCGGAAAAGCTGCTGGAAGCCGCGAAGCAGATGGTCCCTTACACGAATAAGCCCATCATCATTCAACCGAATGCCGGCATGCCGGTGCTGAAAAATGGCGAGACACATTTCCCACTCACGCCGAAAGACTTCGGCAGCTGGGCACCGGAATTTGCCAAGGCCGGCGTATCCTTCCTCGGCGGCTGCTGCGGCACGACGCCGGATCATATCCGTGAAGAAGTCCTCGCCCTCAGCGATGTAACGATCTCTCCGAAAGAAAAGATCCCGCCCTTCACGGCACTCACCTCTCGTACACAGACCGTCTTCATCGGCGATGACTATGCCCCCGTCAAGATCGGCGAACGCATCAATCCGACCGGCCGCAAAAAAATGAGAGAAGACTTGAAGGCAGGCAGCTTCACCTCCGTCAAGAAAGAAGCCCTCGCGGAAGTCGATGCAGGCGCGGACGTCCTCGACGTGAATATGGGCGTCCCCGGGGTAGACCAGGTCGCTCTCATGGAGACGGCGATCTCCCAGCTCTCCATGCTCTGCCCCGTCCCCTTCTCCATCGACAGCACCGACCCGAAGGTCCTTGAAAAAGCCCTGAAACTGTATCCTGGCCGCCCGCTCATCAATTCGGCCAATGCAGAGAACGAAGAACGCTTAGACGCAATGCTCCAGCTTGCCAAGACCTACGGCGCCGCTCTTCTGCTCCTTCCGATCGAGAAGGGAAATCTGCCCGAGACCGCCGAAGAACGTGTCCGCATCATTCGCTATCTCGAGGAAAAAGCCCTCGCTGCCGGACTCCGCAAAGAAGACCTTCTCCTTGACCCACTCGTCCTCACCGTCGGATCCGGAGACAAAGGCGCGAGCGAGACCCTGCGTACCATCAAGCTGTACAAAAAAGAATTCGGCTTCCCCTGCGTCATGGGGACAAGCAATGTTTCCTTCGGCCTCCCCTGCCGCCCCCGCATCAATGCAGCCTTCCTCATCATGGCACTCGCCTGCGGCATGAATGCCCCCATTGTGAATCCGCTCGATCAGGGCGTGAAGGATGCCTTCACCAATGCCAAGCTGCTCCTCGGCTTTGACAAAGGCGCCCTGCACTTTATTCAGGAAGCACAGGATGCCCCGGCCGCAGCAGATGCAGCCACGCCGGTGCAAGACCTCCCGCCGCTTGCCCAGGTGAAGGCCGCCGTGAAACAGGGGGAAAAGGAAGAAGCGGCGAGTGCGGTAAAGCGTGCCATCGAAGCCGGGCTCTCATCGGAAGAGATCATCCAGAGCGGCCTCACCGCTGCCATGACCGAGATCGGTGACGGCTACGGCGCAGGGAAAGTCTTCCTCCCGCAGGTCATGATGAGCGCCGAAGCCATGCAGGCCGCCTTCAAAGTCATCAAGGAAATGCTCCCCGAAGCCGCCACGACTGCCAAAGGTACACTGATCCTTGGCACCGTGCAGGGCGACATCCACGACCTCGGCAAGAATATCGTCTCTGCCCTTCTTGAAAACAGCGGCTACCGCGTCATCGACCTCGGCAAGGACGTCGCCCCCGAAGCCTTCCTCTCCGCCATCGAAGAACACCACGCGGATCTCGTCGGCCTCTGCTCCCTCATGACCACCACCCTTCCGGAGCTCGAAAAGACCGTTTCCCTCGTCAAAGAGAAATGCCCCGCCGTCTCCATCCTGACAGGAGGCGCCGTCGTCACACAAGACTACGCCGCCTCCATCGGCGCTGATGCCTACTGCAAAGACGGCATCGCTGCCATCAAAGAGGCCGATCGGATGATGGAGAAATAGTTAGAGGGTTCAGGTTGGCGGATTCAAGGTTCAGGGTTAGCCCCTTGGGCGTGCCGTCCCTAGATTATGAATAAAACCCTCGCTTGAATTAGAAATGAGAAATGGTGGTGCGGCGCATTTCGTCATCCTGAGCGGAGAAAAACGTCGTATGTTAAAAATGGCTTATCTGAAATAGGAGAACTGAGTCGAAGGATCTAAGCGCCGCGAAGTATAAATAGAGCGATACCCGAAGGTTTTGAGGATAGCAGGTTTCCCGTTTGGGGTTTTCTGACATCATCCGATGGGTCGCGAACGAAAAAGATTTCTCGACTTCGCTCGAAATGACGATACGAGAGAGTCACCAGTCACCAGTCACCAGTCACCAGTCACCAGTCACCAACATATTATCCGATTATACCATTTTCACGCAAGAAAAACCCTCGAAGCGCTCACTCCGGGGGTTTCGTGTATTTCAGATTCAGAGCATATCCTTCCGCCACAGAATGAAGGTGACGACAAGGGTCAAAAGGATACCGATCAGGATGACGCCGACAAAGCCGAAGGGCGACTCCTCGAAGGGGACAGGGACATTGATGCCCCAGAGGCTGTAGATCAAGGTCGGGATCGCCAAGATAATGGTGACAGACGTCAGGAATTTCATGATCTGCGAAAGACGGTTCGAGATGATGGAGGAGAAAGAGTCCATCATGCTCATCAGAATGTTGGTATAGATCTCCGCCATTTCGAGCGCCTGCTTATTTTCGATGATGACATCTTCCAGCAGGTCTTCATCCTCTTCATACATTTTGAGGAGCGAGTGCAGCGGACTGTTTCGAAGCCGCATCAGACGCTCCATCACGTTTTCATTCGCATGCAGGGCGAAGTTGAAGTACGTCAGAGATTTCTGCAGCTCGAGCATACGGAAGAGCTCCTTGTTCTGCAAGGACTTTCTGACCTGCGTCTCGATGACATCGGTCTGCTTGTAGATCTGCTGCAGGAAATACAGGAAAGAAGAGGAGGCTTGCGAAAGGATCTGGAAAAGGAAACGCGTCTTCTTGTACGTCTGGAAAGAAGTGAATGAGTTATTCAGGAATTTCTGAATGACTGTATTCGGCTCCAGACAGACCGTGATGAAGTACTGGCGCGTGATGAAGATGCCAAGCGGCAGTGCATCATACGCATCCGTCTCAAGGACGACCGGGGTATTCACGACGACGAAGATATAGTCGTCTTCAAGCTCGACATGAGAACGTTCTTCTCTATCGAGGGCGGTCTGGAGGGAATCAACGGGAATGCCCGTCAGTTCATTGATCCTGACCAGCTCCTCCAATGTCGGTGCCGCGGCATTGATCCAGGACCCTTTTTCCAGCTGTTCCAGCGGAACGGCGGACAGAACATGATTTTCATTGTGTTTGTATGCCTGTATCATGGCGACCCCCCCTCTCTCCGGAAGCATCCGGTGACCGATCCTTGCTGCCCACGGTCTGCTGTGGGCTATCCTTACTAAATATAGTCAGAAAATCTTCCCCTGTCAATGAGAATCAATGGCAATCGGCAAATTTTACGTGAAATTGACGGGGGATAAAGGAAGGAGGGATAGATACACTCAAAACGCCCCACATTCTCGCCCCTTCCTCTGGAAGGGGCTGCCCGGCGTAGCGAGACGGGGTTGGCTCCCCCCGTATGTTGGAAATGCATTTCCCCGTATCGCTATCCCCACCACTTTCGGGCATCGCCCTTTATAAAAATCAACGCGAAGCTATGCATAAAAATTCTTGCAAACGCTGATCCTGCGATTGAATCAGCGTTTCCTTAATACAGCACCGGTATCCAGTACGCTTCATTTCCTGCGATGCGTTCATCACTGAAACGGGCATAGAGCGCAGAGGGCGTATCGCCCAGCATGAAACAGGACAGTGTCACATAGCCTTCCATGATGCCGACATCCGTTTTCGTGATGATCTTCTGCTGCGGGACGCAGCGCTGTACGAGATTCGAATCACTGTCCCGCGCCACCACATAGTCATCGCTGTCGATTTTCTTCCGGTAGATCTTCTCCCCGCGGCCATTGATGATCTCGATCCCGCGTCCTTCACGGCCCCAGATGGGCTTTCGGATCCAGAGAGAATCCTCGGGCATATCTCCGAGCTTAAAATCACGCTGGAAATAGCTCTCCGGAAGGTAGGTGCGGATGATCTCCTTCTCCTTCTCCGTGAAGAAGGCGGGGCTCTTTTCCATCAGCGCATAGATGAGCGCCTGAAAACCCTTCGACTGCATGATGAGCGACTCCGGCGGATTCATCATATGGAATTTTCCCGCCTTGTACCCATCCATCAAAAGCTCTCCCAGAGAGGACGCATCCTGATCCGCCGTCTCTTCGATGAGGATCTCCATCGGATGCATGCGATAGAGGAAGGAGACGGTCCTCCCGTCAGGAAGCGCGAGGCTTCCGTCCTCCATCACCGCCAGATGGTAGAAGGACTCGAAGACGATGGCGTCTCTCATCGAGGGATCGATCGCATCCTGCATCGCCTGCATGAGGAAGCGCGTCGTCCCGAGGTCCTCCACGTAGTCATCGAAGCACGAAAACAGCACCGGATGCGCGAGCAGCTCCTCGCGGCTCTTTCCGCCTGCGCAGCGAAGGAAAATATCCTTCATCCAGCTCCGCAAGCGATCCCACTCGCCTTCATTGGGATCCTCTTTGAAGAAATACCGCGCCGCGACACCATTCGCATAGTAGGCCTCGATCTCCGCGCATGGCGTGTCCGCATTGATCTCTACCATCTGGATCCGTCCCGACTGATCCATCACGTAGTCAAAGCGCGAAAGCCAGCTCGGAAGATCCTTCATCGCATTGCCTTCGTGAAGGTACTTTCGCATCTTCTTCGGGATCTCCATCTCATCGAAAAATTCATCGCTCTGCGACTGAAAACGCCGGACAGCCTTTGCGAAGATCGCATAGAGCGCCGCGCTCACCCGCCGGAGGAGATCCGCCTGTTTCTTCTCGATCACGAGCGGCAGATGCGTCGGATAGCGGAAGGGATAGCCCGGATACTCGACATAGGGAAATATCGTCCGATCGATGTCATCCATGTACGTTTTTTCCATCAGGAGGCACCTCCGCTTCTCACGCCTGCACCGCCGAAGCCGGTCTTGCCGCCGGCCGGCGCACTGACAGAGGTCTTGCCCGCGGACGGCTGCCCCTGCTTCACCGCCGTCCCCGCCGCCGTCCCCGGCTGCTGGGTCTGCGTGTACGCCGGACGCTTGTCATTTAATACATTGCCCGTATTCCTGTCATAATGCCCCTGATAGCCGCCGATGCCATGAAAGAGGAAGTAGCTCATCAGCATCATCGGAAGGAGCGAGGACATCCCGGAAACGTAGTTCAGGTTATCATTCTCGTCACGGCGGAATGTGACCTCGTCCCCATTATCATACTTCGCCGTCTCTGTGCCATCCTCATTCTTGATGAGATGGTACGTGCGGCCATTCTCATCCGTCAGCGCCTCCCCCTTCGGCGCCTCCTGTCCGCAGCCCGCCAGCATGAGCGGCGCACTGACTGCCGTAAAAGCCGCAAGGATCGCAGCCGTCTTCGAACTGATATGGATCATGATGGATCCTCCTTCTTTGGGTACAATCATTTATTTATATTATAGCATAAAAATAGTACGCCTCAGCCAGCTTCGCCGATCTGTCAAGCGCTGCCGCCGCTCCTTTGATCCCACGCAAAAAAGAGCCGTGATCTCTCACGACTCTTTCTCTTATACCGCCTGCTTATTCGTCGGCAAGTTCGCTGGTGACGACGCGGCGCAGGCCCTGAAGGGCATGGGACTGCAGTCCCGCTGCCGCATGACCGGCATCCAAGAGCTGCTGATCCGTGGCATCCAGCTTCAGCTGGTTGAAATTGATATTTTTCACGGCCGCCTTGCCGTCAGCTTTGGTTCCGTTTTCGACACGGACCTGAAGTACGAGATCGGTCATTTTTGCTTTTGCAGTCATAGAGATGGTTTCCTTTCTTCCTTTTTCAAATAGTTACATGCAATACCATAGGGAAAGTTGATGGGTTCGGGGTTCAGGGTTCAGACGTTGCCGCAGGGAACCTCTGAACCTTTGGAACCCGCTTCCCCCGTTTCCTTTATTTCACTTCTTCGGTGGTGGTGGTGACGACGGTGGCTTTTTCAAATCCGGTCACGGTCTCCCCGGAAGACGGAGAGAGGACGACCTGCAGCTTTTCCGCCGCTGTTCTGCATTCCTCCAGCGTAAGGCCCTCCTTGGGATCTGTGAGAGAGACCGTCATGGCTTTGCCGGAGGTGTTGAAAACGAGATTCAGTTTTTTCATAGCATTTCTTCCTTTCTGTAAGAATGAACATTTCGAAGGTCGCCGGCCGGCTCACTTGCCCTTCTGTCTATATAGTGTGTTTCAGGGATGAAAATATTGTCGTTTCTTCGAAAATAAAAAAAGGGGCTGTGAAATAATAGCTCCATGAACACAAAAAAGGACTTTCGATTTTTGC
>ERZ1106978.2092-NODE-2092-length-10047-cov-3.004804_pt1 | contig 10047 bp, 4 predicted proteins | sample MGYA00403689_ERZ1106978 | MGnify/ENA primary metagenome ERZ1106978 (study PRJEB35170, sample SAMEA104062434) | human gut metagenome | biome: human gut; feature: human-associated habitat; material: faeces | place: Denmark | collected 2012-08-02 ...
TCAAAAGGTTCACCCTTTACCGGATTGTATGAACGAGGACCGATCAACTTCGCGACGTTCGAGTATTACCGATTTTTTCCCCATCATGGCAGCCGAGATGGCTGCCATGATCCCTCCGGGGTTGCCGCCGACGATCACCAGGTCGTAGGACGACTGGCCGAAAGCGGTCGCACAGGCCAAAAGGAGGGAGAGTACATGTGTTTTCTTTCTCATAAAGTGCTATTTACTGTTTAATATTTCTTGGGCATAACGGGCATAGTGGCCTTGCAGACCGTCGGCATACCGTCGGAGCACCTCTTCTCCGATACCGTCCTGGTCGCCGCATAGGTAAAGGGCTCTTGCCAAATGCAACTCCTTCAATGCGAGGTTACGGGTAGACGTGTCGTTGAGGTCGGGGACCGCATTGCTACGTGCTTCGGCAAACGAAAGGATCGAATGGCCCCGTACACCCGGTGTCGTCAGCATGGCCAGTAGTACGGAGACAGCTTCGCGGCTGCCGATTGCTTCGGTGGCCATAGTGATGGCACGGAAGTGGGAAAGATAGTCTTCCGGCTCCAGCTTCTTTGCTTTTTCCAATATGGTGGGAAGGACGGATGTATCGCGGGCGTTTCCCAATGCGGTGATAAGGGCATCCAAGCGGCTGAGGCACATCCCGAATTGTCCCATGCCGGTGTAGTGCCAGCCCTCGTCCCAGTCTTTATATTGCCGGATGGCTTCAGCCAGTACCGGGGCATGTTTCCCTTGTCCTAAGATACACAGGATGCTGGCAAGGATCACTTTTTCTTCCGGCATAGTGGCTCCGGCGATTTGTTTGCTGGCGAGCTGTATGCAACGTTCGGGATCGGTCAGTAATATTTCGAGCCCTTTATAATTATCCGTCACGCTGGCGATAGCCTTCTTCATCTCGGAATTACTGAATCCCTTGAACTCTTTATCTGTCAGCACCCGTTCCGGTAGGTTGCCGATCTTGACCAGGTGACGTTGTACCTTCTTGATGTCTATCTTTCGGGGTGATTTGTTTTCCTTGACACATAAGGCGGAAAGATAACCGACTGCATATCCCTGGTTTTGCAGGCAGGGTTGCATACGGATCACCGGCATGGCATCCCGGTGCGCACTTGCTCCCAGGCCGGTGGTCAGGATACCTTCCAATCCTTTCGGTAACAGACAGCGCAAGGGGACATCCGCATCATAAAGGGTTTAGGATGAAGAGCGGGTCTATGATCATACCGTGCGTGTCGAACGAACTTTTGTGATAAGAGATCGTGTCGGGGTAACGGCGGTGGTTGATCACGTCGTAGACCGAGATGATGTAGTCGCCTATGATCCGGCGGCGTTCGCGTGTCTGGGGAATTTTGACTAGATCGTATTGTCCTTGCAGCTTGGTCTTGGCTTGCACAAAGGCGCGTGAGACATCCAGAATATCCGTGTCGTCTACGAACAGCCAGTCGTTGTTGTTGTAATAGTCGCCCGGCGCCCATTTTCCAGTTCCCGCACCTTGTACGGCGATTGTTTTTTTACCTGTATAATCGAATGCCGCTCCGGCAGCAATGGCTATATCTGCGCTTCCAGTGCTGTCTATCAATATTTTGGATAGGATGACGCCTCGTCCGAAGGGAGTGGCGACTACGACTCCCTTTACTTGGCTTCCTTCTATCAAAGCACCGCATCCCATCACGCCGAACCAGAGTTTGCCTCCTGCCTGTAACAGCTCTTTACGATGCCATTCCATTTTCCAGTCGGCAGGGAAACGTCCTTCTCCTTTGGGTTGTCTTGGATGGTCTTTAGGTGCCATTGCCAGGACACTCTTGTCTATATGAGCGGTATATCCGCCTCGGAACCCATCCCAATAGACACCGATCATTCCTAGTGTACTCAATCCTCCAAGCCCGTGCAGGTATTCCAATACCAATGTATTGGCTCCCTGTTTGGCTGCAGATATTCCGGCGGACGCACCTGCTGTGCCGCCTCCCATCACAACTACATCGTAGCTGCCTAAAACCGGAAGCGCACCTGCTGGAGAGTCGACGAACCCCTTTTGCAGGGACGGACGGAGTGGAGAGAGCAGTTCGCCTGTTTGTCCGTAGTTTGAAGCGTTTACTTTAAGCTGGCGGACAGTGGCCTGAGCTGGTACGGGTATATCCTTTATCTGCCTGGCTACTGTTTCGCCCATCATTTCTCCTATGAACAGGGCCGGAACGGGGCGCATCACTTTGGCTGCCAACTCTCTTGGTATCTCAGCACAGGGACCGAGTACCCATAGGTTTGCAATATTCTTAGATTTGAATGCTTGCATCGGTAACTTGCGCCAGGACACCGGATTCCCGTTATATGCTTTCTCGCTGTTAATCGTTTGTTTCGGAATATACCAGAGCAGATCCGAGCTGTCGACCTGTTCTATATCCCATGTCCGGTTACGGATGATCTGTTCGACCTCGGCCAGTGATGCATACGAGTCGTCTTTGAGTGGTAAACGGAATGTATAGCGGGTGACCGGATATCTTTTCTCACCAACCTTGATGGGCTGGGATAATTCTTCGGCCTGGATAATTTCCGGTGCTTCTTTCGGGGTATTTCCTACTACGGTATAGCAGAATTCTTGCGAACCTGCGATAAAAGGTTTACGTTCTGCTCCTAATAGTCCGGCAACGGATGCATTGTGCGTCGCATCGATAATCGCTTTGCAACGGATAGCCTGTCTGCCCGAACGGTTTGCAATCACGACTCCCGCAGGTTTACCGGATGGGTCCGTCAGCACGTTCGTTACATAACTGCTGTAAAGGAACTGAATGTTGTTGTCGATCAATTCGTCTTCCAGCGTTTTCTTTATATGAAGCGGAGTAGGGAAATTTTTTCCCGGAAAGAGCTTGCGTGCAAGTGCTGTCTGCAGTTTTTCCCCTGCTTCTCGCTCGTAGAGATGTGAGCCGCATATGTCTTCACCCAGATAGGGCATATAGCCAACCAGGTAAACTCGACTGCCTGTTTTCGCTGCGGCAACAGCAGCGGCAATAGCACGTGAACTTCCACCCGCGACCACAAGATCTACTTCTGCAATCACCGGAATCTTACGTGCTCCTTCATGGCAGAACCCTTCATCTGGAACGGCTGATTGTATTGTTGATTTTGCTTCTGTCACGCTACCTAAAGAGGCTAATGCGCCTCCGGCTGCCGTTACTTTTAAAAAATCACGTCGTGTAATCATGGTATTCTCTTTTTATATTTGGTTTTTATGGGAACTATAAAGATAAGAATTTTATTTTTTAGGAACTAATATAATAGCATCGGCAAATAAGGCACCCTTCGAACGGCAGCCGTCAATCTTGATAGAAGATGTCCAGTTGCCTTTCTCAAACGCGTATGTGCCTAAACTTACCCATGAACCTTTGTGAGATCTGGGAGATATTTCTACTTGCTTGGTCCCCTCTTACCCGTAATGTCAAAAGCCATAACTTCGGGCATCTCCTGGTCGGGAAGAGCTGTGCAGTAAAAGAAAACTTCGTATGTATCCGCCTTTTTGATAACAGGCATAAAGGTGAAAGAGCAATTGTTCTTTTGGTTCGCCGACTTTAAATAGCTGTTTTTATAATGCGCTCCAAAGCTTTTTTGCCAATGTCCGGATCTTTCTATTTTGTCGATATCGCTGTCATCGACTAATATTTCGGGAGTAGAACCGTCCAAATAAGGATTGTCTTTCAATATTTTCCTTAGCTTGGTTACATCTATTGTCTGGACGTCGGTATTATCGTTGATCGCTAATGCCGATGCTACGGCTGCCGATTGCCCCAATACCATAAAGACCGGTTCCATCCGGATTGATCCGAAAGCGATATGGGTGGAAGAAATACATACGGGGACCAGTAGATTAGTACATTCTTCGCGTTTAGGCGTAATGCTCTTGTACGAGATCGGATAGGGTGGGAAGCCATGATATTGGACATCCCCTTCATTTTTTACCATACCGTTTGTAACGATACGTTGGCAATTATGAGAGTCCATTCCGTAGGCGGCCATTCCGATTGCATCTCCCACTGTTTCTTCCCCTTGGCAATTTTTTTGTGTCATGATATATTCCCCGTTTAGACGTCGGGCTTCGCGCACATATAGTTGGGTCGGAAAGTTATCATTGTCAACAAATTCATCTTTCGCCCATCCGAATCTGGAAACCTGGTCGCGAAGTTTGGAAGGGACTCTTTCATCGTGTGTGAGGAAATAGAGCAGTCCTTTTGTATAGTCTACATGTTCTTGCCAGATCCGTTCGCGGGTTGCATAGTTGCCATCCGGATATTCGTAATTCATACCGATCATATCAGTTGATAGTGGTCCGCGATTATTCACGTCATACTTATTATCTGGCATCATACCCCAGTTAAATAAGAGATAATTATCTATGTGTAAATCCATTTTACGGATAGCACGTGCCAATAGTTCATATTTGGCCGGATCATAGTTTTCAGGTTTCTCGAATGGACGTTGATTTTCTTTATTGTCTGTGAGACATAGGCGGAAATTGTATGCTTGTACAAGTTTATCTCCGCTACCTCTTTCTTTCAGAGTATTCGGTTGGATTCCCCAGCATAAGCCACTGTTTGGATCTCCTTCTTTCAGATATGGGTCTACTTCGTCCGGGAATTGATGCCAGAAAGACATTTGGACTCCGTTAAGAGTCTCGTCGTGTTCTTCGTTTCCTTCACGTCCTACAAAATAAGAGACACCGGCTTTTGCCATTAAATCGCCTTCATACGAACAATCAATGAATTGTTTGGCTTTAACCCGTATCAAGGTCTTTTTATCCGGTTGTTGGGAGTCTTCCAAAGTGATACTTTGTATTCTCTTATTCTGAACTTTAGCATTTGTTATCCGGCGATAATACAGGACATCTAAATCTGCATCTTTCACAAAGCGGTTCATGGTTGCTGTTGCGACACTCGGCGGAAAGGTCCATTGCTCGAATTTATTATAATGCTCTCCAATGCGACGATAGAAAAGGCGTGCCAATCCGGTAACTGCATATTTGTTTCCGATATCTGTTGCACCTAATCCACCAGTAGTCATACCTCCTAAATATTTACCAGGCTCTACCAAAAGAACGGATTTACCCATCTTTTTTGCAGAGTAAGCAGCTACAACACCTGCGGATGTTCCTCCGTATATGCAAATATCGACTTCTTTGACAGCGGATGTATTTTCCTTTTTTTGAAAATGGCAGGAAAATAATGTTATACAAAGAATACAAGGAAATAATTTATACTTCATAATGGCGATATTTATTAATCGAAGTTTTAAAAATATTATTTCAATGGATAATCGAAGCCTCAATTATGGATTTTCAACATTGAAAATCCATAATTGAGGCTTCGATTGTTAGAGATTAATACCCGTCGTTTTGCGTTAGGTTACCGTTGACCAAAATATCGTTAGCTGGAATAGGCCACAAATAGTTTTTCTTTGGGTCAAAAGACATTTTGTAGAATGTAGTGATATATCCAGCGGTTTCCATAGGTGCAAGATTGGGCAGTCCGTTTTCATCGATTGTCGGTATGCCACCGATAGGATAGTTACCTTCGTCCCAGTTCTTTAACAAAGTTATGAAGTCTTGAGACAATTCGATGTTTGATTCACTGCCGGTCAAACCATTCCAATTGGCGGAGTTAGACCAGGCACGGTTCAAGTAATACATGGACTTGTTGTGTGATTTTTCAGCAATGCGCCAACGCAACAGGTCGCGATAACGAATCCCCTCGAATGCGAATTCCGAACGACGGTCCATGCGGATGATTTTGCGTAAAGCCTCTTGTGATTGTACTTCTACGCGGGGGTAAGCGATACCTGTTTCGCGATAGGCACGTTCACGGATCAGATTGATCGTTTTGTCCAAGTCGTCTTGTGTACATTGTCCCATTTCGTTCTTCGCTTCCACGTAAGTCATCAGTACCTCAGCATAACGTAGGTATGGATAACAGTTGTCTGCTTTTAGATTATAATTGTTGAAATCTTTCCAGTCATCCTTCACAAATTTACGGAGAATCAATCCGTTATAAGCAGAATGTTGATTCGATGCTTTGGAGTCAGTGTTGACTACCATTTTACCGGTAGACACTTCGTATACCGTATTTGCATAAGGACTGGGATTGAATTCATAGCCTAATGTGATATAATCTGGATATTTTTCAGGAAATGTCCCATCTTTTTTGGACTGTTCATATTCTGCATAGTCAGCAGAGTATTTAGTTTTGAAAGGTTGGATTGTCATTGCCAGACGCGGGTCTCGGTTGGCAAATGGATCTTTCGGGTTATAGAGCGGTGATTTGTCAATAGGCAAACCGTCCGTGCAGGTGTAGGAACAGAACAGCTCCAATGATGGACTTTGGTTGCAATGGCCACCGATTTTGCGTATGACAAAGTCACGTACATTTTCCATGAAACCATATCCTTTTTTTAATGTCAAGTCTCCTTTGAAATAAAACATAAATTCGGGAGAACTGGTAGCTTGGAACATTTCCCGATAATTGTCGTGTAATTTGTAGACTCCGAGATCCATACATTTTTGTGCAGCATCAACGGCGGTTTGCCAGTCTTCGTGGAAGAGGGCAAAACGGGCTTTGAAACCGAGGGCGGCTCCTTTGGTCGGCCGTTGTTGACCTTTGTAGGAATTGGGCAGATATTCGGCCGCTTTGTCTAAACATTCAAAAGCATATGCAAGCACTTCGTTTTTGGGTGAGCGGGTTGCCACGTATGCTTCATCCAAAGTCATACCTTTATTCAACACGCAATCTCCATAATAGGCAGTCAGTTCACAGTAGGCAAACCCTAACATGAAATAGGCTTCCCCCTTGTATTGGTTTACTTTGCTTTCACTGATTCCGGTCGCAGAACCATTGTCCAATGCTTGAATTACTTTTGTTGCACGGGCGATGGACTTGTATAAGGAACTCCAGCGTGTGGAGGAGGTCCCCCATTGAGAAGTGACTGTTCCGAGCGTAACTTCGTTGGAACCATTTCGGTTTAACAAATCATCATCCCAATAGATGGCGTCAATCGGGAAGAAGTCTGGTCTCCACAAATCATTAAGTGCCATTTCTATTTCGGTTTCATCGTGATACCAATTTTCACTCGATCCTTCAGAAAGTGGATTTAGGTCGAGGTTTGCACAGGCTGTCATGCTTAGTGAGACTATTCCGGTTAATAGATATTTGTTTATTTTGTTCATAACAGGATTTTTTTAATTAAAATGAAACATTCAAGCCAAAAATATAAGAAGACATGATCAAGTCTTTTGCGCGATCCCCCCATTCGGGATCGAATCCTTCGGGATATTTCGAGAAGGCAGGCAGGTCATTCGCACTGAAATAGACTCTCAACTTGTTAACAAAAAACTTCTTCGTGAATTCAGATGGGAGCGTATAACCTAATGTGATGTTTTTGATACGCATATAAGCTCCGTTGAAAATATAGAAGTCACTTTTTGCATAAATATTGGCACTATTGGTCGTCAATTTCGGATATTTTGCCTTGGCATTTTCTGCATCCGTTGCTGTCGGACTCCAATGGCTTTCGATCAGATTTACCGGACAAGCATATGCTTGATAATTGAATGGTGTACCGGGCCAGTTCCAGTAGGCTAATTGATGTCCAACACCTTGAAATGATAAATTGAAATCCAAGCCTTTCCATTCTGCCCATAGAGAGCCACCGTATTGCATTTCTGGTAGGGAATTGCCCAAGCGTACACGATCGGCGGAAGCAGTGATTTTGCCGTCTCCATCTATATCTTGGTAACGTATGTTACCTGCTTTATCGTTGTTAGTCAGAACTGGAATGGTATTTCCGTTTTCGTCCAACATGGCAGCATCATTCAAGATAATGCCCATACTTTTGTATCCGTACCATTCGTTAAAATAAGACCCTTCTTCAGTGATCTTGTTATCATCGATTTTCTGTCGGTTTGCCATGTATCCCATTTTAGAACGATAATCGGACAAATTGAAACTTACACCGTATCGGAAATCGTTGATTTGATCGCTCCAGGAAAGTTCAAGATCCCAACCTTTCGTATTCATATCGGCTGCGTTGTTTTGCGGTGCGTTATAACCAAAATAAGAAGGGAATCCAACTTCCATCAGCATATCAGTTGTCTTTTTGTAATAATAATCGGCTGATGCACGAAGTCTGTTATTTAGCAAAGTGATGTCAGCTCCGAAACCATAGGTGGTGGTCGTTTCCCATGTTAGGTTGTTGAAAGCATAGTCTGTCTGATAAGCCGTTTGTACGACATCTGCTACACCTGTAGTTGCATTTGGAATAAAACCTGTGCCAAAACTGAGTATTGCTTGATAAGGAAACTCCTTCCCTAGACGTTCGTTTCCCAATTGTCCAATTGAACCGCGTAACTTTAAATAATCTACAATGCTTTTGTTGAACCAAGGTTCTTCGGAAATAACCCAACCTGCACTAACGGAAGGAAATGTACCCCAACGGTGGCCATCAGCAAAACGTGAAGAACCATCTGAGCGAATATTAGCTTGCAGCATATAGCGATCTGCCCATGAATACATGATACGACCGAAGAATGAACGATAGGCATTATGTCCAGCTTTTCCGCTATTGTATTGGTAGTCTTCAGGCCCTAAATTCAAGTAAGGATAATTGACCAAATTAAAATTGGTTCGTGAAGCACCTTCTTCTTCCCATTTGTAAGAATAATCTTCATAACCAGCCATCAATCCGATAGAGTGGCGTTTCAGTTGCATTTTATAGTTGGCATAGAACTGCTTAGTCAAGCTATGGTTGTCGTTACGACTTTCACTGAGACTAGTTGAAGCATAGCCAACTCCGGGAATCGGGTCACCGGTGATCCGGTAGACTTCGTATCTTTTGCGATGGTCTTTCCCTTTGTAAAAAGAATATTTTGGTGCTACGATGGCAGTTAATGTTAATCCTTCTATGGGTGTGATATCTAATTGTAATTTACCACCCACACTGTAGTTCTGTTTTTTCATGGAACCGCCTAATTGGTGCTCGGCAATAGGGTTGTCACCATCTTTGCCATCGGCAAAACGTCCGTCAGACCAATAAGCATTGTAGATCGGTGCACGCTCCATTAAGGTAAAGATCGATCCGTGAGGTTCATTTGCGTTAGAATAGAGTAAATTCAAGTCAACATTGGCATGTATCCAATTATTGATTTGGTAGTCATTGTTCGTGCGGATATTGAAACGCTCGTAGTCTTTTGTTTGGATAAGTGCTTCCGAATTGTAATAGTTGAGACTGAAGTTTGTTTTCAGTTTTTCTGTACCTCCACTGAGCGAGAGAGAGTGTCTTTGGTGATGTGTGCTACTTTTCAATCCTAAATCCATAAAGTCGGTATCTGCATAGCGGTCTGGATCTTCGGCTCGCAGTTGCGCGTAATTGTTGATTACATCTTCCGAATAAAGCGAATGGAGAGATGATGCACCATCGTTGAACGCTAATTCGTTGAGACCACTCATCCATTGTACGGCATTAGCGAATTTAGGTTTTGCGGTCGGTGTGTTGATGCCGTATTCTCCATTATATGAAAGATGGAATTCCTTGTTTTTGGCACGTTTGGTTGTGACCAATATGACACCTGCCGCTGCGCGTGAACCGTAAATAGCAGCCGAAGCTGCGTCTTTCAAAACCTGAATGTCTTTTACGTCTTCAGGGGCAATATCTGTAAGAGTGCCAGGCACTCCATCCACGATCACTAATGGGTCATTAGTTGACATGGTCGTGACACCACGTACGCGGATAGTAGCTCCGGCTGACGGGTCGCCGCTGGAACGTGTGATCTGTACGCCGGCCATCTGTCCTTGTAATTGACTGGAAAGCTGCGGTGTACTCTTCATCCGAAGTTTGTCGCCTCCCAAAGAAGAGGTCGATCCTGTCAGGTCGATTTTGCGTGCCGTACCGTAGCCGATCACGACGACTTCATCCAATGTCTCCGAATCTTCTTCGAGGGTGATGTTGTAGGAGTTTTGTGAACCGACTTTTATTTCGGTCGGCTTGTATCCGATGTAGGAGATCGAAAGT
>ERZ1106978.2101-NODE-2101-length-10012-cov-2.513609_pt1 | contig 10012 bp, 6 predicted proteins | sample MGYA00403689_ERZ1106978 | MGnify/ENA primary metagenome ERZ1106978 (study PRJEB35170, sample SAMEA104062434) | human gut metagenome | biome: human gut; feature: human-associated habitat; material: faeces | place: Denmark | collected 2012-08-02 ...
ATCGTCCAAGAAAGAATTCAAAGATTCAATCGTAAATCAGAATGAGAATCATGAACGCCCCGCTAAGGCCAAAACGCCGGTTTAACCGTGCGAGATGGATAAACACCACTGTTCAACAATGGCGTAAAGCCAGAATGTTAAGGGGAGAAATCTTATGGCTAAAGAAATGATCGCAATGATCCTGGCTGGCGGCCAGGGTTCGCGCCTCTACGCGCTGACCCAGAAGCTGGCTAAGCCGGCGGTTCCGTTCGGCGGTAAGTACCGTATCATCGACTTTCCGCTGTCCAACATGATGAATGCCGGCATTAAGACCGTCGGCGTCGTCATGCCGGGCAACTACCGCTCGCTGATCGACCATGTGGGCTCGGGCAAGGACTGGGGCCTGGACCGCAAGAAGGGCGGCCTGTTCATGGTGCCCGGCAACGCGTATGGCACCACCAAGGGCGGCATGCGCTTCCTGCTGCGCGACATCATCTCCAACAAGACGCTGTTCCAGCGCTCGGACAAGCCCTATGTTGTGATGATGGGCACCAACATTATCTTTAACATGGATCTCAACACCATCATCGACGCGCACGAGAACTCCGGCGCCCAGATGACCGTGGTGTACTGCAAGGCCACGCGCAACGTCGATGACGAGACCAAGCTGCAAATCAACGAGAACGGCCGCCTGACGGGCGTGAGCGCCGGCGTCGTGTACGGCGACAACGCCTCTATGGACTGCTGCATCGTCAACCGCGAGACGCTGCTCGAGATCATCGACCACTACCAGGCCGCCGACTATCTGGACCTGCTCGAGGCACTCCAGGGCGACTTTGGTAACATCGACGTGTGCAGCTACGAGTACAAGGGCGAAGTCGTGGGCGTGTTTAGCGAGAAGTCGCTGTATCGCCGCAGCATGGACCTGCTCGACCAGACCGTGGCCGATCAGCTCTTCGATCCCGAGCGCCCGATCCTGACCAAGGCTCACGACGTGCCGCCTTCGCGCTATGCGACCGGCAGCCACGCGTGCAACTCGATCATCTCGGCCGGCTGCATCATCAAGGGCACCGTGCGCAACTCGATCCTGTCGCGCGGCGTTGTGGTTGAGGAAGGCGCCTCGGTGACCAACTCGATCATCAACCAGAGCTGCATCATCAAGAGCGGCGCCCGCGTTGAGAATGCCATCCTGGACAAGAACAACGTGGTTCCCACCAACACCGAGCTTCGCGGCACGCCCGAGAACATCCTGGTGCTGGGCAAGGCCCCGTTAACTCCCGATACTACCATCGTGCATTAACGTAGGCACCGCAACATCGCTCGTAACATGTAGAATAGCCGCCCGGTTAGCGCCAGGCGGCTATTCTCGAATTGCAACATGGGAGACAATATGGCTGATTCCAGCAAAAAGATGCAGATCGTGTTTGCCTCGGCCGAGTGCGCACCGTTTGTAAAGACCGGTGGCCTGGGCGACGTAGCGGGCTCGCTGCCTGCGGCGCTTGTGCGCGCCGGCGCCGAAGTCATCGTGATGGTGCCCAAGTACGCCACCATCAAGGACGAGTACAAGGCGCAGATGGAACACTTCTCCGACTTTTACGTGAGCCTGGGCTGGCGCAATGAGTACTGCGGTCTCGAGAAGCTCGAGCACGACGGCGTCACCTATATGTTCATCGACAACGAGCGCTACTTTGCGCGCGACTATCCGTACGGCTTCTTTGATGACGGCGAGCGCTTTGCGTTCTTCTCCAAGGCCATCACCGAGAGCCTGCAGCACCTGCCGGCCGGTTTTGAGTGCGACATCCTGCACTGCAATGACTGGCAGACGGCGCTGGCGCCCGTGTTCTTGCGCGAGTTCTACCAGGGCCTGCCGCTGTACGACCGCGTCAAGACCGTGTTCTCGATCCACAACGTGGCGTTCCAGGGCCAGTTTAGCGACACCGTGATGGAGGACATCCTTGGTGTGGCGCATATTCCGGCGGCTGCCTCGCAGCTGCGTTGCGACGCCTGCAGCATCAACTACATGCTGGGCGCCCTGCGCTATGCCGATGCCATCACTACGGTGAGCCCCACCTATGCCAACGAGATCCAGACGCCCGAGTTTGGCGAGGGCCTGGACGGCGTGCTGCGCGAGCGTTCGTATGCGCTGCAGGGCATTTTGAATGGCATCGACGTCGCGGGCTTTGACCCGGCGACCGACAAGCGCATTGCCGCCAACTACACGGTCGAAGACCGTTCCGGCAAGGCCGTGTGCAAGGCCAAGCTGCAGGAAGAGCTGGGGCTCGAGGTGCGTGACGACCGTCCGCTCATGGTCATGGTCACGCGCCTGACGCGCCAGAAGGGCTTGGATCTGGTCATGTACGCGCTCGACCGCATTTTGGCCGGCGGCGTGCAGGTGGCCGTGTTGGGCACCGGCGACCGCGACTACGAGGACGGCCTGCGCTACTTCCAGGACAAGTACCCCGGCACCATGGCCGCGCGCATCGAGTTCGATCCTGCGCTGTCGCAGCGTATGTATGCCGCCGCCGACATGTTCCTGATGCCGTCGAAGTTTGAGCCCTGCGGCCTGTCGCAGATCATTGCCATGCGCTACGGCACCCTGCCCATCGTGCGCGAGACCGGTGGCCTCAAGGACACCGTGCAGCCGTACAACGAGTTTACCGGCGAAGGCACGGGCTTCTCGTTTAGTAACTTTAACGGCGACGAGATGGGCGACGCCGTGTTCCGCGCGGCACGCCTGTTCTGGGACAACCGCGATGCCTGGAACCAGCTGGTCACGCAGGCCATGAGCCAGGACTTTAGCTGGACGCGCTCGGCCGATAAGTATCTGGACCTGTACTTCTTTATGCATCCGGAGATCGAGAGGCCGGCGGCCGTTGTCGACGAACCTGAGGCTGTTGCTGAGCCGGTGGCCGCTGAGCCGGAGCCCAAGGCCGAGGAGAAGCCGGTTGAGGCTGAATCTAAGGCTGAGGCTAAGCCGGCTGCGAAGCCTGCTGCCAAGAAGACGACGACCCGCAAGACGACGGCTAAGAAGGCTACGACAACTAAGGCCGCTGCGACTAAGGTCGCCGCAGCAAAGACGACTGCTACCAAGGCAACGACGACGCGTAAGCGCACGACCGCCGCTGCAAAGAAGGCCGCCGAGGCCGAGGCCGCTCCCGAGGTAAAGGCTGAAGCCGCCGTCGAGGCCAAGCCGGCGGCTAAGGCTCCGGCAAAGACTGCATCCAAGAAGACGACCGCGACCAAGAGCACGACCAAGACCACTGCCGCCAAGAAGGCTACGGCAACCAAGTCGACGACCGCCAAGGCCACTGCAACGAAGCCGGCCGCCAAGGTCGAGGAGACGCCTGCCGAGTCCAAGGTAGAGGCGACCGTCGAGGCCAAGGTAGAGGCGACCGTCGAGGCCAAGCCCGCCGCCAAGACCACCACGCGCAAGCGCACGGCGTCAGCCAAGAAGACCACGGCAAAGGCCGCAACTCCCAAGGCAGAGACTAAGACCGCCGCTGCCAAAGAGGAGCCCAAGGCCGAGGTAAAGGCCCAGCCGGTGCCGAAGGCCGCCGAGGTCAAGGCCGCCCCGAAGGCAGAGGCTAAGCCCGAGTCCGCCAAGGAGACCCCGGTCTCCCCCGTCGCTCCGGCAGAGGAAAAGGCTCCGACCAAGAAGACCTCCGTCCGCAAGGCAACGGCCACCCGCAAGCGCCGCTAGCCCGCAGACGATCTAAAACCTAATCAAAACCCTAAACAAGGGGCGCTCCAACCGGGCGCCCCTTCTCTGTAGACAGTTGGTAAAACGATTTTCTAGGACAACCGTTCGCCGATGGTAAACGGATGTTGTTTATACACCCTGTGTACAACAGATATACTTATATCCTGTGCGTAAAGCCCATGGCCCGTAGGCCGTGATTCTATTGAACTGGACCGTACTATGAGATTGATACACAACAGCCGTCTGCCGCAGTTTCGCACTCCGTTTGGCGCTGTGACCACTGGAACTTCCGTTGCACTCTCGGTGATTTTGGAGGACGCCGATCCCAACCAGGCAACACTCACCCTGCGTACCTGGGTCGATGAAGTCGGCGAGACCCTAATCCCGATGGAACACGAGGGCGATGGCATTTTTACCGGCGAGCTCAAATGCGCTAACCCGTGTCTTGTGTGGTACAGCTTTATCTGCAATATCGAAGGTCAGCCCGAGGTTCGCCTGGGTGCGCCCCAGGGCCGCACCGGCGGCGAGGGCGTAACCTACAACTACGCCGAGGTGCCGTCCTTCCAGATTACCGTCTATAAGCACCGCGAGAACCGCCCCACCTGGTACGAGCGCGGCATGGTGTACCAGATCTTCCCCGACCGTTACGCCCGTGACGAGCATTGGCGCGAGCGCACAATGGCTCAACTCGAAAAACCGCGCAAGGGCATTCAGCGCCGGATGGTCGAGGACTGGAACGAGCCGCCTGTATACGAGCGCGCCGAGGACGGCTCCATCAAGACCTGGGACTTCTACGGCGGCTCGCTCAAGGGCATCCAGGAAGACCTGCCCCGCATCGCCGAGCTGGGCTTTACGGCCATCTACCTCAACCCCATCTTTGAAGCCGCGAGCAACCACCGCTACGACACGGCCGACTACACCAAGATCGACCCGATCCTGGGCACCGAGCAGGACTTTACCGAACTGTGTCAGGCGGCCGAGAAGCTGGGAATTTCCATCATTCTGGACGGCGTCTTTAACCACACGGGTGACGACTCCATCTATTTCAACCGCTATGGCAACTACCCCGGCGTGGGCGCGTGGCAGAGCGAGGATTCGCCGTGGCGCGATGCGTTTTATTTCCACGAGGACGGCTCGTACGACTGCTGGTGGGGCGTGGGCAACATGCCAGCCATCAACGAGAAGTCCGAGCTGGTGCGCGAGAGGCTCCTGGGCAAGGACGGCGTGATCCGCAAATGGCTGCGCGCCGGTGCCCATGGTTGGCGCCTGGACGTCGCCGACGAGCTTTCCGACGACTTCCTGGCCGAGATCAAGAAGGCCGTACTTGCCGAAAAGCCCGACGCACTGTTGCTCGGCGAAGTCTGGGAAGACGCCTCCAACAAGATTAGCTACGGCCATCTGCGCCGCTACCTGCAGGGTTCCGAGCTGGACTCTGCTATGGATTACCCCTTCCGCGACATGGTCATAGGCTTTTTGATGGGCTACAAGAACGCCTACCAGGCAGCCGAGGATATCGAGACCCTGCGCGAGAACTACCCGAGCGAGGCATTGTCCTGCGCGCTCAACCTGCTTTCGAGCCACGACCGTCCGCGCATCATCTCGGTACTCGGCGGCGGCCCCGACGAGTCGCAGCTGCCCGAGTGTGAGCGCAGCAAATGGCGCCTGGACGAGAATGCAATGGGACTGGCCAAGAGCCGCTTTTGGCTCGCCACGCTCATGCAGATGACCTTCCCCGGCGTGCCTTCGATCTACTACGGCGACGAATACGGCCTGGAGGGCCTTACCGATCCGGGCAACCGCCGCACCCTGCCGACCAAGGACCAACTGCACGATTTCGACACGCTGGCTATTGTCAAGAACGCCTTCGCCGTACGCCGCGCACTGCCATTTATGATCGACGGCAAGATCAAGGCCTTCGCGCTCAACGACGAGGTGCTGGCCTACAACCGCACGGGCAAGAATGGCGAGTGCGCGACGGTTATCATCAACCGCAGCCTGTGCAATTCGCACCGCGTGACGATTCCGGCGCTCGGCGAATGCGCAAGTGACGTGATCAGCGGTCACGAGTGCGAGATCCACAACGGTACGGTCACGCTCGATCTGTATCCGCTGGGCTCGTCGATCATCTATCACCATGCCGAGCAGCGCCTGCAGGATCCGCTCGATCACGGCGCGGGCGTCGTGTGCCATATCACCTCGGTGCCCACCGACGACGGCAAGCCCGGCACGATCGGTGCGCCCACACGTCGCTTTATCGACCATCTGGCCGCTATGGGCATGCGCTACTGGCAGGTTCTGCCTGTCAACCCGACGGACTTCTTCCGCTCCCCTTACGCTGGGCCTTCGGCCTTTGCGGGCAATATTGACCTGCTGCCCGAAAGCCAAGAGGAGCTGGCGGCCGACTTTGAGACTTGGAAAGCTCGTGGCGGCGAGGATGCAGACCCGCTCTACACGGCGTTTAAGCATCGCAACGCTGATTGGCTCGAGAAGTACTGCGTCTACATGGCCGTCAAGAAGCACTTTGAGGGCGAGTCGCGCCACGATTGGCCGGCGGATGTCGCCCGCTACAACGAGCATCTGATTGACGACAAGCGTTTCCACGACGAGGCCGAGCTGCAGGCGTACATGCAGTATCGCTTTGACCTTGCCTGGTGCGAGCTCATGAACTATGCGCACAAGAAGGGCATCGAGGTCATCGGCGATATCCCGATGTATGTCTCGGACGATTCGGCCGACGCGTGGAGCGAGCCCGAGAACTTCTGGCTGTCCGATACCGGCAAGGCAATCGAGATCTCTGGTGCGCCGCCCGACAACTTTGCGCCCGAGGGCCAGGTGTGGGGCAACCCGACGTTCCGCTGGAACCACATGAAGCAGAATGGCTATAGCTGGTGGATGGATCGCCTGCGTCGTGCGTTTTCGCTCTACGACCGCGTGCGCCTGGATCACTTCCTGGGATTCCACAGCTACTTCAGTATCCCCGCAGGCAAGGCTTGCGCCGAAGGTCGCTGGTTGGCGGGACCGGGCAAGGACTTGTTCCAGACCGCTTATGACGAGCTGGGTCCGCTCAACTTTATCGCTGAGGACTTGGGCTATCTGACGCCCGGTGTTCGCGCCATGGCATCGACCTGCGGTTTCCCCGGCATGGACGTGCTGGAGTTTAGCGACTACGACGTTCGTTGCGGCGTGCATCCCACGCCCGGCAAGATTCTGTACACCTCGACGCACGACACGTCGACGCTCGCCGGCTGGTGTACGCGTTCTTTTGCGGGCGGCGATGAACCGAGCGGTGTTGAGGTGGCGGCCAAGCTGATGAGCGACGCGCTAGCAAGCGACGCTCCCCTGGTGATGATGCCGCTGCAGGACGTGCTGGGGCTGGGCGACGACGCACGCATGAACGTGCCGGGCGTGGCCACGGGCAACTGGACCTGGCAGGCTGACGAGGCGGACATTGCAGCCGCCGAGGGCAAAACCGCGCGGCTCCTGCGCAACAACCATAGATTCTGGGGCGAAGCGTGATAAAACCCCCGATATAGGGTACAGTTACAGACGTTTGAATTTTTGCGGGCAGAGTAATCTGCCCGCTTTGTGCTGAAAAGGAAGTATTTATGGCGCGCTACGATTACAAGTGCTCGAGCTGCGGCAACGTGTTTGAGGTTGAGCATCCCATGTCTGAGACTCCCGAGGTCGTGTGCCCCAGCTGCGGTGCCCCGGCGGCCAAGACGTTCTCGGCCAGCGGCATTAAATTTGAGGGCAGCGGTTTCTACAACACCGATCAACGAAGCGGCGGCTCCAGCACCAACGCCACGAGCGGCTGCTGCGCCAATTGCCCGCATAGCCACTAGAAACCAAGCAGCCCCGCGATCAACGCCGATCGCGGGGCTATTTCTTTGCTCTATGGGTAGCTAATCAAGCTACCCAGGTTTCCTTGTGAGTTGCGGTGAAATAAGGACTGTTTGACGGGTGGAAGCCGCTATTCAATCCCTATTTCACCGCAACTTAGTCGTTACTTGTGGACCAGTCTGGCGCAGAAGTGGCCGTCGTAGGAATCGGCGTTTACCGGCACGCTTTGGAAGAGGCCTCGATCGTTCTGGCGTACGGATACGAGCTTCTTGGCCTGATCGAACTCGGGGAGTTGCAGAATCTGTGCCTCGGAAAGCGGTGCCACGCTAAAGCCGGCACCCTCGGGAGAGTTCAGGAAAGTATCCACGACCTGCATGTTCTCTTCATCAAAAACCGAGCAGGTGGCATAGATGAGCTCTCCGCCGGCAGCCACGCGCGCGGCGGCTTCCTTGAGCATCGACAGCTGCAGTTTGGGCAGCTCAACCGTCACATCCTTTTCGGTCAGACGCCACGGAATCTCGGGATGACGACGCATGGTTCCGGTGCCCGAGCACGGCGCATCGATAAAGACCGTGTCGAATTTAACCGGCTCGCCAAGCATGGCATCAAACGATGTGAGCACCTCATCAAGCTCGCAGGCATCGCCCGAAACCGTACGAACGCCCTGAATACCGGCCTTATGCAGGCGAGCGAGATTCAGATCGCACTTGCGATCATGCAGATCGAGCGCCGTATGCTGACGCTCATAGCCCGCACGCTTGGCCTGGCACATCATCACATAGGTCTTGGTGCCACGACCGGCACCAATCTCAAGACAGCTTCCAAGGCGAGTGGCAGCTGTGGCGATGAGCTGGGCGTTAAGGTCCGAGGCCACCGCGGCAGCACGCTCAAACACGCCCGACGCAACGGTGACCTGCGCATCGACCGGCGCATGACAGCCCGGGAAGACAGGCGCGACGAGCTGCGAGATATACGGATCGGGCTTGGTCGCAAAGGCGTTCTCATGCAGGGCCAGTGGCGCGGGGGCCAGATTGCCGGCAAAGTTAAGCGCACCCTCTGGAGTGTCGAACGATGCCATAATGCGAGCGCACAGCCAACGCGGCAGTCCCATCAGGCGCGACAGACGAACCAGGCGTCGCTCAGACTCATCTACATCGGACGCCGTGGCAAAGTCCTCAACGTTGTCCGCGACCTTATGCAGCACGGCATTGGCCAAACCGGCGGCAGACTTAGCTCCGCTGCGCACCAGCTCAACGCCCTGACTCACCGCAACGCGACCAGGCGTATGCAGATAGAGCATCTCGAAGGCCGAGATACGAAGCGCCATGCGAACACGCGGCGCAACCTTTTTAGGCTTATCGAGAAACTGATCGAGCAGTTCGTCCAAAATACCCTGCGTCGCGGCCACACCAAGCGCCAAGCGAGCTGCAAAAGCGGAATCGCGCTGGTCAATAGCCTTGGCCGATGCGCGAGAGGACAGCACGTCGCGCGCATACATGCCGCGGCGATCGGCCTCCATCAGCACATCGAGTGCAAGCTTGCGCGCGGGAGACAGCTTGCTCATGACAAAACACCCCAGATAAGATCGGCGCCTTGCAGCCCAGCAGCCCAAGCAGAAGCGGCCATGGCACGCTTGCCATCGGGCTTAACCTCGAGCAGTTCAACCGCACCATCGGAAAGGCCAAGGAAAACACGCTTATTCTTAACGTCAACGCCGCCCTTGCCAAGCGAAACATTGGCCAGCGCAGCATCGAGCACACGCACGGTCTTGCTGGCAATCACGCAACGAGCAGGCGCGGTATCGGACGAAGCGAGCACATGACGCACGCAATCGAGCGCAGCCATCTGCGGATCCAGACGCATCTCCAGCTTGGAAATCTTGGCAGCATGAGTGACGAGCGACTCATCCTGCTCAGTCCACACGGCGGTGCCATCGGCAAGAGAAGGAAGCGTATCGGCAAGCAGTTTGCCGCCAAGCTCACCAAGCTCCATGGTCAGCGCCTCAGCGTTCTTACCGGAAACCGACGTGGAAGCCTGAGCACAATAAGCACCAGTATCCACGCCATGTCCAATGCGCATAATGGAAACGCCAGCAACCTCATCACCAGCAAGAATCGCACGCTGAATAGGAGCGGCGCCACGCCAACGAGGCAGCAAAGACGCATGAACATTCACAATACCAAGCGGCACCATGTGAAGAACCTCATCGGGCAAAATGCAACCATAAGCAGCCACACAGAAAATATCGGCTTGCGCAGCTTGGAGAGCCTCAACAACCTCGGCCGTCATACGATTAGCCTCAATAACCGGCAACTCTAGCTCAAGTGCCTTAGCCTTAACAGGAGACGGCTCCAACTTTTTACCACGCCCACGAACAGCATCGGGACGAGTAACAACAAGCGCAATCTCGTTGCCAGCCGCAACAAGCGAAGTCAGCGAAGGCACAGCAAAATCAGGCGTACCCATAAACACAATACGCATAAAAGTTAGTCT
>ERZ1106978.2104-NODE-2104-length-9997-cov-3.199155_pt1 | contig 9997 bp, 10 predicted proteins | sample MGYA00403689_ERZ1106978 | MGnify/ENA primary metagenome ERZ1106978 (study PRJEB35170, sample SAMEA104062434) | human gut metagenome | biome: human gut; feature: human-associated habitat; material: faeces | place: Denmark | collected 2012-08-02 ...
GCACGCAGTGCCTTTTGTTTCATAGGAAGTTCCTTCGGAATTTCCTATGAAAAAATAAAGAATGTGCCTTGGCACTTTCCTAATATATAAGACAAAAGAGGAGCTTTCACTCATCCCAGAGTTCAAAGCTCCTCCATCTCATTCATTTATGTGTCTGATTATTTTGTGCTTACTTTTTCAGCAAGTGGATGCCATGCTGTCTCTACGACTTTATCTACAGTCCAGTCAGAGGTAATGATTCCTGCCGCAATGTAGTCCTTTGCAACAGCTTTAATTGTTTCCTTTGTATCTGCATTGGATACTGCCCAGTTCTGCTGATCAAGCATGTATTTTGTAAGCTCGATGTCACCAGATACCATACCCTCATCAAGCATGATCTGTGCAGCTTCGTCTTTGTTTTCTGCAATGTACATATATGCATCCATTACACATTTTGTAAGTACCTGAGAGATTACCGGATTTTCTTTTACGAATTTTCCGCTCATAGCCATTACGCAGCATGTTTCATCTTTGAAATCATCATCCCATGTGATAGAACGAAGAACTTTTAATGTTCCGTCATCTACGAATTTCTTTGCAAAACGGTCACTCAGAAGGCAAGCTTTGATGTCACCTGACTGAAGAGACTGGATTGCTGCACTTGATTCAACCTGTACACATGTTGCTGCATCCTGTTTCAATCCATCTGCAAGGAAGAAACGGATGATCATGTTGTGTGAAGATCCACCGATCGGGCTATCCATGCCAACAGTTGTGCCTTCCAGGTCTTTTGTTGATTCAATTCCTGAATCGGCAAGTACATATAATGATTTGCATCCTGTCTGCGCACTTCCTGTAAATACGATGTCCATTCCGTTTGTGATCGGAACTAACATATGTGCAATATGGTGTACTCCAAACTGAGCTTTTCCAGTTCCAAGTGCTTCTGTGATTTCAGTACCAGCTGCGATCTGAACATCTAATCCCCAATTATCATAGTATCCGAGTGCTTTTGCCATGCTAGGTCCTGATGTACAGTCACCGCCATCATATTCGGCTGTGATGGTTGTTCCCCATGCCGGCTCTTTTTTCATTGCTTCTTTAATTTCATCATCTGACATTTTTGTGATATCAGTCACTTCTTTCTCTGTAGAAGCTTCCTGTTTTTTGGAATCACTTGTGTCTTCCTTCTTTTCTGATGAGCTTGATGAACCGCCACATGCAACCAGTGATACGGTCATTGCGCATGCAAGTAACGTTGCAAACAATCTTTTTTTCATAATTCTTTTCTCCTCTTCGTGTTTTTACTTTGTTGCTTTTATATTTATCTTTCAATAAATATCCATTTAATGATCTGTATGATGCTTCAGATCAAGCATCTTCAGAATCCTGTTCCGATATGCCTGGAACTCTTCGCTGTCTCTCTGCTTTGGTTCAGCCAGTTCAATCGGTATATCTGCCTTTACACGTCCCGGTCTTGGCTCCATAACCAACACTCTTGTTCCCATATAAATTGCTTCTTCTACATCATGTGTAACCATGACGACCGTCTGTTTCTGTTCTCTCCAGATATTCAGGATCTCATCCTGCATATTCATTCTGGTAAATGCGTCCAGCGCGCCAAGAGGCTCGTCCAGAAGCAGAATATCCGGATGATTGATCAGCGATCTTACCAGCGCCACTCTCTGCGCCATACCTCCGGAGAGCTGATGTGGATAGTCTTTTCGGAAATCTTCAAGTCCTACCATTTTCAGCATATGCTCTACCAGTTCTTTATCCTGCTTTTTCTGCATACGCAAGCTGAAGGATACATTCTTCTCTACCGTAAGCCACGGAAACAATGTTGCTTTCTGGAATACCATTCCACGATCCGGTCCGGCTCCAACAATCGGTTTTCCGCCAAGTCTGATCTCACCGGTAGTCGGTCTGATCAGTCCTGCGATCAATCGCAAAATCGTTGATTTTCCACATCCACTTGTTCCAACAATACTGACAAACTCACCCGGCTGGATCGTCAGATTCACCTCTGCCAGCGCATGTGTGATCTCGTTACTGTCTGTCTTTGCAAAACTCTTTGTTACTTTGTCAAACTCCAGGACACGCCCGTGTCCCTGCTTCTCATCCACTGATGCCATCTTATTTCACAACTCCTTCCTGCCAGCGAAGCACTATTCTCTTGATCACATTCAGTATAAAGGTAACTGCTGTGAAAATAAGACAAATTAAAACGATAGCTGCATACATTTTAGAATAGATCGCCCATGATTTCTGCCACTGGATATACCATCCAAGACCTGCCTCGGCTCCCATCATCTCAGCAACCAGAAGTGCTGTACAGGCAGAACTCATTCCCTGTGTCATCCCCTGAAGAATGTTTGGCATTGCATGTGGGATTGCCACCCGGAATACCAGCTGGTGCCCTTTGGCACCTAATGTTCTGGCCGCTTCCAGATATGCCTTGTCTACATTCTGGATACCGGTTGACGATGCGATCGTAAGTGCAAACCATACACCAAGAGCGATGATAAATACACTTCCTTTAAACAGTGAGGATACCAGAACCATGATGATCGGGATCCATGTTGTGGAAGGGATCGGTCCAAGCATCTTAATGATCGGTGAAACCCAGTAGTTAATCCTTTTGCTGTATCCACAGGCAACACCTGTGATCAGTCCAAGGATCGCTCCGATAAAATATCCCGTGAATAATAATCGCAGTGAGTACAATGTACTTTTCAATAACAGTGCCCGGTCATCAATGATCGCACACAAAATCGTATTCACACATGGGAAGAACGGCTGTTTTAAAATACCTGTCTTAACCGTCAGAAAATCATACAGCATAATTACCAGTATGATCACAGAGTAAAGCGGTGCTTTATGACGTACTTTTGCAAAATAGCTTTTATTCAGTAATCCTCTCACTACCATGATCAGATATAATGCCAAAAAAAAGCAGACGACAATAGTAAACACATGCGGATTAAAATTCTGAACGGCATCCGGCATCAGATAATATACTAAAAACATAATTATCGCTGCAAAATACGGACAAAAACAAATTACCACATCCAACATATGTTGCATCTTCGTCTTCGGAGCACTTTCCATTTCTAGCAACTCTTCTCTCGTAAGCTGTCTTTTACTCTCCATTTTTCATTTGACTCCTTTGTAAATTTTTACCATTTCCTTTAAATGCTTTTTAACTATATCAGCATTTTGCACAAATGTAAAATTGTTATTTCTTATATGCAATTTGATTTATTACAATTTTCTATAGTTTTTATCTGGTAAAAGTAAACTTATTAACCATAAGTATGTTATACTAAATACAATAAATTTTTAAAGGAGATATGAATTATGAATTCACAAAAATTATCCGGAGCAGTTTCCTGTCTTGCAGCAATTCTTATTCTTGCAGCAGATAAGATCTTTGCCCCAGTATGCAAAGGAACCATGGAACTTGCAAACGGAGGAGAATGCATGATGCGGTGTCATTATTATGGAATTACACTGTTTCTTTTCGGTCTGCTCCTGCTTGCAGAATCCGTTCTTCTTTTCTTCGGAACACACGATTTTAAATTACCGGTTGTCATCATTATCACTGCTGTTCTGATCCTGCTTCTTAGCAATACTTCAATTGGCATTGGTATTTGTGCCAAGGCAGGTATGATGTGCCACAAAACTGCTCTTTGGGGAAGAATTGGTGCCGTTCTGGCAATCATCGGTGCCGGAATCAGTCTTTTTGTACATAAATCACAGATGCCACAGGCGAATTAGGATTCACGCAACAACATTTCAAACAGAATATCTGATTACCTTTCCTGTAATCTATAATCAGGAGTCAAAACTTTCTGTGTACGCAAAGAAGCCGGAGTCTGACCGATAACACAACTGCCTATATTCAGGCTTTTCTGTTATCAGCCAGATCCCAGCTTCTTTTTTCGCTCTTTAAAGTGTTTCTGCCACTTTCATATTTGCAATCAGTCCCCGCAGCTGAATCAATGAAGAATATCCATCAGTACAATCATCAATCTTTCCATTTGCCGCAGGATGGAAATAGCGTCCTTCCTTCTCCGCTCTCTTTCCCTCGGCAATTGCTTCTCTCAAAATCTCCCTGTCTTCTATCCGTCTTTCTTCCGGGATTTCATTGATGATGAGCATTGGTGGCTTTACCGTTTCTGCACTGTTTTCTGCCTTTCCCTGCAGTTCAACTTTTTCTCCACAAAATACATAGCCGGTACAGTAATTTCTTTCTGTTCCGATCACCTTCACTCCGTGCGATATCAGCCAATCGATCGTTGCTTTCCGGTCCAGCATATCTTTTGGTCCCGCCGAGATCAGGACCACCGGAATCTGCTGAAGAGCCGGAAGATCTGGGCAGAGTTCTTCTCCTTTGATGTCCCCGATTCCACCCATTCCACAGGTAATTGCAACCGGAATTCCCATTTTCACACAGACTGCCATTGTCCCGGAAGCGGTAAGTGCGCCTGATTGCTTTTCCACTAATGCCTTTTCCAGCAGATCACAGTCAATTCTTGGATAAGCGGCTGCCCGGCTTCTAAATTCAAGAAACTCATCGATATCCCCGATCCTGATTTCCCCATGATCAATCCAGGTGATCTTTTTTCCCGGATCTTGCCATTCTTTTTTTATTGTTTCATTTGATACCGATTTTAATCCATGTGTCAATAATGCTGATTCTACTAAATATTCCATCTGTTGTTATTCCACCTTTCTCCTTCTGGATATCAATCCCGTACTTTTTCTCATCATATCATACTTTTCCAGCTCAAATTAAAAAACCGGATAAAAATTTGCATTTCTACCCGGTTCCTGTATTATTTCAACAATTGCATCAGCTCTTCAAAAAAGCTTTTTGAGGTTTCTTCTGAAATCGTATAATCTGACGTTATCTCTTTAATGATCTTTTTCAACCATTCGTCCCATTTCATAGTCCACCTTCTTTTCCGCCAAAGGCTTCTATTTTGTATTGTCTACCGCATCCTCCACCAAAGAGTAATCGGCATTATCGCCCACAACATCTGCGTACAGATCATCCAGTGTCGGGTATCCATAATATTTCCATACCATGCTGGAAATACCATCTGTCTTTGCATCAGTCTTGATCTTAAAGAAATTTCCAGGTGTTCCACAGTCAGACAGATCAATATCTGTATTTCCTTCCCCGTCTGCAAGAATTGTTCCATAATGCATATACCAGTAAACATCATTCACCTTGTCATAAGATCCATCATCATTACTGTACTGATCCCGTACTTTTACATGATAAATAAGATACAGTTCATTTCCATTGCCCACAACAGGCTCCAGCAGATAATCTCCCATATAAGTAAGGCTCTCCAGAGATTCGGAATCTACCCAGCTGCTCTCCACATGATCATTGTATTCCTGTTCCGCCCGGTCCTTCATTTGCTGCATTGTATCATCATCGATGTCACTGGCTGATGTGATATAATACCACAGTCCTTTTACGGTATATTCTTTTTCCCATTTTTCCGGCAGCTTTCCTATGTTGGCGGCATAGCTGTCTGCCATAGATTTATCCAGATATACTTTAATCTTGTCTCCGTTTGCCAATGTTCCATTTGATGCATCTGTCTGAAAATCGGCAGATGTAAGATCAGATCCTGTATAATCAAATGAAACGGCTCCTCCCGGGCTTATTCCGTTAAATGATACCTCCAGGTCTTTGAATGCATCAAATGTCTTAACCTCTTCCAGCCCTTTGACTTTATAGGTTTTATTTTTATATTTCAGGTTGCATTTCACATATTTTGCATAATCTTTATTGACATTCCAGTTGTATTTGACTTTATCTTTGTTGGAAAGATTGCTGTCCGATTTCATTTCCACACTGACATAGGATTGCAGTACCGCTACCGGTGATATAGAATCTGTATTTTTTCCATACTGTTCTTCAAATTCTTTTGTAAACTTCAGTCTGGAATCATATTTTTTCTGAATCTTCTCCCAGTCGATCTGCGGATATACATTTCCATATCCGTTATATCCTGTTGTTTCAAAGGTGACATACTTGTTCAGATCGATTGTTCTTCTTGCACGCGATATCAAAAGCCCTGCTGCGATCACTACAACGACAACCGCACATGCCAGACCGATCAGGAACTTGTTCAGTCCTCTTGATTTTTTATGTGTGAGTGATTTTGTTTCTGCTGTACTTGTTAGCGTCTCTTCTGTATTCTGGGCGACCTCTTCTTTCTGCTCTTCTGCATTCTGGACAGCCTCTTCTTTCTGCTCTTCTGCATTCTGGACAGCCTCTTCTTTCTGTTCTGCTACATTTTTAGCAGGTTCTTCCTGTTCCAGTGGTTTTCCGCATGTTGCACAGAATCTTGAACCATCTGGATTCTCAGTTCCACAATTTTTGCACCTCATATCTCTTTTACATCCTTTCTGTATGCTATATTTTTCTCGTTTATATTATTAAGACGAGTCAAAATCTAGTTTGGTTTTAAAAACAAGAAAAAATTTTTATTTTTTTAATAATGACTGATCTGGTTGATGATCTCATGGTATGAAACAGCTTCATTGCCCAGTGCTTCCGGCTTTCTGTTTCCAAACAATTTCTTTAATTTCTTTTCATATTTCTTATTTGTGACTTCTTTTCCATCCCATTTATACCGGAAAACATAGTCTCCGTTTTCATCATACTCCGGATTCGTATTATCTTCCATTCTACATTCGCCATCGCCGATCTGTAACCATTCCCCATCTTTGATTTCAAAAACGCGGTCATAAAAAACACCCATATTTCCGTCATTGTTGTCCAGTACATTGCCGCCCGGAATATACCACATCCCGATCCGGTAGATCTCTTCTTCCCGGATTCCATCCGGTGTACAGGTCGCTACGGTCGCACCATCCGCCATGCAGGATCCAACCCGCACGATCTCGGGTACATCATCTCCATTCATGTCAAAGAGTTCAAACCTTGTGTCATCACTCCACTTTCCAACCCAGTCTTTGTAAGCCGCCTGCCATTCTTCTTTAGTAACTTTCTGCTCTTTTGCCTGGTGGATATGATATCCCGCAACAGCACCTCCGCCGATCACTGCCGCTCCTACAGCTCCGGCAACAGCCTTTGTACCGATGATTTTCCCGGCTGCTTTTCCTGCCGCACTCTTTACAATCTTTCGTCCGGCTGCCTGCCCGTTCTTTACCGGATCTGTCTTCCTGATTCCACTTTTACCCGAACCGGTATTTCCGCTTGTGGGTGCACTTCCGCTTTTTACGATGCCGGCACCCTGTCTCACCAGTTCTTTTCCAAATGAACCAGGCACCGATATCGTCTGCTCGCCCTCTCTGAGCATCCAGAGTATAAACGGAAGCGGCGCTACGCTGTATAATTTTGTTCCTTTTCTTTCCAGTTCTTCTACATCATTTCTGATCTTTTTCCGGGCATAATTCAGTCTGCTCTTTACTGTTCCGGTCGAACATCCAAGTGCATCTGCAATGTCTGAAACCGACAATTCCTCATAATAATACATCAGCACACACAGCTTCTGATCTTCTGGCAGACCGTCCAGAATTTCTTTCATCAATCGCTTTGTCTCTGCATAATCCACGGACTCTTCCGGTGAAAATGTCAGATTCTCATCTGCAATTGTATCTTCAAATTCCCGGTCATCATCCCCTGTCGGTATATCAGAAAATAGCTGCGGCTTCTTCTTTTTCAGCCAGTCTTTACATTTGTTTGCCACAATGCAGTTGAACCAGCTTTTCAACCGCTTTGGATCCTCAATCTGCTTCAGATTACGGAATGCAGAAATATAGGCATCCTGCATGATATCCATTGCATCCTGCTCATTTTTCACCATCTGAAGTGCGATTGCAAACCCTTGCACATAAGTCAGATTGTAAATTTTCTCCAGAGCGTTCTCTTCTCCGGCGACAGCTTTTTCTATCATCTCTTTCAGATCATTTTTTTCTTGATAATTGACATTCTTCGCTCCACAGTTTCCGCAGAATTTCTGATCACTCCTGATTTCTTTCCCACATCTGGTGCAATACATGTTTTCTGTCCTCCAGTATATTATCCGGTCGTTCTTTTACCTGTAACTTAACAGTTCGCTGATGTGCAGTCCCAAATCTGCATCCGGCTTATCGTATACACAAAAAACCGGACAGAACAACTCCTATCCGGCTTTTTGCATATACTCTTTCATTTTTCACATTCTGTCGGCTCAGATTCAGTTTGCTCATCATCTTTTTCTGATGACTCCTCACTGTCAACACGAGCACCGCAATTAGTACAAAATACATCATCCTCATCAACTGCAGCACCACACTCAGGACAAACCTTCTGTGTCGGCTGCGGTTCTGACTCTGGCTGCGGTCTTTCTATTTTTGTTCCACAGTTTGTACAGAATACAACACCCTCTTCCAGTGGCTTTCCACAGGCTTTGCACACTTTCACTTCTGCCTTTTCCTCCGGTTGTTCTGCCGGTGCTTCCAGTGCCGCTCCACAGTAAATACAGAATTTACTTCCCGGATTCACTTTTTTTCCACACTGCGGACAGATCTCTTCTGTCGATAATTTTTCAATCATCTCTTTATTGGCTGCGATCTCATCCTGCAGAGACTTGATCTGTGCGGCAAGCTCCGGCATCTTTTCCATGCATTCATCTCTGTAATTGGCATAATATGTACTGCCTATCTGATAAATGACTTTTTCAATTTCTTTTTCTTTCGTCTTATTTAAATTTGTCAGGCGGAAAATCTCTGTCGTATCTTTTGCCTTCTGTGATAAATCCTGACCGGTTTCTGTCAGGCTGCTTTTCAGATTATCAAAAAATCCCATTTGTCTCATTCCTTTCTGTAAATTTTATCTTACCACTTTTCTTGCATTTATCAATAAGCAATTTACAGCTTCTTTACAATCTTTAAAAATCATGATTCAAAAAAATCAAACACTTTCTTCCAATATTCTTCCGCAATCGTATTTTCCGCATTGAATATCTCATGTTTGGACTCTGGGAACTTCACAAGCTCGGCACTTTCCGGTCTGTTCTTGTTTAGTTTTCGCACAAAACGTTCCTGCGCTGCATTCGACACCAGATTATCCTTGCCTGCCGAAAAGAGCATGACAGGTGCTTCGATCTTCTTCCATCCGGTCTTTTCCAGATACCGGTTCAGACGCATTGCATTTCCGAGCCATCCATAAGACGGTGCGTTCAGATGATAATGGGCTTCCTTCGTCCTTTTTTCTTCATAATACTCAAATCTCGGACGGGAAAGGGAGCAGCTCTCTTCAAATTTTCCTGGCTCCTTGTATGGCTTCTGACCGACTACATATTTTTTGTTCCTTCCCATCTTGCAGGATGTCTTTGCGATCGCCTTTGCCACATGCCACGGCACCCCTCCGGTCAGTGGGCGGATCATCGGTGACGACAGAATTACCTTCTCAAACATTTCCGGTACTCTTGCCGCAACTGCTGCCGCAATTCCGCCTCCCATAGAATGTCCGTACAGATAAATCTTCATCCCCGGATTCTCCTCTTTTGCCTTCTTGGTTACAAAGATAAAGTCCTCTACATAACGTTCAAAGCTGTCCAGATGCACCAGGGATTCATCTTCTGTCAGACGATAGCTGAAGCCATGTCCGCAGTGCTCCGGAAGATATACGCTAAAACCTTCTTTTGCAAAATAATAAGCGATCTCCTTATATTTTTCCGCGTTTTCAATAAATCCATGTGACAACATCACAACCGCATGTGGGTTCTCCGGAACATAATGCATACAGTGGATCTTCTGCCCTGCATGTCTTTCCAGATAGAATTCCGTTCCGATAGATACAAGATACGGTTCTACGATGGTCTGCATTTCTTCTTTGTAGTTACTTTCCTGTAAAATAGGTGTCTGCATGTGTGATAACCTCCCCGATAGATTTTGGTTCGTACTTTTTATTTTCTGATATGATTATAGCAGAGAGGGGAACTCTCTGCTATAGGATTTCTGTATACAGTTCTTTAAAGTT
>ERZ1106978.2106-NODE-2106-length-9982-cov-2.486250_pt1 | contig 9982 bp, 10 predicted proteins | sample MGYA00403689_ERZ1106978 | MGnify/ENA primary metagenome ERZ1106978 (study PRJEB35170, sample SAMEA104062434) | human gut metagenome | biome: human gut; feature: human-associated habitat; material: faeces | place: Denmark | collected 2012-08-02 ...
AAAGGCACTAACTGTTTTCAAAAAAGTATTCGTAATCGTTTCCTTGAATTCTAATGTTCGTGTTTCACGCATATCACCCACATCCTTTCCAATCCTATTGATTCTATTATATACAAAAACGTTCATAAAAACAATCGTAAATATTTACGACCGAATTTATGAACGTTTTTGTACTGAAAAATTATGTTTTATACACGTATAAATAAATTTACGCACAAAAAGAAGGGGCTTACATAAGCCCCTTCGACATTTGACACCTGACTCACATCAGTGCTCAAATCATCCTTCAATTGCGATTGTTTTCTTTGTCTCAACTGGTTTTGCCTCTTTCTTCGGCACTGACAGTCTCAGAATACCATTCTCATATTTTGCTTTGATATCTTCCTGTGTAAGGTTCTCACCTACATAGAAGCTTCTCTGCATTGCTCCGGCATAACGCTCCTTACGGATGTATTTACCTTTCTTATCCTTTTCATCCTTATCAAGTCCCTTAGCAGCACTTATTGTAAGGTAACCGTTATCAAGCTGTGCATTAATTTCATCCTTCTTAAATCCTGGAAGATCAATATCAACTTCATAACCTGTATCAGTTTCCTTAACATCAGTCTTCATTACATTATTTGCATGCTTACCATATAAAGCCTTGTCAACTTCAGGAAATCCGAAGTCCATCCAATCATCATTAAATAAATTCTCTCCAAAAATACTAGGCATCAACATAAGTCATTCCTCCTTTAACATATACCATTATCTTGTTACCTTGTTTCTTTGGAACCGGGATGTTTCAGTAACCTCTTGAGGTACTTTCCTTTACTTTCGTACCTCTTTTGGTTCCCTTCCTTTGTTCTTGGCTATGTTATATACCTTTTTATTAGCACTGTCAAGGGGTGAGTGCTAATTTTTTTTATTTTCCAATTATAAAATCCCGCAACCCCAGTATTTACATGGGATTGCGGAATTATAAAATATTTATAAACTATATTTTTTCAGTCGTTTCAAAAGAAAATTATATAATTCTTTATTAAGTTCTCCGTTCTTTTCCTCATCTTCCATATATTCAGGAAGCGGCATATTTGTATCACATTCTCCACATATATCAATACCTAAAACCTTCTGGTTTCTTATAATTATCCCAAGCATATGCTCTAATGTCCCAAGCTTCATATGTCCCTGACTCCAATTGGTTTCACTTATGCTTTCATCAAGAACATCCTTATCAATAGATATGTATACAGGAATTGATAAATCAATCTGGTTTGTTTTAGATTCCATTGCTTCGGCTCTTATCTCCTGTGCTGAATATGTTATAAGTTTATTACTTCTTAACCCAATCGCATTAATATCTTTCTTCTCTGGTCCCACTAGAATAAGCTGGCAAATATACGGATTGTCTTTAATCACCTTTCCTGCCCAGTCTCCGCAGCTTGTTAATCCTTCAATCATAGGTTTTTGCATATCGGTATGGTGATCAAATACAACTAAAGAAAACGGTTCCTTAATTCTGTCAGTCATTATCTTAGTAACATAATGGTAGTTACCCGAATCAAGAAAATGTATTCCATGAATTCCAACAGAATCAACTCTTTCACCTATCTGTTTTTCAGCTTCGTCTGATACATACATATCACATCCTGTAATATCAGTGCAGTCTATCCATGTAAGTGATGTTTTTTCCTTAGCAAATTCATCATCATATACACCTGTGAAATCAAGAATAAAATTGTTGTTTTTCTCTCTTTGCATTATACAATCACCTCAATGTATGTTACTTTTTCTCAAATTCCTCGCTTATCTTCTCCACAAGATTATTCTTTGCAAGTCCATAAGCAATCTTAACTGTATTATACACTGTTTTGTCCGTTGCTGCTCCATGTCCCTTAACAACCGGCTTCTTAACGCCTAGAAGAATTGCTCCGCCTTCATTGTTGTAATCAAACTTTGGCTCAAGTCTGCCAATAAATGCCTCTAGCTGTGCCTTTTGGGTATCAGATGCACCTGCTGCTGCCCTTCTTATATCATCAAACACAACCTTTGCTGTTCCCTCGATTGATTTAAGAAGCACATTCCCTGCAAATCCATCACATACAACAACATCTGCGTTGCCGTCTAACACTTCTTTGCCTTCAATATTACCTGTGAAATTAAAACCACATTTTTCTAAAAGCTCATGAGCTTCCTTAATAACATCACTTCCCTTTCCAGCTTCAATGCCATTAGAAAGTGTTGCAACTGTCGGATTCTCAATTCCGAGTGTCTTCATGTAAGCTACACCGAGTCTTGCAAAATCGACAAAACGGTCTGCCTTGCAGTCAATATTGGCACCGCAGTCAACTATACAGAATGGCTTGTCATTACGGCCATTAAGAACTACTGAAAGTGCCGGTCTTGTCGCATTTAACTTGCCAAGTATAAGGATAGAACTTATAAGCACAACTCCTGTTGCACCACATGTCACGAATCCACCGATATCCTCATTCATGCGGCACATTTTAAGTCCCTTGATTAAGGACGAATCAGTCTTATCGTGGTAAGCGTCAACCGGGTCATCATAATTAGTTATCTCCTGTGTGCAGTCCACTATCTCAAGCTGCGATTCATCATAAGTTACATTGGCAAGGAAATCCTCCAGCTCGGCCTTCCTTCCCATCAGATATACATACAAATCTTTATTCTCACTGATTGCCCTGATTGCACCCAAAACAAGCTCTGTCTGCGGCTTGTCAGCACCAAGCAAATCTACAACTATCTTTATCAAATCTCATCCTCCTTGTTTTACGAAGTAAAATCCGAGTCCATTGACGAGGAGAGGATTTAGCCCTCCTTCTGCTCCCTCCAGAAATTATCAAGCAGATTCTTATACACTGCCTCTGAAAATGGAGCTTTTGACAGCTTCTGCTTTGTCTCTTCTGACAAATGCTTTGTCGCAGCAAACTCTTTTCCAGCCGCCTCATACTTTGACAAATATCTGTCAAGTCTTGAACTTGCACCCAGTTCAATTAATGTCTTTAACTGTGGACATAGAATTGCTGTAAATCCATTTTTACCACATATGCACTCATATTCCTTAAGAAGCGAATCATAGACTGACTCTGACTCCGAATAAGCACATCCCGATATAAGAACCAATTTCTGTCCCGTCTTTGGATTTCTTATGCCGTGAAATGACTCGCCATTTTCAGGTGGCTTCTGTCCCCTGTAAGTACACATCATGCTTAAAAGTCTGTCTGTGAAAAGCTTCATCTGTCCTGGCATGCCGAAGAAATACAACGGATAACTTTCAATTATAATGTCTGCTTCTTCTATTCTTTTCTTAACTGCCGGCATGTCATCATTTTTGATAACACACTCGCCCTCAGTCCTTGCCCAGCATGAAAGACAGCCCATGCATGGAGTAACATTTAAGTCGGAGATAGTAATTATCTCCGACTCGTATTCACCACCTTCGCACATTCCCTTTACAAATGCGTTGGTTACCGCCATTGTAGTGCTGGCACTCTTATGTGGACTTCCATTTAAAACTAATATCTTAGCCACGTCCAAATAATCCTCTTCTCTTTCTTGCAGGAGCCTGTGATACACCAAGTAACTGTGCTGCTCCAGGAACCTCTCCTACTGCCTCACTGTATTCGCTGTAACGGCCTATTTTTCTGTATTTCTCATATCTGTCATCAAGAAGCTTATCAACCGGCTTCTTCTCTAACTGCTTTATTTCTTTTGAAAGGTCGTCAGCAAGCTTTTTCATAAAATGTGATGTTTCTTTCTCTTCTGAAAAATCTTCCGGTTCTTCAACAACCTTTTCTACGATACCCATTTTATTGAGGTCTGATGCTGTAAGCTTGAGATGTTCTGCTGCCTCTGGCGCTCTCTTAGGATCTTTAAATAGAATACTTGCACATGACTCAGGTGTGATTACTGAATAATATGCATTTTCAAGCATCCATACTTCATCCGCAACAGCAAGTGCAAGTGCGCCGCCGCTCCCGCCTTCACCAATCATTACTGATATAATAGGTGTCTTAACATCTGTAAGCTCATACAGGTTGTTGGCAATTGCCTGTCCCTGTCCTCTTTCTTCTGCGCCCTTACCGCAGTTAGCACCCTGTGTATCAACAAAACAAATAACAGGTCTGTGGAACTTTTCAGCCTGCTTTATAAGTCTTAATGCTTTTCTGTATCCTTCTGGAAGAACGCAGCCAAAATTCCTTAAAAGTCTTTCGTTTAAATCTCTTCCTTTTTCAATTCCGATTACAGTTACAGGCTTTCCGTTAAGTCGTCCGATACCTCCAACAATGGCATGGTCGTCTGCAAAGCATCTGTCACCGTGAAGTTCAACAAAATCAGTTATTGTTGCATTTATATAATCTGATGCAGTTGCTCTGCCGCTCTTTCTTGTACGGCAGATTCTGTCATAAACACTTAAATTCTCGTTTGCCATGATTAATTTTTCTCCTTATATTGCAAAACAATACTGTTATGCACTTACTGTTTCTGCATGTATTGCAAGAATGTTAGCAAGATATGCTTTCTGTTCCTGTCTTGGCACGATATCATCTATGAATCCGTTCTTTAACTGGAACTCTGCGCTCTGGAAATTATCCGGAAGCACTTCACCTGTAACCTGCTCTACTACTCGCTTTCCTGCAAATCCAATCATTGCACCTGGTTCAGATATGATTATATCTCCAAGCATTGCAAAGCTTGCTGTAGCACCGCCCATTGTAGGGTCTGTTGTACATACAACATATAAGAGTCCTGCGTCACTGTGTCTTCTGGCTGCTGCCGAAACCTTTGCCATCTGCATAAGTGACAGTGCGCCCTCCTGCATTCTTGCACCACCTGAAACTGTATATCCGATAATTGGAAGTCTGTTCTTTGTAGCATATTCAAAAAGTGCTGTAATTCTGTCTCCGACAACTGTTCCCATAGAACCCATCATGAAGTTAGGCTCCATTATGAATATACATGTATCCTGTCCGCCGATAGTTCCTCTGCCACATACAACGCCCTCTGTCTCGCCGCTCTTTTCTCTGGCAGACTCATACTTTTCCTTGTATGAAGGGAAATCAATAGGATCTGTAAATTCCTGGTCATTAAACATTACATCAAACTTTTCTGTAAGCATCTGAAGTCTGTTCTTTGCCGGCATGCGGTTTAGCTTCCCGCATAACGGACATATGTAGTAATTCTTCTCCAACTCCTCTTTATTGATTTCCTCTTTACATTTGTTACATTTGACTGTCATTATTATTCTCCTGCCTTGATGTTCTCAATTGCTTCATTCAATGCATCAACTGTTGTAACTGTGTACATCTTTGCTTCCGGAAGTGTCTTCTTAACAAATCCTGTAAGCGTCTTTCCTGCGCCTACCTCAATAAATGTGTCTATTCCGTCAGCCCACATATTCTTTAATGTGTCCTCAAACCTTACGCTTGAAGAAGCCTGAAGAGCAATTGTTTCTATAATCTGTGCTGTATCCTGTGGATAAGGCTTTCCTGTTCTGTTGGCATATATCTCTGTCTGTGGAGCATTAATTGTCATTGTCTTAAGTGCCTTCTCAAGCTCCTCGCTTGCATCCTTCATATAAGGTGTATGGAACGCTCCGCTTACTGCAAGCTTAACTGCCCTGCCGCCTTTTTCTTTGATTGCAGCACAGAATTCATCTATCTCGTCAGCACTTCCTGCACATGAAATCTGTCCCGGACAATTGTAATTAACCGGCCAGATTTCCTTGAATTCCTTACAAGTCTCTTCAACAACTTCTGGAGCAAGCTTAAGTGCTGCTGCCATTCCTCCTGCATACTTTGTAGAAAGCTCACCCATCTTAGTGCCTCTGATAACTACCAGTTTAAATGCGTCCTCTGTCGATAAAACTCCTGCATAAGCAAGCGCCGGAATCTCTCCAAGCGAAAATCCTGCTACAGCGTCAGCCTTAATCCCAGCATCCTTAAGCGCATTGGCAAATGCAAGGTCTGTAAGGAAAAGTGCCGGCTGTGTATTCTCTGTCTTGGTAAGCTCCTCGCCTTCTCCTTCAAAACACACCTTAACTGTTCCCGGGCGGAGCGACTCCCCCAAATCATATAATTTCTTTGCATCAGAATCTGAATCGTATAGGTCTTTGCCCATTCCTACATACTGTGCACCCTGACCTGAAAATAATACTGCTATTTTTCCCATTACTTTATTCCTCCGTTCCATATATATCCTTGCGGTCTACTGTTGTAAATGTCATGCTTCCCTTTGCGTACACATTGCCATCTACCTTAACTACTGCGTCAAATGATGCGAGAACCTTGTTGATTCTTGTAGCTGTAACTGTAATATCAAGTGTATCTCCTGGAATAACAGGCTTTACAAACTTGAATCCGTCTACTTTAAGAAGCACATATAATCTGCCCTCTTCCCTGCTCTTTCCACCGTCATCGATTACAAGTGAACAGAGCTGGGCGCAGCTTTCAATTATAAGTACGCCCGGCATTATAGGTGCGTCAGGAAAATGTCCCATAAAATATGGTTCATTAATTGATACATTTTTAATACCTCTGGCACTTACATTAGGCTCAAGCTCTAACACCTTCTCAATCATCTGGAAAGGTGGGCGCTGTCCGTTTCTTTTATTAATCTCAAATATGTTCATCATAATGATAATCCTCCATCAAGCACGATAACCTGACCTGTTACATATGAAAATGCGTCTGAGCAAAGTGATGATACAACATTTGCAACATCTTCTGCCTTTCCTAACTTATGCATTGGGATTGCGTCTAAATACTCTTTCTTCTTCTCTTCTGGAATTGCATCCAGCATCTCTGTCTCTATAAATCCCGGTGCTACTGCATTTACACGGATTCCGTAACCCGCAAGCTCTTTAGCCATTGTCTGTGTCATTGAATTAACAGCACCCTTTGTTGCACTGTATACAGACTGTCCCGGAAGTGCGAATTTCGAGCTGACTGATGACATGTTGATGATGACACCGCTCTTCTTTCTGAACATTTTAAGTACTGCCTGCTGTGCGCAGTAGAAGTAACCCTTAACATTTAAGTCCATGCATGTATCAAGTGTATCCTTGTTGAGCATGAGAAGGTACTCATCTCTTACAATTCCTGCGTTGTTTACGAGTACATCTATTCCGCCAAGCTCCTTACTTACATCTTTAACCATCTGCTTAACCTGATTAAGGTCTGAAACATCTGCTTTATATGTTATGGCTGTTCCGCCTGCTGCCACGATTTCATCAAGAACCTTCTGTGCCTGTTCCTCTGAATGGCTGTAATTGATGACTACAGCATATCCGTCTTTTGCCAAACGTATAGCACAAGCCTTTCCAATACCACGGGAAGCTCCTGTAACTAATGCTACTTTCATATCTGTGTGTCCTTTCTTTAAGAAAATGTCAGTTCTTTGTCATGGGCATCTGCCCCTGCTTCATTACTTGCTGAGTACGATTGCTGTGTATGAACCGCCTGCACCATATGCAACTACAAGTACATTGTTTAACTTAGAAGCTTCAACATTAGTCTTAGAAACGCTTCCGTCTGCTGCAATGCTGTATGCTTCCTGTGAAGGTATCTTTCCAGCAAACATAAGTGCTGCGTGTGCTGCTGCTGTTGTTGCTGCTGCTGCTCTTGACTCACCAAGAACTTCCTTTAATTCCACAACCGGTTTTTCTGCCAGTTTGTCACCAAATACTGCTGTCAATCCCTTGATTTCTACATCATCGACAGCCTTCATTCCGTTTGCGAAACCAAATACTGCATCTATATCATCAATTGTCATTCCTGCGTCTGCTAATGCGTTATTAACTGCATTTGTAAGGCCTGCCTCTGAACCTGTAAGTGTTCCAAACTTAACATTTGAATGAGCCATTCCGTATCCTGCTGCATGGCAGTAGATTCTTGCACCACGCTCCCTGGCTGCCTTCTCGTCCTCGATAAGAACTGAAGCACTGCCATCGCTTAATACGAATCCGTCTTTTCCTGCAAATGGAGCTACTACATTTTCAGATGTGACACCTAACTTACCAAAAAGCTCTGTCATTGTGTCGCTGTTCTCATCAGAACCTGTGGCTAACATAGCATTTTCCTGACCTGAACGGAGAACGCTCATTGCATATGCCATGCTTGCAAGACCAGACTGTGCACCGTTAGTAACTGTTACATTGTAGCCCTTGATTCCTGAGCAGATTGAAAGATATCCGCCTGCTGCATTGTATACAGTGTTAGGAAATTTGAATGCACTTCCTGAAGCATTGCCCTTTTCTGTAATCATTCTCTGGAAATCACAGCATGTTCCAAGTGCACCCTCTGACGTTCCCACAATTATTCCAATATCTGTTGCATTATCGTCTGTTACTGCATAATCAGCGTCCTTAAGTGCTTCCATACCTGATACTGCCTGAAGCTGACTGAAATTATCAAGCTTTCTATAGAATGACATCTTAAGTCCAAGTGCATCATAATCTTCCTTGCCGACTGAACTTCTTAAATTAGCTTCTGTCAGAGCTTCGTTTTTTACTGCATTTGCAACATATGTATCTACACCGTTGCCGCTTGGTGTAACTACACCAATACCTGTGATGACAAGAGGCTTCTTCTCTTCCTTAACTGTCACATTGCCAGCCTCTTTGCTAAAGATAATACTTGCGTTATTACCGCCGAATGCAAATGAGTTGTTCATTACGCTTGTAAGTTCTTTTTCATGTGCCTTATTAGGGCAGAAATCTATCTTTCCGGCCTTTTCAGCAAGCTTATCCATATCCTCGTCCTTAAATCCGAGTGTTGGAACTACTGTATTAGTTGTAAGTGCCTTGATTGAAAATACTGCTTCAATTGCTCCTGCTGCACCGAGGCAGTGTCCTGTCATAGCCTTTGTTGAGCTTACTGAAAGATTATCGTTCTCGCCGTCAAATATTGTATGTAATGATAAGAATTCTGCATCATCGTTCTTAGCTGTTCCTGTTCCATGTGCATTAACATATCCGATGTCCGATTTCTTCAATCCTGAATTCTTAATTGCTCTGTTAATAGCCTCCATCTGACCTTCTCCATCCGGTCTAGGAGCTGTGATATGGTGTGCGTCACTGCTGACACCAGCACCTAATACTTCACAATACATTTTTGCATTTCTTGCCTTAGCATGCTCGTAGCTTTCTACTACTACGACACCTGAACCTTCACCAAGTGTAATTCCTGTACATCTGTTGAATGGTGAGCAGCCATCTGCGTCAAGTGCATGAAGTGATAAGAATCCGGCATATGGTACTGCTGCAAATGTGTCTGAACCACCTGCAAGTACTACATCTGCCTTACCTGCTCTGATAAGCTCGCATGCGTATGCGATACTGATTGTTCCGGCTGCGCATGCATTTGCAATATTAGTAACAACACCGCCTGCATGGCACTGACCTGCAACCTGAGGTGCTATTGATGAGATTGGCATCTTAGTTACATCACTTGCTTTCTTGCCATGCTCATAATAATCAGATATGCTGACTGCACCACCGACACAGCTTCCGATGATAACTGAAGCCTTAGGATCTCCTGCAAAATCATCAAGTCCTGCGTCCTTCATTGCCTCTCCTGCTGCCTTGATACAAAGCTGTGCTGAACGGTCTGCATCTTCGCTTCCCTCAAAATCCCCAAGTGTGTCGCACTTAACTTCTGCTGCAAGATCTGCGTAACAGTCTGTTGTATCAAGTGTTGTTGTTTTATGTATTCCTGAAACCGAATTAATGGCATTATTCCATGCTTCATCTACTGAATTACCGATAGCACATATCATTCCAAGACCTGTAATGACTGCGCGGTTATTATTCTCTGTCATAATTGCTCCTTTATTGTTATTTTCATAATTTCTTATAATACTTTTTGGGGGGTGGAGTGTGTAGTTGTCTTTGTTTTGGACTTTGTGAGGCATGTTCTTGCTTGTTATGCCCAATCTTCCAGCTCTGTGCACTAGTCAACAAAAAGTAGACACCACTTTA
>ERZ1106978.2107-NODE-2107-length-9979-cov-2.687424_pt1 | contig 9979 bp, 7 predicted proteins | sample MGYA00403689_ERZ1106978 | MGnify/ENA primary metagenome ERZ1106978 (study PRJEB35170, sample SAMEA104062434) | human gut metagenome | biome: human gut; feature: human-associated habitat; material: faeces | place: Denmark | collected 2012-08-02 ...
CATTGATTAAATAATGACGAAAAAAGATAAAACCGCGGAAAATGTTGTTTTCCGCGGTTTTATTTATTTCTTTTTATAGAAAACTATTCCTAATTAAGTACATTCTCAAGGACAGTTTTTTTCAGAAAGTTTTAAAATATTGTAGCATTTGTGTGACAAAGGGACTATAATAAGAGGTAAGAAACGCGAAGTAAATTCGCAGAAGGGGGTTTATGTAATGATTAGCTTTTTTGTGTGTCTTGCAATCTTAATTCTCGGCTACTTCATTTACGGCGGCTATGTCGAGAGTTGTTTCCGTCCTCCTATCGATGACAGAAAGACTCCGGCATACAGACTGGAAGATGGTGTCGACTATGTTCCGATGGGAACGGGCCGTGTCTTCTTGATCCAGCTGCTGAACATCGCTGGACTGGGCCCGATCTTCGGTGCTTTGGCCGGTGCTATGTGGGGGCCTGCTGTGTTCCTTTGGATTACCTTTGGTACGGTTTTTGCAGGCGGTGTCCACGACTTTATTTCTGGGTTGCTGTCTGAAAGAAATGATGGTGCCTCCATTTCCGAAATCGTAGGGAAGTACCTCGGCGATACCATGAGACATATCATGCGTGGATTCTCCGTTATCCTCCTGATCCTCGTCGGTGTTGCTTTCACGACGGGCCCTGCTGGCCTTCTGACCAAGATCACGACCCAGAGCTTCAACTTCTGGCTGGTTGTCCTGTTGATCTACTACTTCATTGCAACCTTCCTGCCGATTGATAAGGTCATCGGTAAGCTCTATCCGTTCTTTGGTTTCTGCTTGATCTTTATGGCTGTTGGTGTTGGGACCATGCTCTTTGCGAAGGGATATACCATTCCTGAAATCAGCTTCACTAACATGCATCCGAAAGGAACCCCGATTTGGCCGATCATGTTCATCACCGTTGCTTGCGGTGCTATCTCTGGCTTCCATTCCACCCAGTCTCCGCTGATGGCTCGCTGCATCAAGAGTGAACGTGAATGCCATAAGATTTTCTATGGTGCCATGGTTTGTGAAGGCATCATTGCCCTGATTTGGGCTGCTGCTGGTACGACCTTCTATGATGGTACGCAGGGCCTTGCCAAGGCTTTTGTTACCTATAAGGGCGCTGGCGGTGTTGTTTATGATATCTGCTCCGGCCTGATGGGTACGGTTGGCACAATCATTGCCATGATCGGTGTAATTGCTTGCCCTGTATCCTCTGCCGATACGGCTTTCCGTTCTGCCCGCTACACCATTTGCGACTGGTTCAAGATTGACCAGCACACGGTAGCAAGCCGTCTGAAACTTTCCATTCCTATCATTGCTGTCGGTGGGATCCTGACCCAGGTTGACGTGACCATCCTTTGGAGATACTTCTCCTGGACGAACCAAACCTTGGCTGTCTTCGTTCTCTGGGCTGGTGCCATGTACCTCCTGGCTAACAAGGGCAACTATGTGATTGCTTTGGTTCCAGGTACATTCATGAGCGCTGTATCCTGCACGTACATCCTCATGGCTAAGGAAGGCCTTGGCCTTTCGACCAGCATTGCTTATCCTGCTGGTATTGCTGTGGCTGTCATTGCAAACATCCTCTTCTGGAAGCGCGCAAAGAAAGTTGAACGCGGTGAAATCGACCTGGCTGATAAACCGGTTGAAGGCTGATTGAAATCGTAGGATCACTTGGAAGGGATTGCCTTCCAAGTGATTTTTTTCATGTCAAAGGACCGGTACGGAACATATTGTTCCGTACCGGTCCTTTGATAGTTTCAGGGAATTGAATCTGTTATTTGACTTCGTGGATCCAGCCTTTGGGACCTTCAATTTCGCCCATCTGGATTCCGCGAAGGGTCTTATAGAGTTTGGTTAAGACAGGGCCCATTTCATCCATGCCGCTTTTGATATCGATGACCTTGCCATGATCGACAACGCGGCCGACAGGGCAGATGACAGCCGCAGTACCACAGAGGCCAGCTTCTGCAAAATCAGCCACTTCCGAGAAGGCTACGGGCCGATGTTCCACCTTCATGCCAAGCATATCTTCCGCAATGGTAATCAGGCTGCGGCGCGTGATGGACGGCAGGATGGAGTCAGATTTAGGTGTGACAAGGGTACCGTCTTTTGTGACAAAAAGGAAGTTAGCACCGCCCGTTTCCTCGACATAAGTGCGAGTAGGTACATGTTTTCGTCAAAGCCTTTAGCATGGGCGGTCATATAAGCATGAAGACTCATGGCGTAGTTCAGGCCAGCTTTGATATGGCCTGTCCCACGAGGGGCTGCACGGTCAAAGTCGGAAACACAAATGGTGATTGGCTTGACTCCATTTTTGAAATAGTTGCCTACAGGGGTGCCAAACAAACGGAACTGATATTCATCGGCTGGCTTGACCCCGATGACGGAACCGGTTGCAAAAAGGTAGGGCCGCAGGTAAAGGGCTCCGCCTGATTCAAAGGGAGGAATCCAATCCTTGTTGGCACGCACGACTTCATCGACAGCTTCCATGAACATGGCTTCCGGAACAGGAGGCATTTCAATACGTTTTGCTGAATCTACCATGCGTTTTGCGTTCTGGTCCGGACGGAACGTAACGGTTCTGCCATCCTTGGTCTTGTAGGCCTTCAGTCCTTCAAAGACCTGCTGGCAATATTGAAGGATTCCAGCGCATTCGTTAAGGGGAACGGTGGGATCATCTGTCAGAGCACCTGGACCCCATTTCCCATCTTTATAGGTCGCTACATACCGTTTGGAAATTGGCATATAACCAAAACCCAAGCTGGACCAATCAAGTGATACCTTTGTCATAAGTCATTCAGATCCTTTCCAGTAACTTGTAACTTAATTGAATAAGTACCCAAATATAATAGCCATAATGTTATAATTTGTCAATTATTTAAAGACATATGGATGATTTTGTGTTCTAAAAACGATATAAATGACTTAATCTTTACACTATCCACAAATAAAGGACGAATGCTTTTCTGTATATAATGGGAAGAGACAATTCATCCCAAACAAAAATAAATGTCCGATTTCGCATTTTTGACACATATTTTTCATTTAGCTTTCATTTTCTGGGCAGTAAAATAAATAGAACAATCAGTGTTTCACTGGTTTTCATGAGCTAAATCAATGAGAGGGAAAGAAGGAATCTGGAATGAAGAAAAAGTCTTTGGTCATGACGGTTGCCGCTCTTGCCGCCTTTACTTCCATTGCAAGCGCAGCTCCCGCAACGAGTTGGGAACAGGGCCAATGGCAAGTTGATTTGGGGGCATCTGATCCCAAAGCAAAATTTGATGGACTGGAAAGCGATACGAAATGGAACTTTAATGGTGGTCTTGGCTACGCCCTTTCTGATAAATGGGCCTTGCGTTATGATTATCATGGGCTAAAGACCGAAGCTGGCGATTTCAAGACGGCCGGCGATGAAAATGAAGTCAACTTGATGTACAGCCTGGGACGGAACGCCGCCCTTTTTGCAGGCTGGGCCCGCATCAACAATGATTTCGATGGCAGCGTGGCACGAGGCACCTATGGGATTGACAGCTCTGACAGTGTTGTGAACAATGTGGCCCAGTTTGGTGCCATTGTGAAGGCTGACCTTGCTAAGAACCTCGCTCTGTACGCAGAAGGCGCTTTGGGAACGAAGAAGACTTCTATGTGGGAAGCGGGTCTTAGTTATACCATTGCCAAGGATTGGGATCTGAATGCTGGGTATCGTTACCTTGACACCAAGCTGGATGATGATAACAATATCAAATACAGAGGTTTCTTGGTCGGCCTGACCTATCGTTTTGGCGGGCATAAGGCAGAAGCTGCTCCTGTCGTGGAAGAACCGGCTCCTGTTGTGGAAGAACCGGTCCAAGAACCGGCCCATGTCTACAATGACTACTATCTGGACAGCATTCATTTTGCCTCTGATGATGATCAGCCACTTCCTTCTGAACGGGACAAGATGGACCATCTTGTCCAGGTTGCCAAGGATCATCCGGATTCTACGTTCAAACTGGTTGGGAATACGGATTCTGATGCTTCTGATGCCTACAATGAAGACCTTTCCAAGCGCCGTGTTGACCATGTCGCCCAGTACGTCTCCAATAATGGGGTTTCTAGCGATCGTCTGAAACTCAACTACAAGGGTGAAAAGGATCCGGTTGCTTCCAATGCGACGGAACAGGGCAAAGCCGATAACCGTCGTGTGGATGTGTGGGAACATAAATAATTTTATGCGGATCCAAATCCGTAAACGCGCCTCAGGAATTATTCCTGGGGCGTTTTTTGCTGCTATTTTTGTTCCATATGCTTCTGTCCTTAAAAGAAGGACGAAGAGACAAGTAATACCGGGAATATTCCTGTAAAGAATAGTACAATATTACATATAATGTGGAATGTTGCAAAATTTATGTAATAAATTTATTTACAAATAAGAAAAAAGTGGTATAGTAAAGGACATCTCAAACTTTGTATTCGGTATACAATATAGAGTCTATTTTGTAAGGAAGAAGGTTCTTAGCATGGTAAGTTGTTTTCATCCGGTGACGCCGGAACTGCTCGAAGATCTTAAAAAAGTGGTGGGGGAGAAATATGTTCGTTACGACGAAGATACTCTGGAGCCAGAAGTCGTCGTTTTCCCTGGTTCTACAGAGGAAGTTGCATCCATTGTCAAACTTGCCAACCAATACCTTGTCCCCATTACGCCGCGGGCTGCAGGTTCCGGCGTGGCCTGTGGCGCCATTCCTATCTACCATGGCATGGTTGTAGAACTGGAACGGATGAACAAGATCCTGGAACTGAATGCAAATGCCATGTACGCGGTCGTACAGACGGGCGTCTATTGCGCCCAGCTGCAGGAAGAAGCTAAAAAACATGGCCTGCTCTATGCAGCTGATCCCTCTTCTGCATCTTCCAGCCAGGTCGGCGGCAATGTTGCAAACAATGCAGGCGGCAACAAGGCTGTCAAGTACGGGACGACGCGCAACCAGATCTATGCCCTCAAAGTGGTGACGCCGACAGGAGATATCGTTGATGTTGGGGCACGGCTGCAAAAATGCTCGACTGGCCTTGCTTTGGAACAGCTTTTTGCTGGTTCCGAGGGAACGCTCGGCATCATTACGGAAATTACGGTCAAGCTGCGTCCCCTGCCGCCATACAGTTTCAATATGGTCTGTGTATTCAAGACGGATGAAGAAGCCTTTGCCCTGCCCAATAAGATCCTTAAAGCCGGGGTTGATCCGACAAGCCTTGAATATATGGATAACGAGGCCATTATCATGACGGAAAAGTACCTTGATATGCACTTTCCTCATGCAGATGAAGGGGCCTGCTATGTTATTGTGACCGTTGAGACCTTTACGGAAGATGAACTTGACCGGAAGATGGAGCTGCTGTGTGATCTTGCCGAAGAAAATGGATCCATCGATGAATTTGAAGCTGACGAGCGCATCTGGAAACTGCGCAAGGAATTTGCCGAAGCGGCCAGGGCCATTGATAAGATGTTCCAGACCGAGGACTTTGTGGTTCCTCTCGACAAAATTGGCGATATGACCAAACAAATTCCGGAACTGCGGGAAAAATACGGTCTTTATTGCGTAACCGTTGCCCATATCGGTGATGGCAACATCCATGTCCTGCCCCTTAATAAATATGGCCTGACACCGGATGAATGGTTTGAAAAGATCAAGGCTTTCCATGCCGATCTCTTCCCACGCGTCTATGCCCTGGGAGGAAAGATGAGCGGCGAGCATGGGGTCGGTTATAAGAAGCTGGAAGAGTTTGCCCGCAATACGCCGGAAGGGGAAGTGAAGATCATCAAGGCCATCAAACGGGCCCTTGATCCCAATAACATCATGAACCCTGGGAAACTGGTTGATATGAATGGCGACTTTATTGCTTAGGAAAAGGAAGAGGAACCACAGAGCAAAGCTCCGCGGTTCCTCTTCCTTTCGTTATTTCTTTGTTGGCGCAACTTCAATGAAACTTAGGTCGCTGCGGGAATCATGGCTTCCTGTCATCTCTCCCGAGACAGGATCGATGATGATGGCATTGACGTCGCCCATATACGGTTTAACGGTCAGGTGATAGCCCCGTGCCACGAGGTCTTTCTTTTGGGCCTCAGTCAGTCCGTTTTCCGGTTCCAGACGAATTTCATCAGGCTGCCACTGCATGTGGAAGCGCGGTGCCGAAACAGCTTCGTTGACAGGCATCTTATGGTCAATGACATTCGAAATGACTTGAAGAACAGTTGTAATGATGCGGCTTCCACCCGGACTTCCGACAACCATGAAAATCTTGCCATCCTTGGAAATGATGGAAGGGCTCATGGAACTTAAGGGCCGTTTATAGGGGGCAATGGCATTGGCATCACCGCCAATGACGCCGTACATATTAGGTACGCCTGGTTTTGCCGAAAAATCATCCATTTCATCGTTGAGGAGGAATCCGGCCCCTTCAACGGCAACCCCACTGCCGTACCAGTCATTAATGGTGTATGTGACGGAAACGGCGTTGCCAAAACGGTCTGCAACGGAGTAATGCGTGGTCTGTGTGCCTTCCTTCAGGGGGATAAGACCTGGCTTTACAAGATCACTGGGTGTGGCTTTTTTTTCATCGATACTTTCATAAAGCCGCTTGGCGTAAGCTTTATCGGTGAGTTCCTTCAAAGGTACTTTTACAAAGTCAGGGTCACCAAAATATTCACTGCGGTCAGCATAAGCGCGCCGCATGGCTTCGGCCATGATATGGATGGTTTCAGGCGTTTGGAATCCACTCTTTTCGATGTCCGCATTTTCCATGATGTTCAGGATTTCCGCGATAATGGGCCCGCCGGAAGAGGGTGGGGCCATGGAAATGATCTTGTATCCCCGATACGTGGTCTCACTTGGCTTCCGCCAGACCGGTTTATATTGGGCCAGATCAGCGGCTGTAATGAGGCCGCCATTTTTCTTCATATCCTTGACAATGAGTTTGGCTGTTTTGCCCGTATAGAAATCTCTCGGGTCATCGGCAATGCGGCGCAGGACTTTTCCCAGGTCCTTTTGGACAAAGATTTCTCCTTCTTGATAGAGACTGCCGTCCTTGTGGAGAAAATAGTTGCGGGAGGCTTTGTAAGGCGTGAAGCGTTCCGTCCCAACATCTTTCAGGGTTCCTGCCATATTCCGGGAAACGGCAAATCCTTTTTCTGCCATTTCGATGGATGGTCCCATGAGTTCCTTTAGACTCTTGGTGCCATATTTGTTCAGCATTTCAGTCATCCCGGCAACCGTGCCCGGTACGCCAACGGAAAGATAGCCCAGACGGCTCTTATTACTGTCTACATTGCCTTTTTCATCAAGGTACATATCCTTTGTAGCCTTTCCAGGGGCTGTTTCCCGGAAATCAAGGGCAATGTCCTCTCCATCCTTCGTATGGATGACTGCAAATCCGCCGCCGCCAATATTGCCTGCATTCGGATGACAGACAGCTAGGGCATAGCCTACAGCGACAGCGGCATCGACGGCATTGCCGCCCCGATCAAGGACATCCTGCCCAATCCGATCGGCAAGGGCTTGGGAGGAAACAACCATTCCTTTTCCTTTGCTGGTGACTAGGGGATTGGCCGGTGCCGTAAAAGCTGTCGTTGGACCCAAGAGTGAAAGTGCCATTGCCACGGCAGCAAGGGCTTTCTTTTTCGCTTTTGCCTTTGACCAAGTAATCATACAAACCTCCTTTTGGAAAAGAATCGGGAAAAGCTTCGATAAATCCATTATAGGGGACAAGATGGAAGGAGACAACAAACGGGAAAAAGAAAAAAACTCCTTATGGAAAGATGTATGAAAAGATACAGTGCGGCAGGGGAAAAGGACGCTGCAAGGGGTATGTTTTTCTTCCGGACCATACTATAATGGAAGAGCAGGATAGAGAAAGGAGTCGATCCTTATGGAATCTCAAGAAGTAGAAGAAAAAATCAAAACCCTTGCTAAGTGGGTGGGGGAAAGTCAAAACATTGTCTTTTTTGGCGGAGCTGGGGTTTCGACGGAAAGTGGGATCCCCGACTTTCGCAGTATCGATGGCCTTTATCACCAAAAGTATGATTTTCCGCCGGAAACGATTTTGAGCCATACGTTTTTTGAAGCGCATCCCGACGAATTCTATCGCTTCTATCATGATAAGATGCTCTGCCTTGATGCCAAACCAAACGCAGCCCACAAGAAATTGACCCAGTGGGAACGGGACGGTCGTCTAAAGGCTGTCATTACCCAGAATATCGATGGTCTGCATCAGGCGGCAGGCAGTCGGAATGTCCTTGAACTGCATGGCAGTGTACACCGTAATTACTGTCAAAAATGCCACAAATTTTTTGACGCTGCCTATATGAGAGCCCATGTCGGCATTCCTCGTTGCGACACCTGCGGCGGCGTCATCAAACCTGATGTGGTCCTTTATGAGGAAGGCCTTGATAGGGAAACCTTGGAGCGGGCGGTTTCCTACATCCGCCAGGCTGATATACTGATTGTAGGCGGTACGAGCCTTGTGGTCTATCCGGCAGCCGGCCTTATCCGATATTATCAAGGTAAGAAACTGGTCCTCATCAATAAAGGGACAACCGCCTACGATCAGGATGCCCAACTTGTCATTTCAGCAGCCATCGGAAAAGTCATGGAACAATTGCCTTGAAAAGATGATTTTTTCACGCAATTTGTGATATAATGGCCTAAAATGTCCTTTTGATTTGGGGGGTAATGTCGATGTTAGATTTGAAGTTTGTTCGGGAAAATCTAGATAAAGTGGCCGAGGCCATGAAGAACCGTCACACAGAAGTGGATCTTGATGCGTTCAGGAAGCTTGACCAAGAGCGCCGTGACCTGCTCCAGGAAGTGGAAGCGGATAAGAGCATGCGCAATAGCGTCAGTGCTGAAATCAGCAAGATGAAGAAAAATGGTGAAGACGCTTCGGAGAAGATCCTTTCCATGCGTACCCTTGGAGATAAGATTGCTGAAACGGACAAGAAACTCAAGGAAGTGGAACAGGGACTGCGTGACATCATGCTGACAATCCCCAATATGCCTGATGCCAGTGTTCCCGTTGGCAAGGATGATACGGAAAACCCGGAAGTCCGTAAATGGGGTGAACCGACGCACTTTGATTTTGAACCCAAGGCCCATTGGGATCTTGGGGAAGACCTGGGCATCCTCGATTCCAATCGGGCAGCCAAGGTTTCGGGCGGTCGTTTCTATTATTATCTGGGCCTGGGGGCCCGTCTGGAACGTGCGGTCTATAACTTCATGCTTGATCAGCACACCCAAAAAGACGGCTATACGGAAGTCATCCCGCCCTATATCGTCAATCGGGAGACCATGACCGGTACAGGTCAACTCCCAAAATTTCACGAAGATATGTATCGCCTTGAAGGGATGGAGATGTATCTTATCCCGACGGCGGAGGTTCCCTTGACGAACTACTACCGTGATGAAATTATTGACGGCGCCAAACTGCCGATTTATTTGACGGCCTTTACCCCCTGCTTCCGTGCAGAAGCCGGGAGCGCCGGACGTGACACGCGCGGCTTGATCCGCCAGCACCAGTTCCATAAGGTGGAGATGGTGAAATTCACTAAACCGGAAGATTCCTTTGATGAGTTGGAAAAGCTGACCCATGATGCCGAAGGGATTCTTCAGGCCCTTGGACTGCCATACCATGTGGTTTGCCTCTGCACGGGTGACCTTGGGTTCTCGGCCACCAAATGCTATGACATCGAAGTCTGGTTCCCCGCACAGAACAAGTACCGTGAAATCTCTTCCTGCTCCAACTGTGTAGATTTCCAAGCGCGTCGTGCCAATATTCGGTTCCGCCGTGACAGCAAATCCAAACCGGAGTTTGTCCACACCCTCAATGGGTCCGGCCTTGCTGTTGGACGTACGGTGGCCGCTATTCTTGAAAACTATCAGCAGGCAGACGGCAGTATCGTGGTCCCTGAAGTCTTGAGACCGTACATGGGCTGCGATGTCATTGCTA
>ERZ1106978.2110-NODE-2110-length-9969-cov-4.305427_pt1 | contig 9969 bp, 9 predicted proteins | sample MGYA00403689_ERZ1106978 | MGnify/ENA primary metagenome ERZ1106978 (study PRJEB35170, sample SAMEA104062434) | human gut metagenome | biome: human gut; feature: human-associated habitat; material: faeces | place: Denmark | collected 2012-08-02 ...
CCTACCTGTGCATACTCTGATGGTTCTAAAGCCCATTTTTCTTTAATATTCATCCCGCAATCCTCAAGCATATAGTGTGCCCATAATGAACTATGTCCAGTATGCATCGCCGTCTTTTTCTTACGTTCAATCATAATATCATTACTTACAGCATTACCATCACTGGAATAATGAAACAATCTTCTTCCGGCTATTGCAATATCTATACATATTTTATTGTCACGTTTTTTCGCTTCTTCTATAAGTGCCATCCCAATTGCAAGTGCTGTTTCTGATGAAAACTCTCTGAATTTCAATTCTTTCTCTTCAGCTTCACATTGTTTCATAAGTTCTTTAGCAGTCATACCTTTTTACCCCTTTAATCTATTATTCTATTTTGTATTTTATCTACCAACTTGTTTTACAGTTGCTTCTTTTTTTGTCTGTTATATTATGACGTATGTGTGAATTGCATAGCAATGTAGCAATCCCGATACAACGGTGAGTGACAAAATTCACTTTTGACACTCACATCATATCATTTATATAGTCTTATAAACATTAAAAAAATATTTAATAATTTTACTTTCACTTATTTATTATGATAAATTTTTTCTAACTTGTTCCTCGTAAATTGACAATAGCACCTGTGTGATTTCCTGTTGAAATACTCTATTAACAACCAACCATATTATAAATAAGACCTACTATTGATAAACTGTAGATTTTATAAATGAGTCTGATGCTGTAACAGCAATCCTTTCTTGTATCAAAAATGACAAAATTAAATTTATAGAGTAATCATCGCTTATTAGGATCTATGCCGAAGAAGACATAGTATTTACAAAATAGAATATTATTTGTTTCAATTTTGTTTAAAGATTATTTATTGCCATGTTCGCTTTTCTTTCAATTATTTAATTTATCCATATTATCCTGCCTATACAGGCTAATGTTATCATTTTGTTATCGGCATTGATAACACCTACTCGATAACTGTGGATAATAACTATATGTAGCATGTCAAATTATAAGCTATTTTGCTTAGAGATTCAACACAAAACTGAAATTTTACTTTTCCTTATATTCATCTGGTATTGCTATTTGAAATGTTTCACACAACAGCATCACATCATGCACATCATTTTTATCGTGTTCATATCCCAAATGAAGCATTACCTGACTCAATGGTTCAATACAAGAAACAGTTATATCTCCAACTTTTCCAATACCGGAAAAAGTTTTTGATGGAAATATATCTCCCTCATAAACAATTCCGTCATCTGTAAATTCAAAACAATGTAAATCAATGATTCTTTGTTTATCATCTTTCCAGACAGTATGACCATCCGTTGTATAATCAGTATTTACTTCCTCAAATCCATGCTGCTTAATCACATAAATATAATCATGATAATGTTTCAGTTCAACAAACAAATCAATATCATTGTGTATTCTTGATTCTCTTTTAAGAAGTGCATCAACACCCCATCCGCCATCTAAATATACTTTAATTTCGTTTTGCAAAGCATATTTTATAATTTCACATGCATCTTCTGTACGTACCATAATCTATCCTCCAAATTCAAATCTTTGTATGCTTTCCAACTCACTAAAAGCCTGAAATTTGTCAGTCTTTCATCCTTTTTGTTATCAATCACCAATTAGCTGTAATCCATTAGGATTTAGCTGATATATTTTATCGCACACCTCTTCAATATACTTTCTATCGTGAGAAATGCTAATGACAGCCCCCGGAAATTCTCGGAGCATTTTTCTTATTACCGGACCGGACAATGGTGAAAAATTTCTTGTCGGTTCATCCAGAATAAGAACATTTGCACCACTTAAGCTCATCCTCAAGAGAAGCACTTTCGCCTTTTGTCCGCCTGATAACTCCCGAATCGGATGCTCCATTTCATCTGGTGTGTATTTAAGTGAACCAAGGTATGTTCTAATTCTTGTACGCTCTTCTTTATCTCCTGTTTTATCAAGGTAATCAACCGGTGTAACATCCAAATCCAGCAGGTCTTCATAAGTTTGAGGCATATATTCTGCTTTAATGTCATTCCGATTTAGGAGTTCTTCCGCTATCTTTTTTAGAAGAGTCGTTTTTCCTGCCCCGTTGGCTCCTATCATACAGATTTTTTCTGAACCTTTTATTTTTAAATGAATTCCTTCTGCTAAAATTCTTTTGCCATCCGGAGTCACAAGCTTTGAAAGTTCATATTCTATGACCGTTTTTCCTGCGGGAATGTGTGAGTTTTCATCCCCTAATTTGACAAAGATTGCTTCTTCCTGTTCCGGCATCTGAGTCATATTTTCATCTTCTTTTTCAAATCTTCGTTCCATTGCCTTAACCGTATGCATTTTGTCCTTTAAGTTTTTGGCAACAGACGGTGCTTGTCTGGTACAACTTCTTAATGCACCTTGTACACTCTGCATAACTCTTTGATATTTTTCATCGCGAATCTTTTTCTCCCTACGGTCACTCAGTGCCCGCTGTTTTTGGATTTCAAATTTATGAAGCCGTTCTTCCACATAGCGTCTATAGGGAAGCTTTGCCACGGTATATCTCGCCTTTGTTTTTCGTATAATCTGCTCGATATGTATCACCATGTTGGCAGTACGCTCTATCAGCGTTTCATCGTGTGAAATAAAAAGCACAATGTGCTTCCAGTCATTTATGATTTTTTCCAGTAATGTAAGCGTCGCAATGTCGATGTCATTGGAAGGTTCGTCCAACAACAGCACAGAAACATCGCGAATGAAAAGCCTCATAAGTTGTGTCTTGACTTTTTCGCCTCCTGAAAGACTACCCATTGTCTGGTTACTGTAGAAAAAATCATTTTTCATTCCAAATTTTCCCGCAATAACAGACAATTCTTTAGGCGTTTTCTCCCAGAATATTTCCTCTTCAGAAAAATATTCGTATATTGTTTTTTCCTTATCTTCATCGAGCATCTCCTGCGGAAGATAACCAAGACGTTCGTGTCCCATTATCCTTTCCCCATCTGCTTCTATATAGTTTTCTACAAGCGACGGATTGTATATCCACTTCATTAATGTCGATTTCCCATTTCCCTCTTCTCCAATAATAACTGCCTTATCTCCATCATTTAGCACAAGGTTGAAATCATTAAGAATTATTCTCAGGTCTTTTTTATGTGTTAAATTTAATTTTTTTATCTGCAACATTAAAGTTTCTCCTTTTCGAAGTCTGAGCCAATTATTATTTTGAACACACAAAAACGAGTCTTTTTTGCATACGCAAAAATAGACTCGCTAAATAGCCCCTTATTTCTTTTCCAAAAGGAAAACAAAGGAAATGCCTCTTGCGATAATCCAACTTAAGCGTACACAAAACAAACCTATTCTCTACAGGCTCAATAACTATATGTGTCTTACTTAAATCAAATTATCTATTAATCATTTCCTCACCTTACACAAAATGTGCCTTTCTTTCTTCTAATGGCAATACTATCATACTGTATTTTTTGTGTCAATACATTTCACCTTATGGAAGTGCAAATTAAAATTTTCACTTCCTAATTATACATCCAACCATTACGAAATTCAATCTTTCACAACCTCTTTACAACCACAACCACAGCACTCCAGCAAACGCAGGAGCACCATACCGTAAAACGCTTATGTGTAAATCAACTCCGTTCCTACAACTTCCCTCACACAAGCCTGAATATTATTCATTCTTCCAATCCATTCGTAGGGATTATCTTTCTTTAATTGTTCCGTCACATCTTGTCTGTCGGCATATTCCTTTACCAGTCGAAGAAACATATCCTCTGCTTGCTTATCGACTTCTGCAAGATAACTATGCAGCTTTCCGCTTGTCAGCAGGTTCATATATAACACTTTATAGTGTTCCTTTAAATGCCTTGCATGTCGTTTCCCCCATAAACCAATCGGCTCTATTTCTTCTTCGGCTGGTACTGTGATGTTCGGCAATAAATAATCACCCACCTGTCTATAAGTTCCGCCCATTTCTTCAAAAATTGTCTTTGTCATTTTCCTTTTCCTCCTGTGATTTTTGTCTATCGTGATCGTGTATTATCACGCTTGCGACCTTTAACTGTTCTTGCCTGCTCCAACAAATCATCTATCTGTTTGCGACCAAAAACCTTACGGAGCAGGCTGTAATCTTTATTTTCTGCTTTTAGGATTTTGTTTTCTTCGGTCAATCTTTCATTGACTTTCTCCAAACGCTGATTGGTGCGGTATAACTGTGCATTCGCTGTATTCAGCCTATGATAGTTGTCCCACCCCTCAAAGCAGCGGGCAAGCACCGTTTTGACAAGTTGCTTCAATTTCCTTACAACCGGCTCTGCCATTTTGGTTTTATATGCCTTTGCAGTCATAAATTTCTCTGGTTCTGGCAACTGATATTTCGGTGCAGTATCAAGCTCTATTTCAAGATTTGACAGCTCGTCTTTTGCCTTATCATAGTTCAATACTCGTTCCGACAACACATCAAATTCAATCTGTTTCTGCTCGATTTTCGCACCTAATGCCGCCACTTCTTTTTCTCTTTCCTGCTTTTTATAATCCAAAACAGAAAGATGTTTTTCGTGTGTGCCTAAATGTTCCCACTCAATCCCATAACGTTCCATCACCGCCGCAAGCTGTTCTTTTTCGGACTGTATCCATTGCGACCACTCCGTATCGCCACGACTGCCGCCCTTAAAACCTTGCGTTGCAAGAGCCTGCTTTAGTGACACTCTTGTATCAAGTCCACGCTTGCTGCCTGTGGTAAAAGGTACAAAATCTATGTGCAGATGTGGTGTAGCTTCATCCATATGCAGATGAGCCGAGAACACCCGAAGCTGTGGATTTCGCTCCTGAAAACCCTGATAGTATTCATCTAAAATCTGCTTTGCCAGTTCTCCGTTTTCCGTATCGGCGTTCATATTTCCCTTACCGCCCACCTGTAAAATGATTTCGTGGAACGGTTTTTCCTGCTTGGAACTTCGGATTTTTTCATAATAATCTTTTATCTTTCGGTCTGACCTTATCTGCTTGGCATTGTATCTTTCCAATGCTTCATCAAACAATTCGTGATAAACTGTCTTTATATTTTCATTGCAGTAGTCGATATTGAGATGAGTACGAGTTCCGTCTACATTTTCTGCTCGGAACTTTCGGCTATTGTGATTGACCGAGCCTTTACCGACCATTGCACTTATCGTTCTCTGCATTTTTTCATCTCCCATCTGTAAATTTCAACATTCTCAGGTTTTGTTACTTTTGTCAAAAGTAACGCAAAAGCACTTTTGACGGGTACACCCATCAAAAATGCGACCTGTAAACAGGTTTTGCGTTCTCCGAAGGCTCTCCGAGGGGTGAGCGTGTGCCGGTGGCACACACGCCTGCGAACCGACCGAGCCAGCAGGCGAGACCAAAGAGCCGCCTTTGAAAAGGCACTCTCTGCACACTCCCCTAAACTTTATCCGGTGTCAAAGTGTGACGATGGTGACAATGTTTTTCACAGCGTGCTGCTCTCAAAAACATTGACACCTTTGACACCGTTTGTCACGCCGTCTGCTCGGTTTCTTTCCAAAGTGAAACCTTTCTTCCGTCGTGTGTGCGGCTGTTCTGATAACGGATACCGTAATCACGAAACAGCCTGCTTGCGTTGATACTGAGCCTTAAAGAAAGTACATTCGGCTTTATATCCACCGCAAGCCTTTCGCAAAGTTCCGAAGCAGTTCCTTCCCATCTGTCACTTTCCGAAAAGAGCGTATCCGCTATCTTCTCAAGCAGAGGTTCGGGCGGTTCTTTCCACATCTCCGTTTCCGATTTTGCAAAGTTCCACACCAATCGCTCGCTGTCCCTTACAAGATGGATTTTCATATCCTGCTGGTCTCTGCCAGCAACATCAAGTGTGGCATTGTTGGAAGTACGCTTGTCCTTACTGAGAACAAATGCACCGTCTGCCGCACCCATCAGACCATTCGTGCCTGAAATCATATCGAATATATCTTCCGATTTTTGTTTGCGTGTATGATGAACAATAAGCATTGAAACCTTGTAACTGTCTGCCAACGCTTTCAGCCTTGCCACAACATCATAATCACTTGCGTAGCTGTAATCTGCTCCGCCTGCTTCACGCACACGCTTTAAGGTGTCTATGATAATCAAGCCTGTGTCTGGGTGTTCCCTCATAAACCCTCTTATCTGTTCTTCCAGTCCGCCATTGACCGTTTTACATTCCGTTGCGAAATACAGATTGCCTGTCTCCTTTGCACCGAACATCTGAAACAATCGCTTCTGCAAACGTGGGTAATCATCTTCAAGGGCAAAATAAAGCACCGTTGCCTTACGCACCTTATACTCCCAAAGCGGTGTGCCTGTGCTGATATGATAGGCAAGCTGTGCCATCATAAAGCTCTTTCCCACTTTCGGGGAACCTACGAAAAGGTAAGTTCCCCTTTGGAGCAGACCGTCGATAAGTGGTGTCTGAACCTCAAACACCGTATCATACAGCGTTGTCATTGATACTGTTTTCAGATAGGAAGGGTCTAACTGTCTGAGTATTTCCCTTTGCATTTCTTCAAAAGATTGCTCGTACCCCTTGAAATCCGTATCCTGATTGACTATACTATTGTCAGTACATTTGGAAAGTGACTGTTCCGCATCTGTTGCCGCAGATACATTTGGAATAGTCATTTCTTTTTTATTCTCCATTCGCATCCTCTCCTTTCAAACCGCCGAGAATAATGGAAATCAGTTCTATTACACTCAGCAGTTCATCATCCACACCTTTTCCTGCTTCAATCCTTTTCAGTTCCGCAAGGACTGTGGCAAATTCCGTTTTCAACGCCTTATACACTCTCGGATTGCCCTGTACCACCACATCCTGATTTAAGCAACGGCGGTAACAATACTCCTGTTTTGGCAATCCTGATAGAGCTACAGCTCTGTTAATGAGTTCGTTTTCTTCGGGCGATACTCGAAACCCTACTGTGATATTCCTCCAACGATTTTTGTTATCTCTGTTCTTAGCTGACATTTTCAAAATCTCCTTTCCCTAAATCATCTAATTTTTCTGCCATCTCAATCTGCTTTGACGGAAAGAGGTGTGCGTACTGATAAGTAATATCAATACTTTCGTGACCAACTCGGTCAGCAATCGCCACCGCAGAAAAGCCCATATCAATCAAGAGTGAAATGTGGCTGTGACGGAGATCGTGAATGCGGATACGCTTCACGCCTGCCGCCTTTGCCCCTCTGTCCATCTCGTGATGAAGATAGCTTTTCGTCACCGTAAAGATACGGTCTTTCTTCTTCAATCCGTAAAGCATACCGAGATATTCTTTCATTTCCTCACACAGAAACTTCGGCATTTTAATCGTGCGGTTGCTCTTTTTCGTTTTCGGAGAAGTAATCACATCCTGCCCTTTCAAACGCTGATAGGATTTATTGATTGTGACTGTTTCCTTATCAAAGTTGAAATCTGCCGGAGTCAAAGCTAACAGCTCGCCCTCTCGGATACCGCACCAGTAAAGCATTTCAAACGCATAAAAGGAAACAGGCTTGTCCATCATCTCAAAAGAGAATTTCTTGTATTCTTCCTTTGTCCAGAACAGCATTTCCTTGTGTTCCTCACGTCCCATATTTCCCACCTTTGCCGCAGGATTGGAACGCAGTTCATAGTAGCGGACAGCGTGATTGAAAATGGCGGACAACTGATTGTGCAGCGTTTTTAAGTACACCGGAGAGTAGGGCTTGCCGTTCTTGTCCCGGTAACCCAGCATTTCATTCTGCCAGGCGATGACCTCCTTGGAGTGAATGTCGCACATCTTCCGCTTGCCGAAGTACGGCACCAACTTCTTGTAGAGGATATGCTCTTTCGTCCCCCAGGTGTTTTCCTTGATACGGCCTTTCATGTCCGCCACATAGACAGCCACGAAGTTTTCAAAGGTCATTTCCAGGTCGGCGGTCTGTTGTTGCAGGAATGTCCGCTCCCACTCCAGAGCCTCCCGCTTGGTGGGAAAGCCCCGTTTCATTTTCTTTACTTTCTTGCCCGTCCAGTCCTCGTAGTAAAAGGACGCATACCATGTGCCCTTTGCCTTGTCTTTGTATGCCGGCATTGTGGTTCCCTCCTTATTGTCTGTCCCGCAGCCCATAGAATTTTTCCTCGAAGTAGCGCCTGCTTACCCGTCCGGGAATGGTGAGAAAGCCTTTTTTCTTCAGCTCCTCGTTCATCTCCCGCACCAGCTTGTAGGCGTAGGGCTTGGAAATGCCCAGCTCCCTGGCGACCTCCTCTGCTCTCACAAACAGCTCCTTTTCCATGGTCAGCACCTCCTTATTTTAGTTTCGCAAATATGTTAATGTCACCATCTTCATTATACATTAACATAAGTGTTAATGTCAAGAATTTATTTCGCATTTTTGTTAAAGATTATCTTGCATCTTTCGCTTTTTTGCGCTATACTATTGGCAAAGGCGGTGGGATATTATGACAGTCGGAGACAAGATAAAGAAAATCCGCACCTTTCGAGGCATGACACAAAAGGAATTGGGGCTTGCTATCGGCTTTGAGGAAAAGGGAGCGGACAACCGGATCGCCCAGTATGAGACGAATTACCGTGTTCCGAAACGGGAACTGCTGGACAAGATGGCCGAGGCGCTGCGGGTAGACCGCCAGAACTTCTACACCATCGCCCCCGGCTCTGCCGAGGACTTCATGCGGACATTCTTCTGGCTGGACGAGGACAGCCCTGGCGCTATCCGCCTGTTCCAACTTGTCCGCAATCCGGGCAGAGCAGGGGCCGCTGATGATACCGCTGTACGGTACAATGATAGCGATGACTGGCCCGCACACCCTCCCGTGGGTATGTACTTCCAGTATGGCCTTGTGGACGAGTTCATGCGGGAATGGCTTTTTCGTCAGCAGGAGTTACACGCCGGGGAGATCACCAGGGAAGAGTATTTTGAATGGAAACTCAACTGGCCCCATACCTGCGACGATGGCCTGGAAAGCGAATATTATATCCCTTGGCGGAAAAATAAATAAGACAAGCAAAAAAACCGCCCTGCTGAATTTGTCGTTCAGCAGGGCGGTTTTGCTTGTCCTTTTGGGATTTTTCTCTTGAGAATACCGGGCGGACACAAATAGTATCAATCCAGTATCAAGAGCAGTATGGACGGGCAAAAAAGCCTGTATTCATGCGGGTTTTCGCCGTTTCGAGCGTCATTCCCACTCGATCGTAGCGGGCGGCTTGGACGTGATATCGTACACAATCCGGTTGATATGGGGCACTTCGTTGACAATCCGCACGCTGATCCGGTCCAGCACCTCGTAGGGAATACGGGTCCAGTCGGCGGTCATGAAGTCTGTGGTGGTGACAGAGCGGAGAGCCAGAGTGTAGTCATAGGTCCGGCCGTCACCCATAACGCCCACGGAACGCATGTTGGTGAGCACCGCGAAATACTGGTTCATGGTGCCCTCCAGATGGGCCTTAGCGATCTCGTCCCGGAAAATGAAGTCTGCCAGGCGCAGAGTGTCCAGCTTGTCCTTCGTCACCTCGCCGATGACCCGGATGGCAAGGCCCGGACCCGGGAAAGGCTGGCGCATGACCAGATACTCCGGCAGGCCCAGCTCCCGCAGCAGCGTCCGCCGCTCCGATTGCAGGCTCATATTCTCGTCCCGCAGCCGCTCCACCGCCGGCAGAGGGTCCGTGCCCCGCCGCAGCGCGCCGGCGATGATGCGGCTCATGGTGGAGCGAAGCTCCCCGTCGATCTCCCGCAGGCGGGGCTGGCGGGCAAAAATCCGTTCCCGCCGCTCCTGATACTGGGCCTGCCGCCTCTGGCGGTCCTCCTCGAACCGCTGGAGGGCCAAGCGCATCACCTTTCCGTCATACGCCACCGCTCATCACCTCCTGTTCCGATGCAGCTCCTGCATATATCTGCGCATCTCCGTCTCCGTGTCCCTGGGGGACTGCTGGTCCCCCCTGCGGGCCGCCGGGC
>ERZ1106978.2114-NODE-2114-length-9942-cov-3.426014_pt1 | contig 9942 bp, 9 predicted proteins | sample MGYA00403689_ERZ1106978 | MGnify/ENA primary metagenome ERZ1106978 (study PRJEB35170, sample SAMEA104062434) | human gut metagenome | biome: human gut; feature: human-associated habitat; material: faeces | place: Denmark | collected 2012-08-02 ...
TCTGCTAACGCAGACCGCTCTGCCGCTTAAAAGCCCCACTGGGGCTTTCATTGCTGCGCAAACGCCAATTCCTCCATTCCATTCTCTTTTTCAAGTGAGCTGTGGTTTTAGTTTGCTCCCACGGCTCGATGCGCGGCATTCGGTGTGATTGGTACCGCACCAAGTGCAAAAGAAAAACAAAAACGGGACATGCAGCTTGACCACCTGCGTGCCCCGATTTTTGTTTTTAACTCCTTCAGTCATGGCTGACACCATGCCAGCTCCCTCAAAGAGGGAGCCCTTGGCAGTGCGGAAAACTTTACAGTTTTGCCAAAGCCTCCCTCACTGAGGGAGGTGGATGCGAGTGCAGCGAGCAGACGGAAGGAGTTTTACTTCACGATCTCCGCCAGCTTTTGATACACTTCCTCCGCGCCGCCCTTGGGTTCTTTGATCTTTACGAACTGGCTGTTCACGATGGCGGTGCCATCGGAGTAGACGGTGAACAGGAGGTTATTGTTCTCGGCATCATCGTAGTAGCTCACAGTGACGGAATCCACCGGGTATTCGTGGCTGTAGGAGGAATACTGCTGGTTGAACCGCTTGACACAGGTAAGGCCGGAAAGCACGTTTGCGATCTGCTGATAGGCCGAGTCGTCGGCAGAGAGCAGCTGAACGTCCATCTCTGCGGAGCGGGCAAAGTTCTGAATGTGCTCCACCCGGACACTGGCCTGTGTGCTGGCCTTGATCCCGGATGCAAGATCGATCTTTGCGGAAGGAAAGATCAGCGCCAGTGCAAGCAGCACTAAAACGACAATGCCGAACCGGGACAGAATGCCTTTTTCCTTCATAAGAGTCATGCCTCCTTTGGCAGCTCCGCTCCCATTTGGCCCAGATGCCGCTGAGCAATGAAGAAGCCCACGGCGCTGGCGGCGAACACCACATAATAGCTGGCGATGCGGTAGAGCATCATCACGCTCATCACCTCGCCGCGCTCCAGAAAGCTGCCGAACACCAGCAGGAATGCCGTCTCGATGGAGCCCATGCCGGCCACATTGGGCAGGGCGTTGGACAAAAACAGCATCAGGCTGGTGAGCAGCTGCACCTGCAAAAAGCTCAGAGGGGAAAGCCCCATGAACCGGATGCACAGGTAGGGCAGGCAGAACAGCCCGAACAGCTTGACCGCCTGCAATGCCAGAATTTCAGCGCAGCGGGGCTTATCTGCCAGCAGGCGGCGGCTCTCCTCGCCCAGAACATCCAGCTGCTGCTGCCAGTCGGCGCGGCGCTGCTGCCATTTTTCCGTTTTGGGCAGCAGACGCATCAGCCAGCGGGCAAGGTTCTGCACCAGCGGCGATACGCACACCAGCACCAGCACCACAATGATGGCCGCCACTACAGCGTATGCCATGGGCAGATAATTCATCACACCGGTGGTGTTGGCGGCAAGCCATCTGTGCTGAAACAGCAGTATCACCGTGGCATACAGCAGCACGGTGGTTTTGTGGAACACGTACTGCAGGGTCATCAGGCCCACGCCCGGGCCAACCGGCAGGCCGCAGCGGTGCAGATACCATGTCTGCACCGGCACTGCACCTGCGCCCAGCGTGACCACATTGCCAAAGGTGCCGCACCACGCGGTATCGATGCCCTGCCAGAGCCTGAAGCCCGGGATGCGGCTGCGCACGATGACCCACGCCACGCACCCCTCCAGCAGCGGGTAGCTGAGGCCGATGGCCAGCACCACCAGCACCTGCCATGCGGACAGCTGCGAAAGCGCTGCGGTGATCTCGGCCCAGTTGTCCTTGAACAGCAGCACGATGATGCCGGTAAGTGCGGCGAGCACCAGCAGCGAGATCACTGTCTTTTTGCGGGAAGGTGCGGCAGAGGCGGGTTGGCTCATAGAGAGAACAGGCTCCTTTCAGGCGGAATGATTTGATAAAAGTATAACACACGCGGCCTGTGTCTTTGTGAACGGAACTGGAATTTTCTTGTGCAATTTTGATGGAATGATAAAAAGGCAAGGGCAGATGCACACATCGACCCTTGCCTTTATCTTGTTTTTAGACTGTTGATTCGTTCACCAGCCGTGTCAGGGTGGCAACATAGGCTTCGTTGGAATAATATTTCTCGTACATTTTCCGGCAGTCAGCTTTCATGGCGGCCAGCTGTTCCGGATGCAGAATAGCATGCTCCAGCACCTTTGCCAGCTGATCCGGGTCGTCGTCTTTGTACACAAAGCCGTCCACGCCCTCGGTGATCAGCCCGGCGGTGCCGGTGTGCTCCGACACGATGGAGGGCTTGCCGAAGATCAGGCCCTCGGTGACGAAGGTTGGCATGGGATCATCGCGGGAAGCGCATACCACGCAGGCGCACTGATCCATCAGGGATTTAATCTCGGGCCGTTCCAGACGCTTGCGGTAGAAAACGGTGTCCGGGTAGTCCTCCACCAGTGCATCCACGGCGTTCTTCAGGCTCTTGTCCGCCGCCTTGCCCACGAACAGGAAAGCAGCCTTCTGGCGCACCTCGGGCTTTAGCAGGCGGATGGCGTTGCAGAAAATATCCTGACCCTTGCGCGGCTCAAAGGAACCTACGGTCACGAACAGCGGCCGGCCGCCGGCATAGCTGATATCGTAGGGCGGGAAGCTTTCCTGCGCATAGTCCGGCAGACCGTAGATCAGCTGTTCAATGCTGAAGTCCGGCCGCACCGAGTGCATGGCGGCAGTGGCGTGGGAGCCTACGGCGCACACATGCACATTGGAGCCCAGTGTTTTGGGAATCTTGTGCGCAATGAACGGGTAGCCTGCAAAGGCATCGTGCAGCCACCACAGCACCGGCACGAAGGAGCCGTTCAAGGTGCTCACGGCGGCAGCCTCTACCACGGTGTTGGCCAGCACAAAATCGGCACTGGTGGCAAGGCCCCACAGCGACGAGTTCATCACGCAGTCGCTGCGGGTCACCACGGCGGCACCGGCATCCAGAAACAGCGGCAGCGAGCCGTCGTCCGCAGGGCCAAGCACCACCACTTCAAAGCCCATGCTGCGCAGCACCGGCACGGCACTTGTCAGCACGATGGGCGCACCGGTCATGGTCAGCTCGTGGCTCAGGATCAAAGCACGCTTTCCGTCTGCAGAGAACACATCGTCGGCACACAGCTCCCGCCGGAAGTGCAGCAAAGACTGCGGGATGCGGTGGCAGTTTTCCGCCATGGCGGTGGCAAGGCGCAGCAGCTCGGTCACGCTGTCCCTGCCGCGGGCAGCGGCGCGCACCCGGTCAAGAAGCTTCCGCGATACCATGGCGCAGCGGCTGCACGGAATGTGCTGGGTGCTCAGATAAAGGGCGGTGGAGCCATCGAAGCCAAAGGCGGCATCACACACCACAAAATCGGCACCGGTGCGCAGGGCGGCGGCAAAATAGGTCAGGGCGGTGGAGGTGCACTCCAGATCTTCGCTGACCAGCAGCACGCCCTCCACCGAGTCGGTCAGGGCGGGGGCCAGCTCCGTCACCAGCCGGAACTTGCGGTGCAGCTGGTTTTCCAGTGCGTGCTCCAGCGCCTGATGACGGCCCGGTGCATACACCAGCAGATAGGTGCTCTGGGTATCGGTATAAACCTGCTTCGTCAGCTGCTTACGCTGCAGGGTGCTGTAACTGCTGTACATGTTGACAACTCCTTTAGCGATCCGATTCAGCCGCGCAGCAGGCGGCGCAAAGCACGCAGCGGTGCGGTAAGCCGCCAGCTGCTGCTCTCGTACAGGTTTTCCAGCGAATCTTCATAGGCAGCACGGCTGTTCTGCAGTTCCGTCAGCTGATTGTTCAGCCGGGTGTTCTCGGCAAGGGCGGCCTGAAGCTGTTCCAGAACATCGTTCTTTTCGGCCTCAGCCTGCAGCTTGATGGTATTCAACGCGCTGAGCAGGGCCTTGCCGGGCTGCTCGTGTTGGAAGCGGCCCAGCGGATAGTAATGATAGGTCACGGCAAGCTTCATCCCGGCCGCAAAGGGCACGGTGCTGCACACGGTCAGGTTGGGGTCCACATCCAAAAACAGCAGGCAGTCTTCCTGCAGCTGGATGCCGTTCATGGCGCGGCATTCCAGCCGCTCGTCCGAGATGCTCAGGTCAGTCACGCAGCAGGCCAGCTCACCGGGGTCCAGCCGCAGCGCACGGGCATCCGTGGGCAGGGTGAACACCGCAGAGACCTCGTGGGTCAGTTCGTCGTAGGCATCCTCGGCAACGGTCAGGCATTCCCGCGGGGAATAGCCGGAGCCGGAATCGTAGAACAGCTGCGGCAGGGTCAGGGCGGCAGGCTCGTTGTCGCTGCCGTGCCTTGCCAGTGCGGCCTGATAGTTCAGCACCTGTTGTTCCAGCTCCAGACACCGCTGTGCCAGCCGGGATACACCTTCGTCAGAGAGCTTGAGCTGCTGTTCCAAGTCAGCAGCGCGGCTGCGGGCCGCAGCAAGGGTCTCGGGGACATCGTTGTTCATAACCGGATTCTCCTCTTACTTTTATGATGGCTGCACCGCAGCAGCCGGAAAAACATGTCAGTGCCGGGAGGTATAGTGCACGGCGGGCGTTCTGCGCTGTGCAGGGAAAAATCGGATGATGAGTGCGCGGCGTACACGCAGCAGCTCACACACCAGCCAGATAGAGCCCAGAGCGATGGCATATTGCAGCCACATGCCCAGCACCGGCTGCGCAGAGAACTTTGCTACCATCAGATACCACGGAATAGCGATGATCTCCACGGTATGTACGCAGAAAATGTTCAGCGAACGGCGGCCCACCGCTTCCAGAAAGTGCACGATGGGGCCATGGCCGCGGCTGAGCCGCATGAACAGCCGGATGAAAAGCAAGCCTGCAGCACCGTCCAGAAAGATGCTCAGCGGCCCCAGTGACCACTCGGCCAGCGAGATGCAGTCGGTGGTGCGGGTAGCAAGAGCGCCTACGGCAATGAGTGCTGTGGCGGCCAGCAGCCCGGCAAAGACCTTGGGCGGCAGGGGCTCGTCCAGCAGATGCTTCTTTTTGGCAAGGAAGCCGATATAGAGGTAGGGCACCACCACGGCACCTTGGATCAGGCAGAAGGGCAGTTCCCACACAAGGCTCGCGCCCCAGCCCAGCAGGACGCAGCCTGCCACAGCCCATGGAACATAGCGCTCCGGGAAGATGTTCAGGATCACATCCAGCAGCACCCAGCCTACCATCAGCGCCAGCAGATACCACATCGGCCCGCAGGAGAAGAACTCCTGCCCGAAATACTTGGCCGTGTGGGGCAGGCCCAGCAGAAAGCCGCCGGTGACCTTGATAGACTCGCCGATGGTGCCGGGCAGGTACTGGAACGTCTTATAATGAATGATAAAGTGCAGCACGCAGGTGAACAGCGCCGTGTAAGCATAGGGTTTGAGCAGGCTTTTGAGCTGCTGGTGGATGCACTTGTGGATAGAGCGCTTGCGGAAGCCGTAGCCGCTGGCAATAAAAAAGGCGGACATCAGCGCTTCGCGGTAGATGAACGGGAAAAACGCGGTCAGGGACAGGCCGCTGACCGCCTGCATGGGATAAAGCTCGGCGGTATGCGCAAAAACGATGGTCAGCATACCGGCACCCTTGAGCATGTCGAACATGCCGATGGAGCTGGCGGTGCGGGGCTTGGTTCCTTCCATGGAGGTTCCTTCCTTGCGCGGGACATTCCATCAGAGCCGGACGCCGCACAATGCGTAGATTTTGAATGAAAAAGATAAAATTTTGTATGGATATGAACCCAGTATAATGCTTTTTGCACAGACTGTCAATTTTGAATTGCGGTCCGGCGGGCGGGGACACATTGCAGCCTGCAAAAAAAGCATAGCACAGGCAGGGCGGCTTCGCAACGAAAGCCAGAATTTACATCTGGAAACGACATGATATGCAAGATTTTATTGTCAATGTTTGGAATTAAATGTTGCAAAACTCTTGCATTGACACGGGCCTTATTGTATACTGGGCACAGTTGGAAATGACTGGAAGGATCTGTGCTGGCCTACACAGGAGCGCCGGATCGGATGATAAAAATGGAGGAAAAAATGATTACATCGCTGTATCAGTCACTTTGCAATATGGAAACCAACATTGCAGACCGTGTGGCTCTGCGCTGGTATGATGAAGAAAAGCAGGGCGTGGCCGAGGTGCACTACGCACAGTATGCCCAGGATCTGCGCCGGTTCGTGGCGTTCCTGCGTGCAGAGTATGGCGATGTGCGCGGCAAGCGTGTGGCGATCCTGGCCCGCAACAGCTACCAGTATGTCATCTGCATGTACGGCACGGTCATTGCCGGAGCCGTGGCTGTGCCGCTGAACCTTGGCAAGGACTGGGATGCTATCTCCTATGAGCTGGGCCTCACCGAGCCGGTGTGCATCCTGCAGGATGGCGAGTTCGCGGAGCGGGAGCCTGCCCTCGCTGAGACCTACGGCAGCATCCTGAAGCCCATGGATGTCTTTGCGGCCTATGAGCCTGCCGAGGACGTGACCGAGGTGGAGGACCTTTCGGCTCTGGCCTTTATCATGTTCACCTCCGGCACCACCGGCCGCAGCAAGGGCGTTATGCTGAGCCAGAAGAACCTGTTCAGCGCCATGCCGGCTTTTCTGGACCCCTTTGACGATGTGAAGAAGTACACGGGCTGGAACACCGATGAGTTCTCGTCCCTGTCCGCCCTGCCCATGTTCCACATCTCCGCCATGACCAGCCTTGTTTCGTGGAGCATCACCGGCCACTCCATCAACCTGTGCAACAACCTGAAGTATTTCTACCGTGATCTGGGTGCCATGCACAGCGAGGTGATGGCGGTGGTGCCGGTGCTGCTGAAGAGCGTCTACAGCGACGTGATGAAGGGCCGCCGCGACCGCCTGAACGGCCTGTGCGTGCTGACCTGCGGCGCTGCCATGTTCGACCCCAAGATTCTGAGTGATATGATGGAGAAGGGCTTCTTTGTGGCCCAGATGTACGGCCTGACCGAGACCTGCGGCGACGGTGCATGGAACTCCTCACAGGAGGCAAAGTACCTGACCAGCGTGGGCCATGTGGACCTCAGCTGTGAATACAAGCTGGACGACGGCGAGCTGTGCATGCGGGGCGACCCCATCATGCTGGGCTACTACAAGGACCCGGAAGGCACTGCAGAAGTCATCGATGCAGACGGCTGGTTCCACACCGGCGACATTGCCCGGGTGGAAGAGGACGGCTACATGTACCTGACCGGCCGCAAGAAGAACGTGATCATTCTGGACAGCGGCGAGAACGTGAGCCCCGAGGAGCTGGAAAAGCTGCTGGTGCCCTGTGCGGACATTCAGGAGTGCATCGTGAAGGAAAAGGACAAAAAGATCTGTGCCCTCATCTACTGTGACCCTGCAAAGCAGGATGCGGTGAAGGAGTTCGTCACTGGGGTCAACCGCGGCCTGCCGCTGTACAAGCGCATGGTGACGGAGTTCAGCGCACAGCCGCTGCCCCGCAACGCCATGGGAAAACTGCTGCGCTGAACACGGGAGGAAACAGAACAATGCGTAAGATCAGAGTGCTGGATAATGTCTACGACCTTATTACCATCAACATGGAAGACCGCTTCAAGGATAATGTGGCCTTCCGCTTCTACGACACCGCAAACGATGCCGTGACCACCATCCTCTATAAGGATTATGTGCAGGATATCCGCAAGGCGGTGAATTACTTCCAGTCCACCATCCCGGAGATCAAGGGCAAAAAGATCTGCCTGCTCACCAAGAACAGCTACGAGTATGCCGTGAACACCTTTGGCGTGGTGGCGGCCGGTGCGGTGCTGGTGCTGCTGAACCAGCGCAAGAGCTGGGACGAGCTGAGCTACGAGCTGGGCCTTGTGGAGCCGGATGCCATCCTGACCGACGGCGACGACTACGGCTTCAACGACCAGCTCAAGGCTGCCTACGGCGAGATCCTCCGCCCCATGGATGGCTTCCGCAGCTATGAGCCTGCGCAGCTGACCCGCTGCATCGACCACGAAGCCCTGATGGTCCTGATGTTCACCTCCGGTACCACGGGCCGCAGCAAGGGCGTGATGCTGAGCGAGAAGAATTTCTTCTCGGTGATGCGTGCCCACACCCAGATCGGTGAGCACATGATGGCGTATAAGCACGAACCGGACCTCGTCATGAGCCAGTACACCGTGCTGCCCATGTTCCATCTGGGCGCTTTCATCTGCCTGTTCTCCTGGGCCCACGCAGGCTGGGCGCTGAACGTCAGCAGCGACATCCGCAGCTTCTATAAAGAGGTAAAGCGGATGCCCAGTCAGGCCATGGCGGTGGTGCCGGTCATTATGAACTCGCTCCACCACGATGTGATGCGCGGCCGCAAGGATCGTCTGGGTGAGCTGTGGGTTCCCATCTGCTCCTCTGCCATGTTCGACCCGCAGGTGATGCTGGATATGGCGGAACACGGCATGTTCGTGGTGCAGACCTACGGCAGCACCGAGACCTGCGGCGACGGCATCATCAACTACGCACAGGACGCAAAGCACATCGGCGCTGTGGGTCAGGGCAACGATTATCTGGACTACAAGATCGCCGAGGACGGCGAGCTGTGCATGCACGGCGACAGCATCATGCTGGGCTACTACAAGGACCCGGAGGCCACCGCCGAGGTCATTGACGCGGACGGCTGGTTCCACACTGGCGATCTGGCCCGCAAGGACGAGGACGGCTACTATTTCCTGACCGGCCGCAAGAAGAACCTCATCATTCTGGACAGCGGCGAGAACATCAGCCCCGAAGAGCTGGAAGGCATCGTGGGCAAGTGCGAAGCCGTGAAGGAATGTGTAGTAAAAGAAATGGGCAAGAAGATCGGCGTGGTGGTCTATTGTGACGAGGACAAACAGCAGCAGGTGCGGGACTTTATCACCGAGGCAAACCGCACCCTGCCGCTGTACAAGCGTATGAGCGCAGTGGAGTTCAGCACCGAGCCGCTGCCGCGCAACGGTGCAGGCAAGCTGCTGCGCCAGTGATACGGATGCGATCGAATGCCCGGATGCATAAATGGGCCGGCAGACCGGCAGACTGAAAACAGGAGTTCCGACAAAAAACAAAGCTTTGTTGCCGGAACCCTTGCGCACAGGAGAGAATCAGGGTATTATTATGGAAAGGCATAGGAGATTGTGCCTATTATCCGTCACGGAAAGGAAGAAAATTTCTATGGAACGAGCAGAGATCATTTCCCAGATCCTGGCCATCCTGGAGGATGTTGCCGAGGTCTCTCCCGAAGATGTGAATGAGAACAGCGTCCTGATGGACGATCTGGATCTGTCCTCAATGGAGATCCTGACCATTGTGGCAGATCTTGAGGAGACCTTTGGTCTGCGCATCCCGGAAAAGGAGCTGCGCAACTTTGTGACCATAGGGGATCTGGTGGATTATCTGGCAGCAAACGTGGGGTAAAACCAATGGAAACACAACAGCGCTCGACGGAATATAACTTTCAGGGTGTTATGTATTTTTTCCGTCGGGAAAAAGTCCAGTGCCGGTACCAGTTCTCGCTGCGGGATGCGGTGGATCTCACCCTTTTGCAGCGGGCACTGACAACGGCCCTGGCGAGTGCGCCTTATACGCTGACTCTTTGGGACCGGAACGGGGTCCTGATTTCTGAGACCAAAGGGACCATGGGGAGCATCTGGAGGTGAGGGCGGCGTGAAACGATCGTGGGGAACGGAGTGCGCACCGGCTTGGCGTGCATGGCTGGACCGGGCGGCGGCAGGTATCCGCTCCCGGCCTGACCGGGAGGCGGTGCGGGCCGAGCTGGAGGCCCACCTGGAGGACAAGACGGCGGACCTGGTCCGCATCTTCCCGGACCTGGGGCGGCAGGAGGCGGAGCGGCAGGCGGTGGAGCAGATGGGGGACGCGGAGGAGATCGGAAAGGAGCTGGCCCGGCTCCACCGGCCCTGGCCGAGGTACTTGTGGCAGGCCAGCCGGGTGCTGCTCACGGCGGG
>ERZ1106978.2116-NODE-2116-length-9939-cov-3.219446_pt1 | contig 9939 bp, 5 predicted proteins | sample MGYA00403689_ERZ1106978 | MGnify/ENA primary metagenome ERZ1106978 (study PRJEB35170, sample SAMEA104062434) | human gut metagenome | biome: human gut; feature: human-associated habitat; material: faeces | place: Denmark | collected 2012-08-02 ...
GGAGGGTGGCGGAGCGGTCGTTTCCGTTTTCAAAGGCTTTTCTTGCATGGGGCGGTCGGAAGCAAGGTTTAGGGGAAGAATACTACCCGAAGAATGAGGGTGGAGATTGTTCCCCTAACTGCATAGCCGCCTGACCTTGAAGCCGACAGAAAGCCCCGTGCTTACTTTGCCTTTGTAAACGGAAATGATTGCTCCGCTTTCCTCTGAAAGAGGAATAAACCCTGTATCACCATATCAACAGGATTGTTTGTTGATATGATTATTCTTTATAGGTTTTAGCAACAGAAGATATATCAAATGTTATACTAAGAACATCTTTTACTTGCCTTAACCGATGAAATTCTTTTATCTCATTTTTCAGTTCTTGATGTTCCTTACAATACTCATAAATGCTTTCTATTTCTTCATCAGGAATAAATTCGTAGCTACTGAATCCGTTATAATCCTCATCGATATAAAATATCTCATCTTCTTCAAGCCTATCAGGCGCACAGAAAAAGAATCCTGAACACTTCTTGATGAGGTGGTCAGGATTTCTTTTTTATGGACATCAAAAGCCTCTCTCCTCCCTACCAGAGTTTTCCCAAAAACACCTTTCATCCTTCAGACTGTATGATAAGTCTCTTATTACCTTGTAGTTACAAGCTGAAAGATGTTCCAAACATCCTTCAGCCATGCTTCATTTCGTTCTGCGGCGAACGATAAATCGTTCGACTGAGAACGGAAAATCGTTTGGCTGAGAATGATTTATCGTTCGGCTGAGAACTTTTTACCGCCTTCCGCAATGAAAGGAAGCTGAAAGATGGGCTTCTTATCTTTCATCCCATAACACATTGTATGAAAGCCATTTACCATACATCCTGAAGGATGAAAGGAGTTTTTGGGAAAACTCTGGTGAGGAGAGAATGAAGAAGGAGGATACCTCCATACGGCTTCTGCCATTCAAGTGTATCCTCCTTATCTTACCAACCGGCTTGACTTCCGTAAGCCCAATCCGGCTTGCCTATGCCCAATACCGGGAGCAGCCTTATTTGCAAACGACCTTCCGCACCTTACCGTCTGGGAACTTCACGATGCAGACCGTACCACGACGAAGAGCATCCAAACGTTCTCCGGTGAGTGAGAATATCTGACAATCGTTTCCTATATGCTCAGCCTGTACCGCATGAATGCCCGATGCCTCATCAAATTCAGCCTGAGCTTTCTCCGCATCTTTCTCGATTTGCCTTATAATCCTATAGGTCCCGGTATAATCGACCGTATAACTTTCCGTGAACAGCCATCCGGCATATAAACTGTCGATCTCATATTTTTGTTGATCGATAACTTCCTTTGCCGCAGCCAATTCATCCTCAAATTCGGCAGCCACGTCCGCGCATTCGGTTGCAATACTCTCTTGAGCCTCCTGCAACTGCTCATAAAGCTTGTCTATCCGTTCCAAAGCCTTGTCGTACACCGTCTTATTCCTACGTTCCAACCATTTGTAATTGTTGGCAATCAAGGTATCCACCAACTCGCGCCCACGCGTCAGGTACTTTCCATCCACCTCGTTAGGACTCCTGTCCACACAATAATCCATCAGAATAACTCCCGTAGGCCCCGCTTCATGCGTCTGCAAATACTCTATAATAGCCGCATTCGTGTAGGTCGCATTCTCACGATAGCCATTCGCCATGGATATCGACCCGGGATAAGCCGATGCAAAGTTAAACACCCACACCACGTCCGACTCGTCTTTTGTCACATGTTTCGTACTATGATCCAGCATCTCGGTTACCGCGCTTACCTTCTTGGCCACACCTCCTTCGCTATCTTTCGTATTGGCATAATCCTGCACCCACAAAGGAGATTTATAATCCGATGCCGCGCTCTCCCCTATGATACTGCAAGAAGACTGTGCATTCCAGTCCAACCAACCGCACCAGCTCTGGAAAAAACCGCCTGTTATCGGTTTACCGGCATATTGGTCACGGCTCAACAGCAAGATCTTTCCCCGCATATCCCCTACCGTCAAGTCCCGCCGGAACGGAATGAAATAGTCCTTCAAATCCTCACGCGACAATAATTCGCGCAACATGGTTTCGTATTTGGTTTTGTCACTATCGTAACCGGAGGCATACAAACAATGGATCACCGCAAATTCGGATGGATGCTCCTTCAACGAATCCCGCAACAGATACAAAGCAGCGTCGAAACGTAAATTAGTTTCAGAAATCCCATGGTTGATATTCAGATAATCGCCTTTAACTTTCGGACGAAAATCGAAAGCACGGATTCCGATAGACCACTGCGTAGCCACATCTATATCTTGACATTGAGAAAAGGAAGCCAAAGTAACCCCATTCCCCGTAGCGGCATCATGCGTTCCGGGAATAGAAACTTGGGATACAAAAAGGTTGTCCGGCAGACGTTTCATCCAATCTCCGGCTTTCACATGGACACTCATGCAAAGCATCAGTAATGAAGTAAAGTAAACGTTTCTCATGATTCTTAAAATTTAAAAGGTTCCTAAAAATTGTTTTTCTTCCTCTTACAAAGGAAGCAAATGTTTCCAATATCAGAATGAAAATCAGGAGAAAAAAACGGGGCTAAAGCTCATTTTAGCATAAAATAACACAAAAAGGTAAACTGAAGCTCTCACACTTTCACCACCAAGACCTCATCCAGATTCGTTGTATAACGTCGCGAAACGTATTGCCTTTCCGAAGCATATTTCTGTCCGGTTCCCAATGCTGCCACTTTCACCGCGTTATGCCCGTTCTTACGGTTTATCTCGTCAACAGCCCGTATCAACGCCCTACGCCTTCCACGATCCAACTTATCAAACAAATCCGTCTGGACCGCTTCACGCGGCGACAAATCCCAAACGATAACGCCGGCTTTCTTGTAATCGAAATGCCCGTCATACGCATGCAACCGCAACGCTTCCAAAGCCGCATGTACAATTTCGGCCGTATCCTGTGTCGGTACAGGCATACGTACCTGTTGATGGACCATATTGCCGGGAACATCCGTCCGGAAACGGCTGGTATAAGCAAACACCGTGACCTGTCCGCAACAAGTGCCCTGTTCGCGCAACTTACGAGCACACTCCGAAGCAAAATACGACAAGAAAGGCTGTTTTTAGCTATTCGGGAATGACTTCCTGCATGTAGATGGCGGCCAGACTCCATGTGGCCGCATCGTTGGTGCACACCACGGGATTCTCGTCCACCGGTGCTGGAACTTCGGGCACCTCCACACGACGCACCGTGAAAGGTTTGTCATTATGCCACACGTGCCACAATTCATCCCAAGCCTCGGCAGCCAGTTCCCTGTTCCCCGTTTTGGCAGCGGCATAAGCCGTAAGGCGCGTCACAGGGAAAGGATTGTGCGTAATCGTGCGCGCCTTCTCCTTGTATTCCCGGGCAAAGGTGAGCCACGTGCGGTTCCATTCCGGCAAGTCTATCATTTCCATCAGCTCGTTCATCACTTGGAAACCGCCCATGATGGTAATCAAATGTTCAGTGCGCTGTAAATCAGGGTCTCCCTCGTAGCTCAACACACCCGTGGCAGGGTCGAAGCCCAATACGCCCGGCCCGGTGAAGATGCCGTGGGGCAAGGCCGCAATGCTCTTCATGCCAGCGATGATTTTGTCGCGGTAAGCCGTGTTGCCCGTCCGTTCCCATTCCGTCATCCAGTTTCCGGCGTAAGCCAACCAATCAGGACCGACACGCAAACGTGCCGGTGCCGTACAAGGATACTTCTCACGCGGCAGAGCCAGCCTCATCGGATCGATGTCATAAAGTTTCTGTTCGGCATCGCGCACTTCTGTCATCAGGTTACCGCTGCGCTCATCCGTGGTCAAATAATAATAGAAACGGTTCCATGCCGCTTGGCTGATGCGTGCCTCCTTCGCTCCACAGCCCCAATGGCTCACGTTGTGACGCGACCCCAATCCGGCAAAAGGTCCGAGATGGTACACGTCGCATTCCGTCGTGTGGCGGCTCATGGCCACTGCCATCCGCCAAAGGTCGGCGCGGCCGGTGCGCAGGAAACTGTACCACAACCACATATTGGAGGCCAGTTCCGTGTTGTCCCATGCGTACCCGCCCACGTCATACCGCCATGTATGACGCACGGAATCGTAGGTGTGCATAAAGTCGCCATAGTTCCAGAAACCGTACCAGCGATGTTGATCGACAGCCTTCACGTAATAGTCCAAATAGTCTTCCAGACGGTCCTCCACCCGTGCCCGCTTCGGGTTGCTCTGGTCGGGCAGGCTCCACACCCCGAAGGCATGCTTGGCGTAGAGGTATTCCGGTGTGCACAACAAGGGGGCATCTTCGGCTAACATGGCCGCCGTCCGGGCTACCGTCTCCTTTCCCCCATAAGCCACAGACGGAACGAGAGTCAACGTGTGAGTACGCGCCACACCGTAGGGCGTGCTCATCCCTTCCTGCACGTCCTCATAACTGGCCTCCAAATCGTGCGCCACATTGTCGTAATGACGCAAGTCCATCGGTTCCGCATCGGGACTCCACATCCATACGGTCAGACGGGCGTTCCGGGCTGCGGCATTGTCCACCTGCAAAGCCGTGGGATAGGATTGCCAAAAATCTTTCAGGGCCACGCCCAATCCGCCGCTTACGTCTCCGGCAAATACATAACCCGGCGCACGGGTTCCCGAGAAAGTCCCTATCCACGGACGGTCGGCATGCGTACGCTTACGGATAGAAAAAGCGTCGGCCGTCGTCTGGCTCAAACGGAAACCGTTCCACACCGCCCAATGGTCGAGAAGATGACGGTTCTTGGCATCGAACTTCTCGTAGGCCGGTATGCGTTCGCCACGCATCTGCCTCCCCTGCCAACCTTTGTCCCCGTCCAATGTCAGGATGCGCCGCCCGTTCAAAGGCTGCACCGGTTCCGCCCATACCCCGCCATCGGCTGTAGCAAAGGCCACGTGGCGGTTATAGACCTCCTCGCGCATGGGAACCTCGAAACGGATACCCAAGCTACGGATGAAATCACGGTCCATATCGCCGTCGAACGCAAAGGAATGTACCATCTTGATTTGTTCGCTCCCGGCATAAAAATAAAAGCGTACGGTGAACGGAAGCCATTTTCGTCCCGTGGCATCGTTCGCATAACGGCCTTCTATCCGCACCAATGCCCGGACATCCCCCGCACGTTCCACCGTGACGCGTTCCACTTGTCCGCGATAGTCGGTAAAATGCAGTACCGCCTCTCCTTCAGCCGACGGACGGTTCTGCGTGGAGCACAGCAAAGCAGCCTGTCCGCCTACCGTTCTCCCTTCGCAACGGAGGCTGTCGAGCAGACAACTGCCCCGTTTGGGAACATAAGCCTCCACCTTGCCTGTGGACACCCGGAAGAAAGAGCCTGCCTCGTCCACCCATACTTTTGCCCCGGAACGGTTTTCCGTTTTATGCTTTTTTCTGGCGGTCTCGAAACGGATGCCCTCCGCCTCTCCGGGCACCACCGCAGCCACTCCGAGCCCTGATCGCCTCGTATACGTCCATTTTTGCCTCCGTCCTTTGAATTTTTTGGCCGTTGTCTGGGTGGAATTTGACTGGGGAACAGACATCTACCTCGCCCGCCAGATTGTCAGCGAGAAACTGGCGGTAGTCAGTGAATCCCTCCCCGTCAACGTGGGCAAGCCGACGCTGGGCCCGCAATCTTCTATCCTGGGCGAAATGCTGATTGTCGGTCTGACCGCCGACTCCACCTCTATGCTCGATCTCCGGACGATTGCCGACTGGACCATCCGTCCGCGATTACTCTCGACGGGAGGAGTGGCACAGGTTGCCGTGATCGGTGGCGATATCAAGGAGTACCAGATATTGCTTGATCCCGCCCGCATGAAGCACTACGGTGTAAGCTTGGGTGAAGTTCTGGCCGTTACCCGCAACATGAACCGGAATGCCAATGGTGGTGTCCTTTATGAATATGATAACGAATACATCATCAGGGGTGTTCTTTCTACTGCGAATGCCGAGGAGATCGGAAAGGGAGTTGTAAAGATTGTCGGAGATTTCCCTGTTTTGTTGGAAAATATCGCAACAGTGAAGATTGGCAGCAAAAGTCCGAAGCTCGGAACTGCTTCCGAACGGGCGAAACCTGCCGTGTTGATTACGGTCACCAAACAACCGAACACCAGCACGATCGACTTGACGGAAAAGTTAGACGCGATTATGGCGGACTTGCAGAAGAACCTGCCTGCTGATGTGCACGTTTCGACCGACATATTCCGTCAGAGCCGCTTTATTGACAGCTCTATTAATAATGTGAAGAACAGTCTGTTCGAAGGCAGTTTCTTTGTTGTTATTGTTCTGTTCCTGTTCCTGATGAATATCCGTACAACGGTGATTTCGCTGGTTGCCTTGCCTCTTTCCTTGTTAGTTTCCATACTGACATTGCATTATATGGGATTGACTATTAATACTATGAGTTTGGGAGGAATGGCGATTGCTATCGGTTCGCTGGTCGATGATGCGATTGTTGATGTGGAGAATGTATATAAACGGATACGGGAAAATCGTTTGTTGCCTTCCGATCAGCAACGTTCCATTTTGGAAGTCGTGTTCGATGCATCTCGCGAAGTACGTATGCCGATTTTGAATTCGACGCTCATTATCGTGGTCAGCTTCGTACCCCTTTTCTTCCTGAGCGGGATGGAAGGGCGTATGCTGGTGCCGCTGGGGATCGCCTTTATTGTTGCGCTGTTTGCCTCTACGGTCGTGGCGTTGACATTGACCCCCGTGTTGTGCAGCTACCTGTTGAACCGGAAGCCTACAGACAAGAAAGTAGAGAAGGAGGCATGGGTGGCCCGCAAGTTGAAAGAATTGTATGGTAAAGCCTTGAATGGAGCATTGGCACATAAAAATATGGTGTTAGGGTGTACGATTGGCCTGTTTCTTGTTACATTGGGAATGTTCTTTACGCTGGGACGTAGCTTCCTGCCGCCATTTAACGAAGGTTCGTTTACGATCAATGTAAGCTCTCTTCCGGGCATTTCCCTCGAAGAATCGGATGAGATGGGACGACGGGCAGAAGAATTGCTGATGCAGGTTCCCGAAATCCAGACTGTTGCCCGCAAGACCGGACGTGCCGAGCTTGACGAGCATGCTTTAGGGGTAAACGTATCGGAAATCGAAGCTCCGTTTGTCTTGAAAGACCGTAGCCGCGATGCGGTTATGAATGATGTCCGTAAGAAATTGTCTACCATTAGTGGAGCTAACATCGAAATAGGACAGCCTATTTCTCATCGTATCGACGCCATGCTCTCCGGTACGGAGGCGAATATCGCAATCAAATTGTTCGGTACGGACTTGAATCTGATGTTTACGGTCGGTAACCAGATCAAGGAGGCTATACAAGGAATCCCCGGTCTGGTGGACTTGAAAGTGGAACAACAGATCGAGCGTCCGCAGCTTACCATTACACCGAAGCGTGAGTTGATGGCACAATATGGCATCACGTTGCCGGAGTTTGAGGAGTATGTCAATGTCATGCTGGGGGGCGAAGCTGTCAGCCAGGTGTATGACAATGGCAAGACATTTGACCTGACGGTAAAGACTTCGGATGAAAGCCGTGCCACAATGGAGGATATCCGTAATCTGATGATCGATGCGGGTGGTAAGAAAGTCCCGTTGAGCTATGTCGCCGAAATCCGTTCCGTGACAGGTCCGAACACGATCAATCGCGAGAATGTGCAGCGTAAGATCGTGATCAGTGGTAATGTTTCCGAGCGCGACCTCCGCAGCATCGTCAATGAGATACAGCAGAAGATAGATGCTTCCATCCAGTTGCCTGAAGGCTATCATATCGAATATGGCGGGCAGTTCGAGAGTGAACAGGCTGCCAGCCGTACGTTACTGCTTACTTCGTTGATGTCTCTGTTGGTGATCTTCCTGTTGCTCTATAATGAGTTTAAGAATGCGAAAGAGAGCGGGGTTATTCTGTTGAACCTACCGTTGGCGTTGATCGGGGGTGTGTTCATCTTGAAGCTGACTTCCGGCGAGGTGAGTATTCCGGCTATTATCGGTTTCATTTCCCTGTTCGGTATTGCCACTCGTAACGGTATGTTGCTGATCAGCCATTACACGCATCTTCGGACTGTAGAGAATGTACCGTTGAAACAAGCCGTCCTGCAAGGTTCTATGGACCGTTTGAATCCTATCCTGATGACGGCGCTCAGTTCGGCTCTCGCGTTAATCCCGCTTGCGCTGAACGGCGATTTGCCAGGCAACGAGATACAAAGTCCGATGGCGACCGTTATCTTAGGAGGTCTGCTGACATCCACTTTCCTGAACGGCTTCATCATCCCGATTGTTTATTTATTAATGAATAAAGAAGATAAAGAATGAAACGATTCATATTAACAATAGCATTGCTTTCTTCTGCATTGGTGGCCGGGGCGCAAACTTCCATCGAGGAAGTGCTCCGGAGTGTAGAGACCAATAACAAGGAATTGCAGGCAAACCGTCAGATGGTGACGGCACAAAAGTTGGAAGCCAAACTGGACAACAACCTGCCTGATCCTACCGTTACTTATTCCCATTTGTATGGAAACAAAGAGGGAATGGGATTCACCGGTGAATTAGTCGCTTCGCAATCATTTGACTTCCCGTCTTTATATATGCAACGGAACAAGCTCTCCAAGCAGAAGGGCGAAAACTACGACCGACAGGGCGAAGAAGTGCGCCAGCAGATTTTGTTGCAAGCCAAAGAAGCTTGCCTGGACTTGATCTTTCTGAATCAGCAAAAGAACCTGCTGGATATCCGTCGGAAAAGCGCCGAACAGCTTGCCGCACTCTATCAGCAACGTTTGGAACAGGGTGATGCCAATATTTTGGAAACGAACAAGATCGAACTTGAACTTTTGAACGTCCGTAACGAGGTACGCATGAACGAAGCGGCCCGTGTGAATAAACAGCGGGAACTAGAAATGCTGAACGGGGGGATTGCTATTCAGTTGACTGATACGGCTTACGAGGTTGTGGAGCTTCCGCTCTCGTTTGCTGACCTGCGCCAGGAAATCTTGGAGAATGATCGGCGTCTGTTGTCTTTGCAAAGTGCGAAGGCCGTATCATCGAGACAAATCAGTGTCAACAAGACGATGGGGCTGCCTTCGTTTGAGTTGGGTTACCGTATGAACCCATCTTCGGGTGGCGAACGTTTCAATGGCTTTTTGGTCGGCATCAGTATTCCTCTTTTCTCAAACCGCAACAATGTGAAACAGGCGAAAGCACAGAACCTTTACACCGATTTGCAACTGGAAAGCACGATGACGGCGGTAGAGAATGAATTGCTCCAACTCTATAACCAGTCGGTAGCCTTGAAGACTTCCATCGACGAGTATGGCGAAGTGCTGGAGAGCCAGAATAACCTGGCGTTGTTGAATAAGGCGATCCAAGCGGGACAAATCTCGATGATCGAATATTTTGTAGACGTCACCACGCTCTATCAGAGTATGCAGAATCATATGCAGTTGCAGAATGAATACCAGAAGGTGATGGCGCAACTGTATAAGTTCAAACTATAGAGTTGATATCAGGACTCATTAAAAAGCAGTCTTGATCAGAAGGGAGGTTGTTCATATATGGGTAACCTCCCTTTTTATTGATTTTTGAGAAAAATCCACATTACTTGCTTTTACTTAAGGAGTTGTTTGACTTATCTTTGTAAGTAGAATATTAATCGTATAAATAAAAATGAAGAAAAAAAGTATATGGGCTTTTGCTCTTATTGCTATGCTAACCTGCCTGGGAAGGCCTGCCGTTGCGTCAGACGGTGCTTTTGATCCGGTAGAGTATGTTAATCCTTTAATGGGGACGCAATCGTCGTTTGAGCTATCAACCGGTAACACCTATCCGGCTATAGCACGTCCATGGGGTATGAATTTTTGGACCCCGCAAACCGGTAAGATGGGGGATGGAT
>ERZ1106978.2120-NODE-2120-length-9931-cov-3.113507_pt1 | contig 9931 bp, 10 predicted proteins | sample MGYA00403689_ERZ1106978 | MGnify/ENA primary metagenome ERZ1106978 (study PRJEB35170, sample SAMEA104062434) | human gut metagenome | biome: human gut; feature: human-associated habitat; material: faeces | place: Denmark | collected 2012-08-02 ...
TGCTGCCGCCCATCCAGACGGCAGACATGAGCCGGGCCGAGCAGAAGCAGCTGCCTGACGCCGTCCGCCAGACCATTCTGGCAGAGTTATAACTTTTTTGGAGGACACTGCCTCATGGCAAGCTACCGTTACGAGCGCGACATCGACCCGAAAGACATTGCCCCTCGCAAGGAAAGACAGTACACCCGCAAGGAGCGCTGGGCCAACTGGTGGGACTATAACCTGAAATGGGTCATCATCATCGGCATCGCCGCGGCTTTTGTGGCCTACAACTTCATCGGACAGTATTTCTTTGTCACCAAGCCCGATTATAACGTGGCTGTGGTGGCCCCCTACTATCTGCCCGAGGACACCGTGAACGCTTTGCAGGATGCACTGGCCGCCTACGGCGAAGACCGCAACGGCGACGGCAAGGTGGTCGTGACCCTCAACGTCTACACTCTCGACTACTCCGACACTGAGACCCAGACCGAGAGTGCCGCCTATCTGACCATGGCTGGAACTACTAAGCTGGCCACCGATGTACAGGGCGGCCTCAGCTCTGTCTTTCTGCTCTGGGACCCGGCGGGCTTTGAAGAAAGCACCGGCTCGCTGCGGTATCTTGACGGCACTTTGCCCGCCGCCGACAGCGACGAGGACTGGTGGAACATGGTGTACAAGTGGGACGACTGCCCGGTCCTGGCTGGCCTCGACCTCGGTGATTACGGCCCCGATACCACCCAGAGCAGGAGTGGTTCCAGTCAGGAGTATATGTCCCAGTTCTATGTGGGAATGCGGGGCGCGTGGAACAGCGGCACTGCTGATAACCTCGCAGGAGGCGAAGAATTCTGGCAGAAGCTGACCGAAGGCGCTGCCTCCACGGCAGCTCCGGAGGACTGAGCCATGCGGTACCGTGTTCTCTCCAAGGGGAAGGCAAAGCATCTCAGCATCCCTGAAAAGTCTGCCGAAAAAACTGCATCTCTGAAGGCTGCCGACCTCGACAACCCCTATGGCCGGGTGTTCGGCACCCCCCGCAGCAGGGAAGACCTGCGCAAATAAGCAAGAACGCCCTCTCCGGCAATGCCGGAGGGGGCGTTTTGGTTATCGGCCAAAGAGCCGCTGTGTTTCCTGCAAAAAGAAGCGGGCCGGAGTGGAGGGTGTGACGTTCTGAGGATAGACGACGCAGAAGGTCCAGAACGCTTCATATTTATCTTCCAGATAGAAATAGGCGAGTTCTTTCTGTACATTGAAAAGGGGGATATAGCTTTCTGGCGCAAAGGTGATGCCGAGGTCGTTGGATGCAAAGCAGAGGGCGCTCTGGACGCTGCTGGTCTCCAGCCGGATCTTCGGCACGATGCCTGCATGGCGGAGGATGCGGTCGGAGATCTGCCGGACGCGCTGCTGAGGGTGGGCGAGGATGAACTGCTGCTCTGCGGCCAGCGCTGGGTCGAGAAAGAGGTGCGCAAAGCCGGGTTTGGAGTAGGCTTTGCGGGTGAGGGGATTGTCTTTCGCTATTGCCATGACATAGCGGTCGTCGCTGACGCGGGTATAGACTGCGTGCTCGCAGAGCAGAGGAAGATGCATGAGCGCCAGATCCAGCTCGTTGTTGTCGATGAGCATTTCCAGCGTGAGGGAAGTCCCCTCTGTGATGGCAAGCTGGATGTTCGGATAGCGGTTCTGGAAAGAAAAAAGCACCTCGGGCAGAACGATGGAGCCGATATGGGGAGAAGTCCCGAGACGAAGGATGCCTTTGCGCTCGGCCTGTATCTCACACAGCTCCTGGTCGAAGCTGCGGCCAAGCGCGATGGACTGACGGGCAAATTCGATGTATTTCTGGCCTGCGTAGGTAGGGACAAGTCCACGTTTGGTGCGCTCGAAAAGCCGGGTCTGAAGCTGCGTTTCCAGCCGTGTGAGGAAAATGCTGAGGGCAGGCTGGGTGATATAGAGCTTTTCGGCGGCTTTCGAGAGGCTTTTTTCCTGATAGATGGTCAGAACATATTCAAAATCTCGGTATTCCATGAGACAGCTCCATTCTGCCAGAGAGGGTGTTTCGTCGCTTTTATCATAGCGCAAAATGGGAAAAATGAAAAGCGGAACTGGCCGATGCAGAGCACCGGCCAGTTCCGGGAAGAGGAAGGAGCGAGAATGCGGTTCAGACGACAATGGTGCCGATGAGGCAGCCGAAGACGATCATGATGAGGCCGATGATCCAGTGGGGGAGGAAGTTGGTCTTCATGACGTCCTTCAGGGACATACCGGACACGGCCAGGCCGAGGTAGGTGGAGGCGATGACCGGTGCCATCGTGAAGCAGGAGTCTGCGCCGACGCCGAATGCGATGGCGACGCTGGTGGCAGGGATGCCGTAGTTGCCGCAGACCTCGATAAGAACGGGCAGGATGCCGTAGTACAGTGGGTCAGGAGAGACGGCCAGACCGATGAAGCCGCCCAGGAAGGCAAAGACGAGGTGCAGATGCTTGGCCAGTGCGGCGGGCAGGATGTTGATGATGAACTCTGCCATGGCGACGATCATGCCGGTGTTGTTCAGGATGCCGACCATGACACCGGCGGCCAGAACGGTGGCGACCAGAGAGATGGCTTTGGGAGCGTGTGCGGCGAGACGGGCTTCCTGCTCTTTGGGGTCAGGGAAGTTGACGACGAGAGCGAACACGCAGCCCAGCATGAAGATGAAGTAGTTGGGAAGCTTGGTGGTGAAGAGGAGCACGAAGACGACGACAGTCAGCAGGACGTTGTACCAGAGCAGCTTGGGGCGAAGGAGCTTCGCAGCGGCTTTATCTACGACTTCAGATTCTTCTTCCTGCGTGGCAGAGACGTCGATCTTACCGGCACCGCGCTTGACTTCGACACGAGCCATGATAACGGCCAGACCGACACAGCAGACGAGGCCGCAGACCTGCAGGGGCAGATACATATGCCACAACTCGTTGGAATCCATCGCCAGCGTGATGGACTGACGGTTGAGCACGCCGCCCCAGGGTACGAGGTTCATGACGGTGATGGTGGCTGTGCAGACCATCATGATGGTGCTGATGCGGATGTTCAGCTTTTTGCACAGGGGTGCCATTGCGGGGATGACGATGAGGTAGGTCGTGGGGCTGTTGCCGTCCAGATGGCCCAGGATGGAGACGAGGACGACGACCAGAAGGATGCCCAATACCCGGCCGTTGGCGATCTTGATGAGCTTTTTGACCAGCTTATCAAACATACCGACATCGGTCATGATGCCAAAGTAGGTGATGACGAAGACGAACAGAGCGGCCATTCCCCAGGTGGTGGAGACGCCGGATTTGATGTAATCGGTGATGTCTGCGATGCCGAAGCCGTTGATGAGTGCACCGATGATGGGAAGGACGACGAAAAGGGTCACGGGGATGGCCTTTCCCTTCAGCAGGAAGTACATCAGCAGGCCTATCATGACGAAACCTGTGAGCGCGAGCAGCATTGTTTTTTCCTCCTTTTTCGTGTGGTGTTTTTATTTTTGGCGGGAGAGCGCGTCGGCTTTCCGCACAAAGTCAGCGAGACAGGCGTTGAACTTTTCCGCCTCGTACAGGAACATCAGGTGGCCGCTCTTGTAGAACTTGTGGACCTCACTGTAGCCCTGCACTTCGGCGGCAAAGCGGTCTACCATGTCCAGACCATACGCCTTGGACTGTGCGCCGAATACGGCGTAAGGAACGGTGACCTTTTTCAGATTGCTGAAATTATCGGTCAGGCAGAAGTCGTAGTGCAGCTCCAGCGCCGTCCAGGGCATCGTCTTTTTGCACTCGGCCTCGAACCAGGCACGGGTCTCATCGTCCATTCCCTCCGCACAGGAAACGCGGGCGATGAATTTGTCATAGAAGAGCTTGGGGTCATAGTAAAGAGGCAGGTAGGTGTCGAACCAGTTCTGCAAATTGTAGTCCCGGCCACGGTGGTGGTTCCAGTCGGCGTCCGAGAACGGATACAGCGAGCCGTCCATCGTCACGAGGCCGTTGAGCTTGTACTGCTCAAATTCGGCTGCATAGCTGACAACGATGGAGGAGGCCAGCGACCAGCCCAGCAGGACGACATGCTCCAGACCGAGATGGTCGATGAGTTCCTTGATGTCCTGTGCGTTGCGGCGGATGGTGTTGCCCTGACAGGTCTTGGAGGAGTTGCCCTGTCCGCGGAGGTCCATCGTGATGACGCGGAACTCTTTGGAGAGGACCTCAGCGTTTTTTTCGAAAAATTTGGTGGTGCATAAAAATCCGGGGACCATCACGATAGGAAGTCCGGAACCCCGGTCTTCGAAATAAATGTGAATGCCGTCCGAGGTGGTGAAAAAATTATCTGTGGTGATTTTCACTGAAACTGCCTCCCTTCTGTTGACAATTTAATTATAACTTGCCGTGGTATAAAGTCAAATTTATGGTTTTTATGTCAGATATTAGCGCAGAGTAATAGGAGGGCGCAGGGCATAAAATACAGCGCAGGTCCCGGAAACAGACGGGTCCCCCTGTTGCAATCTCTTCGCGTTGACGGCCCCGGATTTGAAATATTATCTACCCTCAAAGAGAGCCGGGCTTGTTGTTTCCTCATCCGGGTTATGGTATACTTACTAGGTATCATCGCTGTAAGAACTGAAATTTTACCCAAAGGATGTGGAAAGATGGACACACTGGAACAAGCCCGCGCCGAGATCGACACGGTGGATGCCCAGCTGGCTGCCCTGTTTGAGCGGCGGATGGCCGCTGTGCTCAGCGTCGCCCAATACAAACAGGCCCACGGCCTGCCGATTTTTGACGCCGCGCGGGAGGCGGTGGTGCTGGAAAAGGCTGCGGCCCGCATCCAGAACGCTGCCCTCCGGCCTTACTATAAAGACCATGTCCAGAACATGATGGATGTCGCCAAGCAGTACGAAGCCGAGGTGCTGGGCCGGAACCGCGCCGCCTATCAGGGCGTGGAAGGCGCTTTCGCCCATATCGCGCTGCGGGCGCTCTTCCCCCACGCGGAGGCCGTCAGCTGCCCGACGTGGGACGAGGTGTTCGATGCCGTCAGCCGGGGCGACACCGCCCACGGCGTTGTGCCGTTTGAAAACAGCCACGCAGGCGATGTCTCCGCTGTCCTCGACTTGTGCTACAACCACCCCGAGCTGTGGGTGGTGGGCGTCTACGACCTGCCCATCTCCCAGAACCTGCTCGTCCTGCCCGGCACCCAGCTGGCCCAGCTCAAGCACGTTTACAGCCATCAGCAGGCCATCGCCCAGAGTGAGACGTTCTTAAAGCAGTTCCGTCTGCCCGCCACGGCCATGCCCAACACGGCCATGGCCGCAAAGTTCGTGGCCGAAAGCGGCGACTCCTCCAAAGCGGCCATTGCAAGCGTGGAGACGGCGGCACTGTACGGGCTGGAGGTGCTGGTGCCCAGCATCAACACCGACGGCGACAACACCACCCGCTTCATCGTCCTCAGCCGCGAAAAGCCCACGGCGGGCAACCGGTTCTCGCTGCTGTTCACGGTGGACAACAAGCCCGGCAAGCTGGGCGAGGTGATCCAGATCATCGGTGCCAGCGGCTTCAATATGGAGTCCATCAAGAGCCGGCCCATGCCTCATGTGCCGTTTGAATATTATTTTTACGTGGAGCTGGTGGGCGACCCCACCGCCGACGAGACCGCCGCGCTGCTGCGTGAGCTTGACCGCACCTGCCGTACCGTGCGGCTGTTAGGAGTGTATACCAAATGAGTGAATTTATCGGAACCAAGCTGACCATGAATCTGGGCGAGCGCAGCTATGACATCATCGTCAAGAGCGGCTCGCTGGAAAACCTGTACCAGTTCGCCCGGCTGGACCGCCGGGTGGCGGTGGTCACCGACAGCGGTGTGCCCGCACAGTACGCACAGATGGTAGCCGACCAGTGCAAGGACGCCGCCATCATCACCGTGCCGCAGGGCGAAGCCAGCAAGAGCTTTAAAATTCTGGAAACTGTGCTGCGGCAGATGCTGGACTTCGGCATGGGGCGCGGCGACCTTGTGGTAGCCGTGGGCGGCGGCGTGGTGGGCGACCTTGCCGGGTTTGCCGCTTCCATTTATATGCGCGGCATCGACTTTATCAACTGCCCCACCACCACCCTTTCCATGATCGATTCCTCCATCGGCGGCAAGACCGCCGTGGATCTGGGCGATACCAAAAACATCGTGGGCGCTTTCTGGCAGCCCAAGCTGGTCATCGTGGACCCGGACACCCTGTCCACCCTGCCCCGCCGCCACTTCATCAACGGTCTGGCAGAAGCCGTCAAGGCAAGCCTGCTGGCAGACCCCGAGCTGTTCGCGATCTTTGAAAATGGCGACGTGGATGCCCAGATCGGCGAGATCATCTGCCGCAGCCTGCGGTTCAAGAAGAACATCGTGGAGCAGGACGAGACTGAGCAGGGCATGCGCAAGGCGCTCAACTTCGGCCACACCATCGGCCACGGCATCGAGGCCGTCAAGGGCATCAAGGGCCGCCGCACCGTGGGCCTTTACCACGGCGAGTGCGTGGCGCTGGGCATGCTGCCCATGATCGAATCCAAGGCACTGCAGAAGCGGGTGCGCGCGGTGTACCGCCGCCTCGGCCTGCCCACCCGCACTACTTACGATAAGGAAAAGGTGCTGGCTGAAATGCTGCACGACAAAAAGGCACAGAGCGGCCAGATCACCATTATCAAGGTGCCGGGTCTGGGCTGCTGGCGCGCCGAGACCATCCCGGTGGAGGGTCTGCGCCCCCTGCTGGGCATGGAGGACTAAAGCCATGAAAAACACCTTTGGCAGCGCATTGGCGCTGACCATCTTCGGCGAGAGCCACGGCCGCGCCGTGGGCGCGGTGCTGGACGGCATGGCCGCCGGTGTGCCGGTGGACGAGAGCTTTCTCGCCGCCTGCATGGATAAGCGCCGCGCCCGGGGCGACGGCCTGTCCACTCCCCGGGTGGAGGCAGATGCCGTGCAGCTGCTGTCCGGCGTGGTGAACGGCCGCACCACCGGCACCGCCATTGCCCTGATGATCGAAAACCAGAACACCCGCAGCGGCGACTACGCCAAGACGGCTGACCTTCTCCGCCCCGGCCACGCGGACTATACCGCCTACGCCAAATACCACGGCTTTCAGGACGCTCGGGGCGGTGGACACTTTTCGGGCCGCATCACTGCCGCGCTGGTGGCAGGCGGTGCCATCGTGCTGGGTGCGCTGAACCGCGCCGGCATCGACATCACCACCCACATCGCCCGCTGTGCCGGCATTTCCGATACGCCCTTTGCGCTGGACGATGCCGCCGCACTGGCCGCTCAGGTGAGCGTGCTGGAAAGCAGGGACGAGGGCTTCGCCCTGCTGGATGCTTCCGTCGAAGAGCCGATGAAAACGGCCATCCGTGCCGCCGGTTCGGAGGGCGACAGCGTGGGCGGCATCCTTGAAACAGCAATTCTCGGCCTGCCCGCCGGTGTGGGCGAGCCGTATTTTGACAGCGTGGAGAGCCTTATTTCCCACATGGCGTTTTCGGTGCCTGCCGTGAAGGGCATTGAGTTCGGCACCGGCTTCGGCTTCGCCGACCTGAAAGGCTCTGAGGCCAACGATGCCTTCCGCATGAAGGGCGATTCGGTGGTCACGGCCACCAACCACAACGCGGGCATCAACGGCGGCATCACCAACGGAATGCCTGTCGTCTTCCGCACCGCTGTCAAGCCGACGCCCAGCATCTACAAAGAGCAGGAGACGGTGGATTACATTGCAAAGCAGGACGCGCCCCTCTCCATTCAGGGCCGTCATGACCCCTGCATCGTGCCTCGCGCCGCCATCGTCCAGACCTGCGCCGCCGCGCTGGCTGTGGGCGATTTGATGACCGCCCGCTATGGCACCGCATGGATGGAGCGGCCCACCAGCTACCGCAGGGAGGGACTGTGATGGAATACGGACTCATCGGCTCGAAACTGGGCCATTCCTACTCGAAGATCATCCATGAGATGCTCTGCGGCTATCGCTACGACCTCTGCCCGCTTCCCACCGAAGAGGAAGCCCGGGCGTTCCTGACTAGGCGGCAGTTCAAGGCCATCAATGTCACCATCCCCTATAAGCGGCTGGTGATGGAATACTGCACCTACATCGACCCCCGTGCCAAGGCCATCGGCGCGGTGAACACTGTGGTCAACAAGAACGGTCTGCTCTACGGCTACAACACCGATTATCTCGGCTTTGCCCACCTGTGCGACGCCCACGGCGTCGATTTTGCGGGCAAAACCGTCCTCATCCTCGGCACCGGCGGCACCCACAACACCACCAGCGCCGTCGCCCGCGACAAGGGTGCGGCCAGAGTGCTTACCGTCAGCCGGACGCCGGACGCCGCCAAAGGCCAGCTCTCCTATGAAGAGGCTGTGTTCAGCGGCGCACACATCGTCATCAACACCACCCCCGCCGGAATGTACCCCAACGTGGGCGTGTGCAGTCTGGACGTGGCAAAAATGCCCGGGCTGGAAGCTGTACTGGACGTGGTGTACAACCCCGATAAGACGGAACTCATCCTCCGGGCCGAAGAGGCCGGAGTCCCGGTAGCTGTGGGCGGCCTCGAGATGCTGGTGGCGCAGGCCGTGTATGCCGCCGAATACTTCCTCAGCCGAAAGTTCGGCGACGCAGCAGGGGAGATCGGCCGCATCACTGCCGCACTCCGCCGCGATATGCTCAACGTGGCCCTCATCGGAATGCCCTCCAGCGGAAAATCTACCGTGGGCCGTGCATTGGCCGAAAAGCTGGGCAAAAAGTTCATCGACCTCGACGAGGAGATCGTCAAGGCCGACGGCCGCAGCATCCCCGACATCTTCGCCGCCGAGGGCGAGGACGGCTTCCGTGCGAAGGAATCCGCCCAGACCGCCCGCTTTGCCAAAGAGGGACGACAGCTGCTCTCCTGCGGCGGCGGCATCATCAAGCGGGGCGAGAATCTGCGGGCGCTGCATCAGAACGGCGTCGTGCTTTTCCTCGACCGGCCCCTGGATGCGCTGACGGTGGGCGGCGGACGTCCGCTCTCGTCCAGCACCGAGGCGCTGAAAAAGATGGAGGCGGAGCGCCGCCCCCTGTATCTCGCGGCGGCAGACGCCGTTATCCCGAACAGCGGCACGGTGGAAGACGCCGTGACCGCCGCAATGGAGGCACTGGATGAAATTTTTAGTCATTAACGGCCCCAACCTCAACATGATGCACTTCACCGAGCCGGGTGTGGCCGGTCAGCTGGATTATAACGGTCTGCTGGATTACCTCGAGCTGTGCTGCACCCAGATGGGCATGGAAGTGGAATTTTTCCAGTCCAACCACGAGGGCGACCTCATCGACGAGATCCAGTCTGCCGCAGGCCGGGCCGACGGCATCATCCTGAACCCGGGCGGCTACGCCCACTACAGCGTCGCCATCCTCGACGCGCTGCGCCTCTGCGGCGTGCCTGCCGTGGAAGTGCTGCTCAGCGAGCCCGACGAGCACGAGCCCTTCCGCAAGACGGACATCGTCTCGTTCGGCTGTCAGGGCCACTTCATCGGCGAGGGCATCAGCGGCTATCTCCACGCTGCCGCCTATCTGGCCCAGCTGCTGCGGCTGGACGGCAGTGCGCACACCCATTTAGTGATGTAAAAATCGACTCTCTTCTGCTGGAAAGCGGAGCAAAGAGGGCGTGGAAAAGAAGGATAGAAAGGAAAAATTTTATGATCATCTCCACCAAAAAGGGTACCCCGAAGGAAGAACTCGAGAAAATCGTTGACCGCTTCGAAAAGCAGGGCCTCGACGTCACCCTCATCACCGGCAAGGACTACAATGTCTTCGGCCTCGTGGGCGATACCACCAAGATCGACGAGCGCGACGTCCTCGCCAACCCCTGGATCGACAACGTGACCCGTGTTTCCGCCCCCTATAAGCGTGCCAACCGCCTGTTCCACCCGGCAGATTCCGTGATCGACTGCGGCGGCGTGAAGATCG
>ERZ1106978.2125-NODE-2125-length-9917-cov-3.316974_pt1 | contig 9917 bp, 12 predicted proteins | sample MGYA00403689_ERZ1106978 | MGnify/ENA primary metagenome ERZ1106978 (study PRJEB35170, sample SAMEA104062434) | human gut metagenome | biome: human gut; feature: human-associated habitat; material: faeces | place: Denmark | collected 2012-08-02 ...
TCTGCAGCAGCCACACTGGTAAAGGTCTCTTCTTTTTCATGGCATGCTGACAGCATACAGCTGATTCCAAGGAAAATTCCACATATTTGATATAAAATCCGTCTTCTTTTCCGCATACATACTCCTTTTCCGCAGAGCATGTCCCCTCGTACTTCCAAGACATGATTATTGTAACGAATTTTTTTCCAAAAGACAACCTATTTCCACTGAAAAATTGTCGTGCCGATCAGAGCGATCCCCATACCGATCACTTTTCTCCAGGAAAATGGCTCTTTTTCCACACCAAATAATCCCACCAGTTCAATCAGATACGCCACACTAAGCTGAGACATAACGATCAGAAGTGCCGCCTTTGCAGGCCCGAGCTGCGCCATACTTTTGATCACGGTCCAGGTGATCCCTGCTCCGATCACACCGCCAAGCAGCATATATTTAGGCTGCACCTCTCCTATCGTGGCAATACTGTCCCTTCCCATGATCAGCCACATTACCAGGCAGATGGCAAATGCACTAAGCTGCACCCAGGCATTGCTCACCCACATTCCTGTCGTCTTTGTTACCTGTGTGTTAAATACCCCCTGCACACTCATCAGCGCTCCCGACAGCAGGGCAATAAAAAATCCGGTCATCTTTCATACCTCCTTTTCTTCTGAAAGTATATCCGATGACCGGCTCTTTTATTCTCTTATTTTTATCAGGCACCGACTTTATGCAAGTGCTTTTTTCAGGATCTCTGCCATCTCATCTACCTGTTCTTTACCGATAACAAGCGGTGGGATCATTCGGATCACATCTGTTCCAGCTCCGATGATCAGAAGTCCTTCTTCCAACGCTTTGGCTGTCACTTCACCCAGCGGCTTGGTGACCTGAAGTCCCTGGATCAATCCTCTTCCCTTTACTTTAACGGCTGCATCGCAGGTATCCACGATTTCCTGCAGTTTCTGTGTCAGATATGGTGCGATTTCATTGACATGATCGAGCATATGCTCTTTTTCAAAGATCTCAATAGTCTTGCTGACCGCTGCACAGCAAAGTGGGTTTCCACCATATGTAGTTCCGTGATCTCCCGGTACCAGCGAATTATCTGCAACTTCTTTTGTCATCGCAAATGCGCCGACCGGAACACCGCTTCCGATTGCTTTCGCCATTGTCATAATATCCGGTGTGATTCCCATCTGCTGCCATGCAAACCATGCACCGCTTCGTCCCATACCACACTGTACTTCATCGCAGATCATCAGGATTCCGTTCTCATCACAGATCTTACGGATTCCCTGCATAAATTCTTTTGTCGCTGCGTTAATTCCGCCTTCGCCCTGGATTGTTTCCAGAATGATCGCGCAGGTCTTATCATTTACCAGTGCTTTTACACTGTCAAGATCATTGTAGATTGCAAAATGTACACCAGGCATAACCGGTTCAAATGGCTCTCTGTATTCTTTGTGTCCGGTAAGTGCTACTGCACCCATACTTCTGCCGTGGAATGAATTCTCCATTGCAATAAATTCATAACGTCCGGTTTTTTTTGTGTACGCATATTTTCTTGCAGTTTTGATCGCACCTTCGATTGCTTCTCCACCACTGTTTGTGAAGAATACCTTGTACATACCGGTGATCTTTTTCAGATCTTCTCCTGCTTTACCGCAGGTTGTATTATAATACAGGTTTGATGTATGGATCATCTTGTCAATCTGAGCCTTTAATGCATCATTAAATTCCTTGTTGTTATATCCCAGAGAAGATACCGCATATCCTGCTGAGAAATCCAGATATTTCTTTCCTTCCGGATCATAGAGATATGCGCCGTCTCCATGGTCCAATACAACCGGATAACGGTTATAAGTTTTTAAAATCGCGTCGTCCTCTTCCTGCATATACTGATTTGTCATAAGAATTACCTTCTTTCTTTGCCTTCCCCTTAATCTTCTTCACCGTTTCTTAAAATTGCAGTTCCGATACCTTTCTTCGTGAAAATCTCAAGAAGCAGGCAGTGCGGAATTCTTCCATCCAGAATATGGACTCTGGACACACCGTTTTCAATCGCTCCTACGCAGTTCTGCAGTTTCGGGATCATTCCTCCGGAAATTGCTCCGCTTTCGATCAGTTCATTCGCCTGATCTACAGTAAGAGCTGTGATCAGAGAAGATTTATCCTCGTAGTCTCTGTATACTCCTTCAATATCAGAGAGGAACGCAAGCTTCTCAGCATGAACCGCTTTTGCGATCGAATAAGCTGCATCATCCGCATTGATATTATAAGTGTTGTAATCATCATCGATTCCGACCGGGCATACGATCGGGAGAAAATCTTTATCCAGAAGATCCAGAAGAACCTCTGCATTGACCTTCTTGATATCTCCTACAAATCCAACGTCCTGTCCTGTCATGGAAAGCTTTTTATCAACTCTTAAAAGTCCGCCGTCTTTTCCACTGACACCGATAGCACGGACACCAAGTTCTTCGACCATACGAACCAGATTTTTATTAACCTTGTTCAGTACCATCTCTGCAATTTCCATGGTCTCTGCGTCCGTCACGCGAAGTCCGTCGATGAATTTCGGCTCCATTCCGGCTTTACTTACCCATTTACTGATCTCTTTTCCACCGCCGTGAACGATGATCGGTTTGAATCCAACCAATTTCAAGAATGTAACATCCTTGATGACATTTTTCTGGAGTTCTTCGTCCAGCATTGCACTTCCACCGTATTTTACAACGATGATCTTACGGTTGAAACGCTGAATATAAGTAAGCGCCTCAATCAGAACTTCTGCTTTGTCCAGATACTGCTGCATATCCTGATCCATTTTGCTTACCTCCTAGCTTCTGTAATCTGCATTGATGTCAATATATCCGTGAGTCAGGTCACATCCCCATGCGGTTGCGCTTTCGCTTCCCATCTTCACATCAGCAACTGCTTTTACTTCTTCCTGTGAGAGGATCTCCGTTGCTTTTTCTTCACTGTAATCTACCGCTGTACCATTTTCGATGATCTGGATCTTTCCTGCCTTGCTCTCGAAGAACAGATCCACCTTTTCCGGGTCAAACTGTGCTCCGGAATATCCCATTGCACAGAGGATTCTTCCCCAGTTTGCATCATGTCCTGCAATTGCTGTCTTGGTAAGATTTGAGCATACGATTGATTTTGCAAGTGTCTTTGCAGTCTCTTTTGTATCTGCGCCAACTACAGTTACTTCAAATAAAGCAGTTGCTCCTTCTCCGTCCCCTGCGATCTTCTTTGCAAGGTATTCGTTGATCTCATGCAATGCTTCCGCAAAGGTCTTATAGCTTTCACTGTCTACCGTGATCACTTCATTTTCAGCCATTCCGTTTGCAAGAAGAACTACAGAATCATTTGTAGAAGTATCTCCGTCTACGGAAATCATATTGTATGTATCATTGACATCATCACTGAGGGCTTTCTGAAGTGCCTCTTTTGTGATTGCTGCATCTGTTGTGATAAAGCTGAGCATGGTGCACATATTCGGATGGATCATACCAGATCCTTTTGCCATACCACCGATGGTAACGGTCTTTCCGGCAACCTCGATCTCTACTGCGATCTGTTTTTCACAGGTATCAGTCGTCATGATTGCTTTTGCTGCCTCAGTTCCGTTTGCCAGTGTATCATTTTTCTTTTCAGCAAGAGCCTTTACCCCTGCCACGATGCGATCAATTGGAAGCTGCTTTCCGATGACACCGGTCGATCCGATCAGTACACCGTCTGCATTAATTCCAAGAGCTTCTGCTGCCGCATCTGCTGTGTCCTTGCAGTAGCCAAATCCTTCCGCACCGGTACATGCATTGGCAATTCCGGAATTGACGATCACAGCCTGTGCTTTCGCACCGCTCTTTACAACCTGCTGATCCCATTTTACGCATGCTGCCTTTACAACGTTTGTAGTAAATGTTCCTGCACATTCACATGGAACCTGGCTGTAGATCATTGCCATGTCGGTTCTGTCCTGATATTTGATCTTTGCTGCTGTTGATGCTGCCTCAAATCCTTTTGCTGCGGTCACACCGCCTTCGATAATCTTCATCGTATATAGCCTCCTTTAGCCCTCTTCGATAAATGCTGTAATATTTTCCTCATTTAAAACAAACTCATAGTAGTTGACATCCGGTCTCTTGGTCCATCCGATCGTATTCCAGAACGTATTGCCGATATCATTCTTGGTAAATGCGATCAGTGTGATCTTGTTGATATGTTCCTCTTTCAGAGCTGACATTGCATAGGCAACCATGCTCTTTCCAATCCCATGACAGCGGTACGCCGGATCTACACATACATGATAAAAACATCCGGTTCTTCCGTCGTGTCCGCAGAGGATTCCTCCTACTACTTTTCCGTCTATTTCGGCGATCACACTGGTTGTCGGATTCCTTTTCAGGAATCGTTCCACGCCTTCTTTTGAATCATCTATGCTCCGGATTCCAAATCCTTTGATCCGCATCCAAAGTGCATGAAGCTGGTCATAATCTTCTACTGTCATCGCACGAATAATTGTTGTCATATATTTTCCATTCCTTTTCTTTTTCTGCCGTGTTCTACGGGAATATCGGAACCAGATCAAGACCTTCACTTTCCGGAAGTCCAAAGATCAGGTTCATGTTCTGTACAGCCTGTCCTGCTGCACCTTTTACCAGGTTGTCAATCGCACCCATCATAATGATACGGTTTGTTCTCGGATCGATCTTAAATCCGATATCGACATAATTGCTTCCTTCTACCCATTTTGTTTCCGGGTAAACATCTTTCTCCAGAACGCGGACAAATTTTTCATTTGCATAATATTTATCGTAAACTGCTTTTACTTCTTCCCAGGTAACATCCTTTGTAAGCTTCGCGTACTCTGTTGCCAGGATTCCTCTGTTCATCGGAACCAGATGCGGTGTAAAGTTGATCACAACCTCTTTGCCGCTCGCATATCCAAGCTGTTCCTCGATCTCCGGTGTGTGTCTGTGTGTTGCCACACCGTATGCTTTCATATTCTCATTGACTTCACAGTACAGGTTCGGAACCTTTGCCCCTCTTCCTGCTCCGGATGTTCCGGATTTGGCATCAATGATCAGCGTATCCATATCGATCAGTCCTTCTTTTGCCAGCGGATAAGCAGTCAGGATGGAGCATGTTGTATAGCATCCAGGATTGGCGATCAGTCTTGCGCCTTTGATATCTTCTCTGTTCACTTCACACAGTCCGTAAACTGCTTCTTCGATAAACTGCGGGCTCTTGTGCTCAATACCGTACCATTTTTCGTAAGTCTTGACATCTTTGATACGGAAATCTGCGCTCAGGTCGATGATCTTAACCTTTGATAAGATTTCTTCATTAACTAATGATGCGCACAGTCCCTGTGGAGTTGCTGTGAAAATCACATCTACCTGATCTGCAAGTTGTTCCATATTATCATCTAAACATACCGCATCTACGATCTGAAACATATTGCGGTATACATCTGCATATTTCTTATCGATATAGCTTCTTGAGCCAAACCATTTAATTTCTACGTCTTTATGTCCTGTTAAAATGCGAACCAGTTCTCCTCCGGCGTAACCGGTAGAACCGATGATTCCTGCTTTAATCATGTAAACCATCCTTTCGTAAATGCCGTATTTGTGTATAGATAGGCATAATCATAAATACTATAAACCCATTAATCCCTATTGTAAAGGGGTTCGCGGGAATTGGGGGAATGTTTTTTTGATTGGTGCGGGGACGCTCCTGCGCGAAATATGTTTGCACGCAACCGCGCTTGCGCTTGCCATGCATGCCTAAAGAAATATCCAGTGGATATTTCTTCGGCGCGTCTCAAACGCAGCGGTACTAGGCTCGGCTTTGCTTACGCTCGCCTTGCCAAGTGCCGGCGTTTTCGAGGGGTTGCTTAGCAAAGATATTTCGCGCAGGAACTGTGCACTGACGAATGGGAACATTTTCCGATTGGTTTAGTATACATGGTTTTATTTGGGAAAGCAAGTGGTTTTTTTGATTTTTATGCATATTTCTGTGTATTTTTATGTATAATTTCTTATTTTAATGCATTTATATTTATTTTTATGCATTATTATGCATTTTTATTATTATAAGATGCATTAGGTCTGTATTCTTTTTATTGACTATTTTAGGAAAATTCAGTTAGTATTAAGGAAGTGATTGTAAAGGAGTTGTTATTTTATGGAACGGGATCTTACTTCGGGGAGTGTTTTTCAGAATGTGATTTATTTTTCGCTGCCTTATTTTTTATCTTATTTTTTGCAGACGCTTTATGGGATGGCGGATCTTTTTATTGTTGGGCAGTTTGATGGGGTTGCCAGTACAACAGCTGTTTCGATTGGGAGCCAGGTGATGCATATGTTGACGGTGATGATCGTGGGGCTTGCGATGGGGGCTACGGTTTCAATCGGGCAGTCTATTGGAGCGGGCGATAAGAAAAGGGCTTCTGTGTTTGTGGGAAATACGGTGATTTTGTTTATGGGGATTTCTCTGGTGCTGTCGGTTTTGCTTCTGTTTTTTGTGAAGCCGACTGTTGCCGTGATGTCTACACCTGCGGAGGCTGTGTCAGGAACGGCAGCTTATCTGACGATCTGTTTTCTCGGGATTCCTTTTATTACGGCGTATAATGTGATCAGTTCGATTTTCCGCGGACTGGGGGATTCTAAAAGTCCGATGTATTTCATCGCAGTTGCATGTGCGGTGAATATTATACTGGATTATCTGTTTATCGGATTTTTCCATCTGGGAGCTTCCGGTGCTGCGCTTGGCACAACACTTTCCCAAGCGTGCAGTGTTCTGTTTGCACTGATTGCCATTAAACGTAAGCAGACCGGACTTTCTCTTTCCGGAGACTGTTTCCGCCCACAGAAAAAACCGCTTGGCAAAATTCTGAATATTGGGATTCCGGTAGCGCTTCAGGACGGATTTATTCAGATTGCTTTCATTATTATTACGATCATTGCCAACCGGCGCGGACTGAACGCAGCCGCTGCTGTCGGCATTGTGGAAAAAATCATCAGCTTTCTGTTCCTGATTCCGTCTTCCATGCTTTCGACTGTTTCTGCACTCGCAGCTCAGAATATCGGTGCCGGAAAGTATGACCGTGCAAAGCAGACGCTTCGCTATGCCATGATGATCGCCATTGGATTTGGTCTGGTCGTCTCTATATTGATCCAGTTTATCGCAGCTCCGGTTGTCGGACTTTTCACTGCAGACGCAGCCGTTATTCTTCTCGGCGCGCAGTACATTCGCGGATATATCTGGGATTGTATTTTTGCCGGCGTTCATTTCAGTTTCAGCGGATACTTCTGTGCATGCGGAAAATCTGGAATTTCATTTTTACATAACCTGATCGCTATTTTGTGCGTGCGTATTCCGGGTGTTTATCTGACTTCAAAAATTTTCCCGCATACACTGTTTCCAATGGGACTCGCAACCGCTACCGGCTCCTTATTGTCTGTGATCATCTGCATCATTGCTTACCGATGGTTATGTGAAAAATCCAGAAAATAGAATACAGGATCGGACTCTTACGGATTTCTCCAGATCATCAAAAATGGTGACTCACTACGAGCCACCATTTTTGATGATCACTTATCTGATATGCGCTTCTTCATGTGCAAGCAGCCATTCTTTCTTTTCAAGTCCACCGGCATATCCGGTCAGGCTTCCGTCGCTTCCGATGACCCGGTGACAGGGAATAATCACAGAGATTGGATTATGTCCGACCGCACCTCCGACTGCCTGCGGCGAGATACTTTTCGCGCCCCGTTTTACTGCAAGGATCTTTGCGATCTTTCCATAAGTAATGGTACATCCATATGGGATTTTTGCGATAATCTTCCATACTTCTTTTCGGAAATCACTTCCTGCAGGTGCAAGAGGAAGTTCTTCCGGATCCGGATCCTGCCCTGCAAAATACCGATCCAGCCAGTACTCTGCCTGATCCAGTACCGGCAAGTCTTTCTTCTCCTCAAAATCTTCTATAATCTTGTCCATATAGTATTTCTGTCCTTCAAACCATGCACCGACAAGTACATCCTCCCGTGCTCCAAGCGTAATTTTCCCGATCGGCGAATCATAGTAGCTTACATACAGCATTTTTCATTCTTCCCCTTTTTCATCCGTCCTGATACCCATGTTTTTGAGGATTGCGAGAGTGCAAAGCACGTAGCAATCTGGTATCAAAGGGGTCAAAATACCTTTGGACCCCAACATCTTAAAAATAAAAACAAAATTCCTTAACTTTTGTACCATTCAAATTATAAAATGGAGATTTTTTTCTGTCAATCTTCTTATCCGCGAATTTGTCCATTTCCAAAGATCACATACTTTTTCGTGGTAAGGGCTTCCTGCCCCCAGTCGCTTTCCTATGCCCAAGCGATCCGCTCATCAATCTGCCTTGCTGCTTCGTCTCCCCGGATCTCTACCCCTTTTGCCGAAAGCCGGTCACAGATCACCGGAAACGCCTCCTCTGCAATTTTCCGGATTCTGTTTTCATTTAGAAGAAGCCGGTCGATCAGTGGCTCTGTCATCTTATTTTTTCTTGCAAGCATAATATCCTTTTGGTTTTCTTCTATTATATATGCCTGTTTGGCAAAACCAGCCGGCTTCTCGCTGATTCCAAGGACATTTTTCCCGATACCGACTACACCGGAAGATACTACGATTCGTTTCTTTTCCTTTAGGGTGGCTCTTAATTCCATTTCGTTTTTCCTCTTTTCAATTCATATTCTTAGTAGGTATAAATAAAAGAAGCAGAAAAAGAGTATGCGGCGATACCTTTTTCTGCTTCTTTTTTCACTATCAAATCATAATACTTCAATGACTGAACAAAACCTATCACTTTTTCATTCCATCCGAAATGAACATTTTGAGCTGTATATATTGGATACACGCATTCCCTAATCTGCAATATTGAATTTTCTGTTCTGTGCCCTTGAAGGACACGGTCGATGCGGGAATGTAGGAATGAAAAATACACTGCCTTCTGCCGGCAATGTCAGAACGAAATCAAATATGTTATTCTTATTCATTTTATGCATATCACTCATCTCGCCGGTTCCTTTCTTCCTTTAGCGTGTTACCTTGTTACTTTTTGTTATATTTTACGGATTTTTGTGCAAATGTCAAGTATTTTTCTGATTTATCTTTATATTTTCTGTTTAATCCTCTTCTATCCTTCTTTTTTCTTATTACTCTCTTTCCTTTTTTATACATAATTATGCATATTTTATGTATATTTTTACTTTTATTTGCATAAAAATAACATTTTTAAAAGTTTTTTCATTTTATTATTGCATAAATATAAAAAATGGTGTATAGTGGGTTGTGAATTGAAGACGAAAGAAAATTGTTAGGAGGTTTATATACAATGAAAGAAAAAGTAGTTCTTGCATATTCTGGTGGTCTTGATACTACCACACTGATCCCTTGGTTAAAGGAGACATTTGATTATGAAGTAATCTGCTGCTGTATCGACTGCGGACAGGGCGAAGAACTGGATGGACTGGAAGAAAGAGCCAAACTTTCCGGTGCAGCCAAATTATATATTGAAGATATCGTAGATGATTTTGCCGACAATTACATCGTACCTTGCGTTCAGGCACATGCCGTATACGAAGATGAATATCTTCTCGGAACTTCTATGGCTCGTCCGGCAATCTCCAAGAGACTTGTTGAAGTAGCAAGAAAAGAAGGTGCTACTGCTATCTGCCACGGTGCTACCGGAAAAGGAAATGACCAGATCCGTTTCGAGCTTTCTATCATGGCTCTTGCCCCGGATCTTAAGATCATCGCTCCTTGGAGAATGACAGATCTGTGGACACTTCAGTCACGTGACGATGAGATTGCTTACTGTAAAGCTCACGGAATCGATCTTCCGTTTGACGCAAGCCACAGCTATAGCCGTGACCGTAACT
>ERZ1106978.2147-NODE-2147-length-9802-cov-3.208577_pt1 | contig 9802 bp, 10 predicted proteins | sample MGYA00403689_ERZ1106978 | MGnify/ENA primary metagenome ERZ1106978 (study PRJEB35170, sample SAMEA104062434) | human gut metagenome | biome: human gut; feature: human-associated habitat; material: faeces | place: Denmark | collected 2012-08-02 ...
GGTACCGGTCAAGTTGGCCGGAGTCGTGGAAACCTCTCCGGAGTATTACTTGCAACGGGTGGAGTTTACACCTGATTCGGTGGAAGTGCTGGCGCCTTCCGCTATTCTGGATACTATAACCGAAGCTTTTATCACTCCGGTTTATTTTTCGGATTTGTCTGCTAACGAAAAGATGATAAGCATGTTGCGTCCTGTGAGAGGGGCGAAGTTCATCCCCGATCAGGTGGAGATGAATGTGATGATAGATTTATATACGGAGAAAACGGTGGAAGTACCCGTATTCGGCGTGAATTTTCCCGGTAGTAAGGACTTGCGTACATTTCCTTCAAAAGTAAAAGTTACTTTTCGTGTGGGGATGAGCCGGTTTAAGGAAATTACGGCGGACGATTTTGTATTGGCTGTCACGTACGAAGAACTAATGAAGAACCGCAGTCCGAAAATACAGCTTCATCTAAAGTCGATGCCGTCCGGAGTATCGAATGTGCGTATAGACCCTTCTGAGGTGGATTATCTGATAGAACAAGTACAGGAAGAAAACGAGTGATATGATTAAGGTTGGTCTTACGGGGGGTATTGGTTGCGGGAAAAGTTATGTGGCGGATTTATTACGTCGTCGGCATATTCCCGTATATGATACGGATAAGGAGGCAAAGCGTTTGATGATGGAATCTGCAACCATTCGCCGGGGATTGGTGGATTGGGTCGGAGAGCGGGCTTATATGCCGGACGGGACATTGAACCGTGAACGGATAGCTTCATATTTATTTGCCTCTCCGCTCCATGCGGAGCGTATCAACCGGCTTGTACATCCGGTGGTGCAGGATGATTTCCTGCAATGGGTGGATAAGCAGGACGGACCGTTGGTCGTTATGGAATGTGCCATTCTTTACGAGTCCGGTTTCGACCGTTTGGTGGATGAAGTCTTGTTGGTACGTGCTCCGGAAAGAGTTTGCTTGGAGCGTGTCATGAAACGCGACGGGGCTTCCGAAGCTCAGGTGAAAGCGCGTATGGCGGCCCAGATGTCGGACGAAGAGCGTTGCAGACGGGCGCATTATATTATAAATAATGATGGGGGCTCGGATGTGGAGGGTGCCTTAAGAGATATATGGGTGAAGATTGACAGGGGGCGGCTGCGTGAAGATTAAGCTTTTTTAGAAAGAAGATTTTGAAAAAAAGTAGGTGAAGGGCTATCTTTGCATTTGTTTTGAAAAATAAAATATAAACCTGAATATGTTAGAAACGATTTTGGCTATTTCCGGAAAACCCGGTTTGTATAAGTTGGTTTCGCGTGGAAACCGTAGTTTGATTGTAGAAACGCTGGACGAGGTGAAGAAACGTATGCCGGCTTTTGCTACCGATAAGGTAATTTCCCTGGCAGATATAGCCATGTATACGGATGAGGGTGAAGTGCCTTTGAGAGAAGTTTTGAATAGTCTGAAGAAAAAAGAGAAGGGTCAGCTTTCTGCTTTTGATTATAAAAAGGCTTCACGTGAGGAACTGGCTTCTTATTTTGCAGAGATATTGCCTAATTATGATCGTGACCGCGTTTATCCAGCCGATATCAAGAAGTTGGTAAGCTGGTATAATTTGTTGGTCAAGGCCGGTATGACGGATTTTGACGAGGTTTTGGCTCCTACGGAGGGAGACCATATATCCGACCGGGCAGAACAGGAATAAATCTAAAGGTATAGAATGTACAAATAACAGGGGAGGGCATGGATGTGTTTTCCCCCTGTTTTTTTTAAACAGAGAATAATTTTTGCCCGTAAATTTGTGTAATTCCAAATTTCTTCTTTTATTTGCATCCGGTTAACTCATTTATTAATTATTAAACGTTTATTGCCTATCGGAATACTCTTACTTAACTATAAAATAAAGAAGGATGGAGAGTTTTGCAAATTTGACTGACGAAATGTTGGTTAAACTGTATGCCGGAGGTAATAATAGTGCTTTTGACATCTTGTTGGAGAGATATGAAGAGAAGATTTTTTCTTATATCTTTTTTATTGTGCACAATCAAGATGTGGCTGATGATATATTCCAGGAAACGTTTATGAAAGCTGTGGTGACTATTCAGCAGGGACGTTATGTGGAAAATGGCAAGTTTCAGGCATGGATTACCCGCATTGCCCATAATTTGATTATTGATTATTTCAGGCAGACCCGCAATGAGAATTGTGTGTCTAACGATGAAGTGGAGTATGATTTGTTCAATGACATCAAATTGGCAGAAACGAATGTGGAATCCAAAATGGTGCGGGAACAGGTGCTTGATGATGTGAAACTGTTGGTAGAACACTTGCCCCAAAACCAGAAAGAAGTGGTTTTCATGAGGTATTATCAGGAATTGTCTTTTAAGGAAATTGCAGATATAACAGGGGTAAGTATCAATACGGCTTTAGGCCGTATGCGTTATGCTTTGTTGAACTTACGTAAGATGGCGGTGAAAAAGGAACTTCATTTGGCTATTTCTTAAAAATAACTATCCTGCGATATACTAAATAAGCGGTCAGAGCGTTATAATAGCAGATTTAAGTAACCTGACAGCTTATGGATATAACTATACCTAATGGAATGCAGCGACCGTCGCGGCGGACTATTGCTTTTCTGAAGCTATTCGCACGCAGTTATAAAGAATTGGAATTTGCAGACGGTGAGTTTGCCAGAATGATTTTGAAGTAAGGTGGCATATTTTACAGTGTGCTTGCTTGCGCATATAGGATATTTAATATAACTTTGTGCATATATACGTATTTAAAATATATGTACTATGAAGCATTTTGTGGCTCCTTCCCTGTTGTCCGCCGATTTCGGGAACCTGAAATCGGAAATGGACATGATTAATCGTAGTGAATGCGATTGGTTGCATATCGACATCATGGATGGTGTGTTTGTTCCCAATATATCTTTCGGTTTTCCTGTTTTGAAGTCTGTGGCTCTTCCGATCTGTGAGAAGCCGCTGGATGTGCATCTGATGATTGTGCAACCGGAAAAGTTTCTGAATGAGGTGAAAGCTTTGGGGGCTTATTCCATGAATGTACATGTAGAGGCTTGTCCGCATTTACATCGTGTAGTACAGCAAATCAAGGAGACCGGTATGAAAGCCGGAGTGACATTGAATCCGGCCACTCCTGTTTCGTCTTTGACGGATATCATCGAGGATGTGGACATCGTTATGTTGATGGCTGTCAATCCGGGATTTGGAGGCCAGACATTTATTCCCCATACATTAGATAAAGTGCGGGAATTGCGCCGTATGATAGACGGAAGCCGGTCGAAAGCCTTGATAGAGGTAGACGGTGGGGTGAACCGTGATACGGGATGGTTGTTGGTCGAGGCCGGTGCGGATGTGTTGGTAGCGGGGAGTGCTGTTTTTCATGCGGCAGATGCCATAGAAGAGATTCGTGTTTTGAAAAATTTGTAAACGCTGACTGGAGATTGTTCGGAATCTTGGCGGAAATACCCTTTTGTGAGGCTGGCTGTTCCGCTTCTTCCCGGTTTGTGGCTGGGACGATTGTTGTGGCAATATGCGGAAAGTAGTGGTTGGGCCGGACTTTTTCTTTCCATAGGAGTATTGCTAAGCGGTGGTTGGTGTTTGTGGGCAGGTATATATTCGTTGTATCGGCGTGCTTGTCATGGTGAGTTGAAAAGCTACGTGTCTTTCGGTATTTCTGTTTGTTTTCTGTTTTTCTTTTTCGGATTGTGGCGTTCCTTTTATGCGTGGGAGAACATACGTGGAGTTTGGACGGATGAGGAACGTGAATGTCATGCCATATTGTTGAATACTCCTCAGATTTCATCCCGTACGGTAGGGGCAGAGGCTATGTTGATGGCCGGAGACGACGGTTCTTCTGTGAGGCAAACCGGTAAATTATGGTTGACTTTCTCGCGGGATTCTTTGGCGGAAACTTTGCGGACGGGAGATGAGTTGGTTTTTAAGGGGCATATCCGGAGACCGAAAAACAAAGGTAATCCGGAAGAGTTCGATTATGCGGAATATTTGGCCGTGAAAGGTATATCGGGCCGTGTATTCATCGGAAAGGAGCGTTGGAAACGAATCCATGGATATGAGGATAAGGAACGGCATCTTTCTTTGGGGGTAGATTTGCGCATCAAAGCTCTGTTATGGCGAGATAGAATATTGGAGGTATATCGTAATACCGGTTTGCAGGGTGAGGCTTTGGACTTGTTTGCAGCTTTGACTTTAGGGGAAAAGTCGGGACTGTCGGATGAGTTAAAGGATATTTATGCGGGAGTCGGTGTCAGTCATGTGCTGGCTCTGTCTGGCATGCATCTTGGCTTTTTGGTAGCGATGTTGAATTTATTTATACTGAACTATTGTAGGAGGCGCTATTTGCGGCTACTGGGGGCGATGCTTGCTACGGTACTGGTTTGGGGGTATACCTTTTTGGCCGGTTTGCCTCCTTCTCTTGTGAGGGCGGCACTGATGTATTCCTTGATGTTGGCCGGTTCTTTGGTCGGCCGTTCGGGATTTTCAGTTAATTCTTTAGCCATGAGTGCGGTGTTGATGTTGTGCATCAATCCTTTATGGTTCTATGATGTGGGCTTTCAACTATCTTTTTTAGCCATGTTCGGTATTCTGACGATATGTCCCCGGTTTCAGGAGTTGCCGTTGATGCGATGGCGTTTTGTGAGGTGGATTTTTCAAAGTTTGTTGGTGTCATTCGCAGCGCAGTTGTTCACCGTTCCTTTGGTGGCTTATCGTTTCGGTACATTTTCGTTTTATTCGGCATGGGCGACTTTGGTAATATCTCCTTTAACGGCACTATTGATTTATGGGATGCCTCTGATATTATTATCTGGGATTACCGGTATCGGTACAACAGTTTGTGCATGGTGGATTGCCCGGTTGGGCACGTGGCAAAATGATTGTCTGCGTGCGATGATGGAGTGGCCGTATGCGGTGGCCCATACGGATTGGTCACTATGGTTTACGGTATGGTGCTATGTGGTATTGTGTGTTTGGGTGATGCCTTTCTTCCGCTCTTATACCCGACGGGTACAATTCGGACTTATGAGTGTGATATTGACTTTGTGTGCCTTTGCTGTAAACAGGCAATTTTGCAGGATCCGACCGGAAATCGTGTTTTATAATCACTCTTCTTGTCCGTCTGTTCACGTGATTTATTCATCAGAACGCTCTTATTTGTTTTCGACTGAAGAGGATAGTGTGAGAGAGCGTATGTCTTATATCTCGGAATCCTTTTGGGAAAAGAAACTTTCGGACGTACCCGTGGTCGTGACCGGTGATTTTAGGGATAATTACATTTCTTCCGTACATGGCTTGGTGGCGGGTAGGAACGGCATCTCCTTTTTGATGCTTACGGATAACCGCTGGGATGGGATAAAAGGCATGCATCGGGCTGAGGTTGATTTTCTTTATGTTTGTCGCGGCTATCATGGCAGTCTGCATGAACTGTCCCGTTTGTTCAATCCCCGTTGTGTGGTACTGGATGCTTCTTTGTGGCGAGGTGACAGGAAGCGTTATATTCAAGAATGTAGCAGATTAGGTTGGAATTTCTATGACATGGAAGTCAAAGGAGCGTTAAAAGTTGCTTTAAATTGAGGAATAGCAGACTTTTTATAGTATATTTGTAAATTATAAACCGTAATACGATTTTTATATGTTGGATAATCTCTTGTCCGAAGTTGACGTGCAACATTTGTGTACGTTGCTGGATAAGGCACACAATATCATTGTAACTTGTCATGTGTCTCCCGATGGGGATGCAATGGGGGCTGTTTTGGCTTTTTCTCATTTCCTTTGGCGAAAAGGTAAGAATGCTCAGCCCGTGGTACCGAATATCTTTCCTGATTTCTTGAAATGGATGCCCGGAGTGGAACGTGTCCGTATCTATGAGAAACATGAAAACGAAGTGGCTCCTTTGGTAGCGGCTGCCGACTTGATTATTTGTTTGGATTTCAACGCCCCCGATCGTTTACAGGGGTTACAGAAACCCGTAACGGATTCCCAGTCTCCTAAGATCATGATAGACCATCATCTTGATCCTGTAGACTTTTGTGATTGGGTCGTTTCTCGGCAAGAGATGAGTTCGACGTGTGAATTGCTTTATCGTATATTGGTGCAGTTGGAGGGCTTGGAGCCGATGACATACGAAGAAGCGGTATGTCTTTACACCGGAATGATGACGGATACCGGTTGTTTTTCCTATAATTCCAATCGCAGCGATATTTATTATATTATAGGCCGCTTACTGACAAAAGGCATCGACAAAGACAAGATATACCGCAATGTGTTTTTCAATTACTCAGCCGAGCGTTTTAGGCTGATGGGGTATATGCTATATGTCAAACTGGAGTATTTTCCGGAATATCATGCTTCATTGATGACTTTGACAAGAGAAGAACAGAAACGGTTTTCGCATAAGAAAGGCGATACGGAGGGATTCGTGAATATACCGCTCCAAATCGGAAAATCCCGTCTTTCGGTATTTCTGCGTGAAGATACCGAGCGTCATAATATCCGTGTGTCTTTGCGTTCTGTGGATGATTTTCCTTGTAACCGGATGGCGGCGGAGTTCTTCAATGGCGGGGGGCATTTGAATGCTTCGGGCGGGGAACTTTCTTGTACGATGGATGAGGCCGTACAGATTGTTCGTAAAGCTTTGAAGAAATATACTTCTCTATTGACAGATAGATAAAATGTGATTTATAAAAAACTAAATATGAGAAAGATTGTTTATATTTTGTTTGCTCTGTTAGGTGTAGGAGGGGGATTGCAGAGTTGTGATAATGGAGAAACCTACGCCGAACAACGGGAGAAAGAGCGTGATGCCATTTCGGCTTTTCTGAACCGCGATGTTGTGATTCGTTTGAGCGATGGGGAAGAGTTGATTCATGTCGGTAAAATCAATACGATTTCCGAAGGGGAATTTTATGCCCAAGACAGTACGACCAATCTCGAAAGAAACGAATACGTAGTCTTTGAGAATACCGGTGTGTATATGCAGATTGTACGTAAAGGGGCGGGTGAAAAGATGAAGAACGGCCAGCAAAAGCGTATCATTTGCCGTTATACGGAGTTCAATATCTTGAGAGATTCTGTGCAGACTACGAACAATTCGGCTTATTGGCAGACGAATCCTGATATCATGGATGTGACGGATACTTACGGTACCTTTACCGCTTCATTCAATACGTCAGTGAACGGGGGCGGGGCGATGTATCAGTATTACGGTTCGAAAGCAGTGCCTGCGGGGTGGCTGGTTCCTTTAACCTATATCAATATCGGTCGTCAAATCAATGCAGATGAAGAAATAGCCAAAGTACGTCTCATTGTGCCGCATTCACAGGGGCATAGTGATGCTTCTTCCAATGTATACCCCTGTTTTTATGAAATCACTTATCAGGAGATGAGGAATTAGTCAGTCTGGAACGTAAAGCAAATCACTCATAATGCCGTCGGAAAGAAAGATTCCCCGGCGTGTCAGTTTGAGCAAGCCTTCGGGGGCTTGCTCTTTTTTTTCCGTAATTTCGAGCTGTCCGTTTCTCAGGTGGACAGCGGCAGCTTGCAGGCAGTAATCCGTTAATGGTTGGCCGAATTTTCGTTTCAATTCGCTCAGATTCAGTCCGTCGGACGTGCGCAAGGAAGTGATGATGCAGTCATTGTATCTTTCGTACAGATTCAGCTCTTCCTGCTCTATCCATGGTGCGCGGTTGAAGTCTTCAGAGGAAAGGCATTTCCCTACTTGGTCTATGTAGACGTTCAGATCCGGATGGTTCCATTGTCGGTTACGTCCGTCGAAAGAATGGGCCGAAGGGCCGCATCCCAGATAAGGAATGCCTTTCCAATAACTGGAATTATGTCGGGAACGGAAGCCCGGGCGAGCAAAATTGGAGATTTCATAATGCTCGAAACCGGCATTTTCGAGTCGGCACATTAAAAGACTGAACATTTCCAGGCTTAGTTCTTCGTCAGCTTCTTCCACGACATGCCGTTTGCGCATTTCCCAAAGCGGTGTGCCTTCTTCGTAGATGAGTGCGTATGCCGAAATATGTTGTACGTTCAAGGAAAGTGCTGTGTTCACGTCCGTTTCCCATTCGCGAAGGGACTGTGCCGGGAGGCCGTAAATCAAGTCGATGCTGATGTTGTCGAATCCGGTATCCTGACAGTCGTGTACTGCGCGGATGGCTTGTTCCCCGTTATGTCGGCGGTGGAGCAAACGCAGCTTGCCGTCGTCGAATGTCTGCACCCCCATGCTTAGCCGGTTGACGGGCAGAGTGCGCAGTGATTTGATTTTTCGTGGAGTGAGGTCGTCCGGATTGGCCTCGATGGTAATTTCTGCCCGGTCGGACACGTGGTACGTTCGGTATAGTACTTCGAAGATAGGTTCGAGTAAAGACGTATCGAGCGTAGAAGGGGTCCCGCCTCCTATATATATCGTTTCAATTACGGGCATTTGCCCGTCTTGTTGCAAGTAATTTGCCCTTAAACGCAATTCGTTCGTCAGGGCACTTATGTAAGCCTTGTCTTTTTCCCCGTATGTTGTGGAATAAAAGTCGCAATATACACAACGGCTTGTACAGAATGGAATATGGATGTAAATCCCGGCCATATATAATAAGGTGTAAAACTCTATGCTGCAAAGGTAGTGAAAGGGGTAAAAATAGCCCAATAAGGCGGACTATGTTTAAAAACATAATTAACAAAATCGCGGAATCGTTGGTTGTGTGAGATTTTATTGCTAAATTTCGTGCCGTTTAGTTGTTACCTTTAAATGTTACACGATGAAAGTATATCAAACAAACGAGATTAAAAACATAGCCCTGTTGGGAAATGATGGTTCCGGTAAAACAACACTCACAGAAGCCTTGCTCTATGAAAGCGGGTTGATAAAACGTCGTGGCAGAATCACGGCGAAAAACACAGTGAGCGACTATTTTCCGGTGGAGCAGGAATACGGTTATTCGGTTTTTTCCACAGTATATCATGTGGAATGGAACAATAAGAAACTGAATATCATAGACTGTCCGGGTTCGGATGATTTTGTGGGTGCGGCGTTGACGGCACTGAATGTGACGGATACGGCCGTGTTGTTGCTGAACGGGCAATACGGTGCGGAAGTCGGGACGCAGAATCATTTCAGATATACGGAAAAGTTAGGTAAACCCGTGATTTTTCTGGTAAACCAGTTGGACGACGAAAAGTGCGACTACGATGCCATATTGGAGCAGTTGACTTCTATTTACGGCAACAAGGTTGTTCCGGTACAGTATCCTATAAAAACGGGGCCGGACTTCAATGCCTTGATTGACGTGTTGCTGATGAAGAAATACTCCTGGGGGCCTGAAGGTGGAGAACCGACGATAGAAGAAATCCCGGAAGACCAGAAAGAGAAGGCCATGGAGATGCACAAGGTATTGGTCGAGGCCGCTGCCGAGAACGACGAAACATTGATGGAGAAGTTCTTTGAGAGCGAAACGCTGACCGAAGACGAGATGCGTGAGGGCATCCGCAAGGGATTGGCAGCAAGGGGGATGTTCCCGGTGTTCTGTGTTTGTGCGGGAAAGGATATGGGGGTACGGCGCTTGATGGAATTTTTGGGCAATGTCGTGCCTTTCGTCAGCGAGATGCCCAAAGTGCATAATACCAGAGGTATGGAGGTGACTCCCGATGCGGACGGTCCGACTTCGCTTTATTTCTTCAAGACCGGCGTAGAACCTCATATCGGCGAGGTACAGTATTTCAAGGTGATGAGTGGTAAGGTGCATGAAGGTGATGATTTGACAAATGCGGATCGTGGCTCAAAGGAACGTATGG
>ERZ1106978.2157-NODE-2157-length-9750-cov-2.634657_pt1 | contig 9750 bp, 11 predicted proteins | sample MGYA00403689_ERZ1106978 | MGnify/ENA primary metagenome ERZ1106978 (study PRJEB35170, sample SAMEA104062434) | human gut metagenome | biome: human gut; feature: human-associated habitat; material: faeces | place: Denmark | collected 2012-08-02 ...
AGAGACAGAAGATACGGCGGAATCAAGGAGGACGAAGAAAATGTTTAAGACAAGATTACTCAGCGGAATTGTACTGGTTATCATTGCATTTGCAACGATCTTCCTTGGTGGGGATGTATTGTTTGCAACACTTCTGATCATCAGTCTGATCGGAGTTTCCGAGCTTTACAAGGTTGTAAAGATTGAGAAAGCACCACTCGGAATCGTAGGCTATATAGGTGTAGTTGCATATTATTTTCTGATCCGTGCACAGAAAAAAGAAGATCTGATGATGTTTGCAATCATTTTGCTGATCCTTGTAATGGCAGTTTATGTATTTGCCTTTCCGAAATATGTGTCTGAACAGGTAATGACTGCGTACTTTGGCGTATTTTATGTGGCGATTATGTTATCCTATATTTATCAGACACGTCTGTTGAAAGACGGACTTTTCCTCGTGGGACTTGTATTTTTATGTTCCTGGGGATGTGATACCTGTGCGTACTGTGTGGGTGTACTGATCGGAAAGCATAAGATGGCACCGAAGCTCAGCCCGAAGAAATCCATAGAGGGCGGAATCGGTGGACTTGCAGGCGCAGCACTTCTCGGCGCGCTTTACGCTCTTGCAATCAATAAATGGGGTGGTGCTTCGGCAGGAGTCGGCGAATATGCGCTGATCTGTTTTGTTGGTGGAATCATTTCCATGATCGGGGATCTTGCAGCATCTGCGATCAAGAGAAATCATGAGATCAAGGATTACGGAAAACTGATTCCGGGACACGGTGGAATCCTGGACCGTTTCGACAGTGTGATCTTCACGGCTCCGGTGATTTATTATCTGGCAGTTGCACTGATGTAATCTGACAGGAGGATTCAAATGAAAAAAATAGCAATATTAGGTTCAACAGGTTCGATCGGAACCCAGACACTTGAGGTGATCCGTGAGAACAAAGATATCGAAGTGACAGGGCTTGCGGCAGGAACAAATGTGGATCTTCTGGAAAAACAGATCCGGGAATTCCAGCCAAATCTTGTGGCAATGTGGACAGAAGAGAAGGCAAAGGAACTGAAAAGCCGGATCCGGGATCTGGATGTAAAGGTTGTTTCCGGAATGGATGGACTTCTGGAGATTGCCACGATGGAGGAAAGTGAGATCCTTGTGACGGCGATCGTGGGTATGATCGGTATCCGTCCGACAATTGCAGCGATCAAAGCCGGAAAGGATATTGCCCTTGCAAATAAAGAGACACTGGTTACGGCAGGGCATATCATTATGCCGCTTGCAAAGGAATGTGGTGTGAAGATCCTTCCGGTGGACAGTGAACACAGTGCCATTTTCCAGTCTCTGCAGGGAAGCCATGGAAAGAATGAACTGAAGAAGATCCTGCTTACGGCATCCGGTGGCCCGTTCCGTGGAAAGAAGCAGGAGGATCTTCTGAATATCCGTGTGGAAGATGCTTTAAAGCATCCGAACTGGGCGATGGGACGTAAGATTACGATCGATTCTTCGACCATGGTCAATAAAGGACTGGAAGTGATGGAAGCCAGATGGCTTTTTAATGTGGATATTGATGATGTGCAGGTGGTTGTACAGCCGCAGAGTGTGATCCATTCTATGGTAGAGTATGTGGACGGAGCCGTGATCGCACAGCTTGGTACTCCGGATATGAAGCTGCCGATCCAGTATGCACTTTATTATCCGGAAAGAAGATTTCTTCCGGGAGAACGTGTGGATTTCTGGAGTATCGGACACCTTGATTTTGAAAAGCCGGATATGGATACCTTTTACGGGCTTGCACTTGCTTACGAGGCAGGGCGATGCGGTGGAACACTTCCAACGGTATTTAACGCAGCAAATGAACTTGCAGTCAGCCAGTTCCTGAACCGGGAGATTAAATATCTGGAAATTACAGAGATTATCGAAGACTGCATGAAAGCACATAAGACAATTGCGAATCCGACTGTGGAACAGATTCTGGACACAGAGCAGGAAACGTATGACAGAATCAGAAGCAGGAGGTAGCAAATGGGAATCGTACTGGCGATTTTACTTTTTGGATTCATCGTATTTTTCCATGAACTGGGACATTTTTTTCTGGCGAGGATTAATGGAATCAATGTGTATGAATTCTGGATCGGAATGGGGCCGACATTGGCACACAAAAAGATCGGAAATACAGACTACTGTCTGAAAATACTGCCGATCGGCGGTGCGTGTGTGATGGGGGAAGATGAGAAAGAGGATCTGTCAGAGGGAAGCTTCAACAGCAAATCGCCGTGGCGCAGGATCTCGGTCATTGCCGCAGGTCCGGTATTTAACTTTATTCTTGCCTTTATTGGTGCATTCATTATTATCTGCTTTGTCGGTGTAGACAAACCGGTCATAGGAACGGTAAATGCAGGAACGCCTGCAGCTGAGGCAGGGCTTCAGGCAGGGGATGAGATTGTAAAGATCAATGATAAGAGCATCCACATTTTCAAGGATATTTCTACTTACAATCAGTTTCATCAGGGACAGACGATGAAGATTGTATACAAAAGAAATGGCGAAAAAAATACGGTTTCTGTTACCCCGGAGAAGAATGACAGTGGATATTATCTGATTGGAATTACGAGCAGCAATTATGTTAAGACCAATGTATTTGAGACTGCCGCATACAGTGCGTATAATGTTAAATACTGGATCAATCTGACGATTGACAGTTTGAAACAGCTTGTGACAGGACGGATCGGAGTGGATCAGTTATCTGGACCGGTGGGCATTGTGAGCGCAGTGGATACCACGTATAAGGAAAGCAAATCTGGTGGAGCATTGTTGATTTTCCTGAATCTTCTGCAGATGACGATCCTGCTTTCAGCGAACCTTGGAGTGATGAATTTACTTCCGCTTCCGGCACTGGATGGAGGTCGTCTGGTATTTCTGATCGTGGAAGTGATCCGCGGAAAGCGGGTGCCTCCGGAAAAAGAAGGGTATGTACATCTGGCAGGAATGGCACTTTTTCTTTGCCTGATGGTATTTGTGATGTATAATGATATCCGGAGAATCTTCTTTTAGGGATATTGGAAAATTTTACGAAGCACTTCGATTGGCTACAATTGAGGTGCTTTGTGTTAGGTGCATCAGTGGATGCATATTTTGATGGAAATTATTTTACAGAAAGAAGGGTGGAAAGATGCGTGAGCAGCTTACAGAAAGTGATGTAAAGAAAATTGAAGAGGAAATCCAGCATCGCAAGCATGTAATCCGTAAGGAAGCCATTGAAGCGGTCAAGGAAGCGCGTGCGCAGGGAGATTTAAGTGAGAACTTTGAATACCATGCAGCAAAAAAATATAAGAACCAGAATGAAAGCCGGATCCGGTATCTGGAAAGAATGCTGAAAAATGCGGAGATTGTATCCGATACTTCCGAAGAAGGTGTTGCCGGAATCAATAACCGTGTGACCGTATATTTTCCGGAGGATGACGAGGAAGAAACCTATAAGCTGGTTACTTCGATTCGTGGGAATTCAATTCATAATTATATCAGTACCGAATCTCCGATCGGAAAGGCAATCTTCGGGCATAAAGCAGGAGAGACTGTGAAGGTGAAGGTTAGCGATGATTATTCGTATGAGCTTGTGATACGGAAGATTGAAGATACGACGGATGATGAGGAGGATAAGATCCGGGCGTTTTAGTATGAAGGTGGGGGCAGAGTATGTGAGCAAGGGAGCAGAAATTTCCCAAAAGCAATGTCAATGAGAAGAATAAAAACGGATCATGAGATTCCAGGCTCCATACAAAATCCCAGCTCCTGATATAGTCGCAAGGATATAGACCAGAATAGCAGAATTATTTCCGTAGAGTTCACCAATTTTCACAAAGAAAATCTGTTCCATCCGGTAATCTGGATTAATGTAGAAAAGATTAATTTCACCAAAGGGATCCAGAATGTGGTTCAGGTATTCGGCAATGAGGACAAACAGAATATAAAGCAAAGTGATACGGGGAAAAGAAGGCAGCAGACGGCGTGAAGATGTGCGAGTCGGCTGTCTTTTAATATTTTTTGGACAGGAAAGAGGAGCCATTGGTACAGATTTCTGTACCAGAAATATACCGGACAGGATTCCTGTGACAATTAGTAAAATATGCCAGAGATAGGAGTGAACTGTCAGGATCAGAAGCGGATAATGCATTCCACTGGTATCGAAAAAAACGGCAATTCCACCGAGAAGATTATAGGTGGAAAGGAAGCCGAGGATGGTATTTCTGGCAGGTTCTGTGTGAAAAAATGGGTAGAGAACCAGCAGATACATCGGGAGGCTGCAGAGCTGGAATGGGAAGTAGTGCCCATTATTCATGACGAAGGTCAGGAGTAATTGTTTCAGGATTTCGCTGGTAAGCAGAAAAATGCCGATGAAGAATAAAACTTTTTCTATACAGTGTAGTGAAAATTTTTTTATCATATGGGCTCCTCAAAATTCTATTTTATAGGTGTAGTATACGCTGCAATAAAGTTTGTTACAAGATTTTATGGGGAATTTGACCAGTTATTCATAGAAAAGTTCTGAAATACCATGATAAAACATAGTTAGAATTGACTGACCTATAGGCGTGGAGATATAATTAAAAATGATGATGCAGACGGAGTGGAAGATTCCTATCTGAATGCTGAATAGAGATAATTTTATATAAGAGACTTTGACGGCAAGGTAGATCCGAGCGGGAAACAGTTGGTGATATACGAAGATGTATAGTGGGACTCGTCTACCGTTTTGGGAGGCGGGTTTTTTGTGTATACGATAAATTGCCTGCTTGGTTATAGAAAGGAAAAAGGATTATGTTAAAGGTTGCAATTTATGGAAAGGGCGGTATTGGAAAGTCTACGATTACGTCCAACCTGGCGGCAGCATTTGCGGCGATGGGAAAGAAAGTAATCCAGATTGGATGTGATCCGAAGGCAGATTCTACGATCAATCTGCTTGGCGGCGAGCCGCTCAGACCGGTGATGAATTATATGAGAGAAGAGGATGAAGAACCAGAGGAGTTTTCAGATATTGCAAAAGAAGGCTATGGTGGTGTGCTCTGCATTGAAACAGGTGGACCGACACCGGGACTTGGATGCGCGGGGCGCGGGATTATTGCCACATTCCAGCTGTTAGAAGATTTGCAGTTATTTGAAACATATAAGCCGGATGTTGTACTTTATGACGTTCTTGGTGACGTGGTATGCGGTGGCTTTGCAGCACCGATCCGGGAAGGGTACGCCGAAAAGGTTCTGATCGTAACTTCCGGAGAAAAGATGGCACTTTATGCAGCAAATAATATTTCAAGTGCAGTGAGGAATTTTGAGGACAGAAGCTATGCCAGAGTTTTCGGTATTGTACTGAACCACAGGAATGTGGAAAATGAGACGGAAAAAGTACAGGCATTTTCCGAAAAAAGCGGGATCCCGATCGTCGGGGAAATCCCGAGAAGTGATGAGATCATCCGCTATGAGGATCAGGGAATGACGGTGATCGAAGGGGACAAAGATTCCGCGATCAGTAAGAGATTTTTTGATCTGCCTTCTTCAGATGTATCTGTTGGAAGATCTGGAAAAGAACATGCTCCCATACAGAAGAGAAAACTTTTTGGGAAAATTTCTCGTATATTTTGTCATAGCGCTGGTAATGCTCGGAATCAACCACTTGGAATCCTCAATATTTAATATGGTAATGATTCCGGTAATCTATATGATCGCGTCTATGGTTGTGTTCCGGGGAAATATATGGAAGAAGCTGGTTACGGTATGCTGCTATTATGTGCTGGCAATTATTCCCGAATTTCTCTTTGCGGCACTTACGAATGCATATGGCGTGACTGGTGCGTCCGAGGGCTTCAGGACTGAAACAGAAAAGACATTAGCACTCCTGCTGATGAGTACCATGACATTTCTGTTTATTAAATGCATTAATCAGGTAACGAGAAAAAGGGATTATCTGACGATTGAGAATAAAACTTTTACTGTGCTGCTCATGCTGCCAACCGCTACGATCATTATATTAGGATGTGTGTTTTATTCAAATATTTCTTTTGAAGGAATGAACAGGGGTATGGTTCCGGTAGGAGCTTCACTGCTGCTATTGACGAATATCTTCATTTTCTCAGTGTTTGACCGGTTTGTAGAGAAATCAGAAGAAGTGAAGAAGATGGCCCGGCTTTACCAGAAAAGCAGGGCGGAGATTGCTAATTTACAGTATATGAATAAGGTCAATGAGGATAACAGGGCATTCTTACACGATATAAATAAATTTATTTGTACAGTAGCCGGTTTGATGGAAGAAGGAGAAAATCAAGAGGTCAAGGAGATTATGGAACATTTAGGTGTCCGGATTCAGAGCCTTCAAAAAGGTGTGTATTGCGAACACCCGATCTTGAACAGCATCCTGTGCGAAAGGAAATTCCTTGCGGAATCTAAGAATATTTCCTATAAGATTACCCTGGGTAATGATCTCAGGCTGGACTTTTTGGAAGAACTGGATATGATCTCAATCGTAGGTAATCTTTTGGATAACGCACTGGAAGCGGCAGAAAAGACAAAAGATGGCCGATATGTGGAATGCAGGATGTATATGGGAAATGAGGAACATTTCCTTGTTATGGAATTTTGCAACGGGTATGTTGTTCCGCTGTTAAAGGACAAGGACCGGTACATAAGCACCAAAAGAGATGCAGACAGTCACGGGATCGGACTGCATACGGTTGGAAAACTGGTTAAAAAGTATGCTGGAATTATGAGAGTGGAGGTCGGAGAACAGGAGTTCTCTGTTAAGCTGATCTTTACAATAAAATAAAGATGTGCAAAAATCGCCCAAAAAGTTACCGTTTTTGCCACGGTAATTGAAAAGAGGGCGATTTTTGTGTAAACTTTCGAAAAAAAAGGAGGCATGTAACTATGAAAAAAACAATCAGAAAAAGCTTGGGTATCAAAGTACTTGGAGTTGTAAACTGTCTTGCACTCTGCCTGACGGCATATACGGCAAATCTGGCGTGCAACTGGCTGTACTATCAGGAAGAAGAGCCGGAAGAAGTTAAGAAAATGAGGAAATTCTAGTGTGGAAAAAAACTACCGGCTGGCTTTTTGAAGTGCAAAAAAGGAACGGGATTCTTGAAGAAAAAGACCGCAGGTTGTATGAATATGCTTACGGTGTACTGCTGGGCAGGGTCGCGATATACCTTATCACTGTCATACTTGGCATCGCAACGGGGAATTGGCTGGAGATGCTAGTCTTTTTATTGCCCTTTACTGTTCTAAGGCAGTATGCCGGAGGAATTCATTTAGAAAAAGCAGGGAGCTGCATGATTGTTTCCAGTATCCTTGTCCTTCTATGCAGTCAGTATCTGGCATCTGACCTAATTGTGACGTGGCAAATGCGGATTATATGGCTTGTCGCAGTTGGATTCATATTTGCTATGGCACCGGTGGATGCCAGCAGCAAGAAACTGGATGTGAAAGAGAAGAAAGTTTATGGGATGCGCGCGAGGGTAATTTTAGTGATTGAATGTGCGATAGCAGGTGTTTTTTCTGTGACCGGATATTCCCTGATCGTAAAGGGGCTTATGGTAGCGCATATTGTTTTGGCGTCCGGTTTGATATTGGGATGGATCAAAATTTTTTTTGACAAAGAGTTAGAGGTAACTAATTACAGGTAGAAATAAGAAATGATTGAGAAAAACATATTACAAAATGATGGTAAACAGAGAGAAAAAGAACATTATGCCAGAGGAATATAAAAGTGAATATGAAATTGATAAAAAATACGGAAAACATTAGTAAAGAGAAAATAACCTTGTTTTGTCTGCCATTTGCGGGAGGCGGTGCTTCTGCTTATAACCAGTGGGCGAAAAAGATGCAGGGGAAAGTAACGGTATGTCCAGTTCAGCTTCCGGGAAGGGAAGAACAGATCATGGAGAAACCGTATATAGATATGTCGGTTATGTTAGATGACCTGGAAGAGGCTGTAAGAAAGGTTGTGTACGGACCGTATGCCTTATGGGGACACAGTATGGGTGGGAAGATCGCCTATGAGCTGGAAAAACGGTTGGAGGCAGCGGGATATACTGCAAAATGTCTGTTTATTTCCGGCAGCCGGGTTCCTAGTATTCCGGAGCCAAATCCAATATATCATCTTCCGGATGAAGAGTTTAAGAGGGAACTGGGGAGATTTGAAGGGACGCCAAAGGAGGTACTGGAGAACCAGGAATTGCTGGATTTCTTTCTGCCTATGCTGCGGGCAGATTTTACCATGGATGAAACGTATTATGACAAGGCGGGAATAGTGCTGCATACGCCTATCGCTGCATTTGGCGGAGAAAAGGACGGAGAAGCGGATGAGAGTGCGATCTTGGAATGGGGAAAGTATACGGACAATGATTTTAACTACAGGATATTTCCGGGAGGACATTTTTATCTGCGGGATTGTGAAGACGAAGTAATAAGTGAGGTCATGAGACTGCTTTAGAGAATGAAAAATGGAGATTAAACGATACGGAGAAAAGGAATTTCTGTCAGCAGACAAACTTTATATCCGTGAAAATGAGATACATATATGGTGCATCTGTTGGCCGGAAATGACAGATTTCTGGAAGAACCATGAATATATCCTGAGTGGGCAGGAATTGGAGCAAGCCGGAAGATTCCGTTTTCCTGAAGACAGGATGCGTTATATAGCCGGGAAGGTTGTCGTGCGGATCCTCTTAAAAAGATACTTAGATATGGAAACGATTGATTTTTCTGTCAATGAACTGGGTAAGCCTTATCATAAAAAGATTGCAGGAAAGCGGACAGTGGATTTTAACATTTCGCACTCGGGTGAATTCATACTGGCGGTATTCGCTGTCGGAATGGATATCGGAGTGGATGTGCAGGAGATGGCAGAGTGCCCGGACTATAGGGAGATAGCGGAAAATTTTTATACTGCAGAAGAAGCGGAAGATGTAAAAAATGAAGGACCGGATCTGTTTTTCCAGTACTGGGCGGCGAAAGAGGCATATGTAAAGGCGCTTGGGATTGGATTAGGAAGAGGAATGGATTTCTTCTCTGTCAGAAACGGAAAAATTGCAGAAAAAGATAAGAAAGATCAGGACTGGTTTCTGTATCCGGTCAGGATCAAAGGATATGCTGCGTATGTGGCGGCGCATAAGAAAGGAGACAGATAAAATGGGTTATAAGAAAGATATGAGCAAATATGAGAATCTGGAAGGCTGGGAGAGATGTGGCTTTGGAGAACAGCTTGATAGGTGGGCGGAAAAATATGGAGAAAGAACTGCGGTCACGGACAGTGAAGACGAGATCAGTTATATGGAATTAAAGCAAAAAGCAGATTGTCTTGCGGCAGCTTTTCTGCGTAAAGGGATTTTAAAGGGAGACAAAGTGCTTGTGCAGCTTCCGAATAGGATTTCTTTTGTGATCGTGTTTTTTGCGCTTTCCAAGATTGGGGCGGTGCCAATCATGATGCTGCCGGCCCACAGGGAGGCGGAACTGGAAGGAATTATTGAACTGGCAAAGCCGGCCGCTTATATTGTGGTGGAGAAATATCTGGGATTTTCATATGTGCCGATGGCAAATGCGATGAAAGAGAAATATTCATGTATCCGGCATATATTTATAGATAGCGAATCCGGGGATATCAGTGGAATGATTGCGGAAACGTGTGGAGAAAATGGAGCATTTCCGGCTGTGGATGGGTATGAAACGGCGGTGCTTTTGCTGTCAGGCGGGACGACAGGGGTTCCGAAACTGATTCCGCG
>ERZ1106978.2166-NODE-2166-length-9736-cov-45.713666_pt1 | contig 9736 bp, 10 predicted proteins | sample MGYA00403689_ERZ1106978 | MGnify/ENA primary metagenome ERZ1106978 (study PRJEB35170, sample SAMEA104062434) | human gut metagenome | biome: human gut; feature: human-associated habitat; material: faeces | place: Denmark | collected 2012-08-02 ...
AATACACTTTCTTCTCTGAAACTGGCTGTCGGCACCATCACGTCGAGCGATGGCGGCTCGATCGATGATGCGAGTGCGGTGGTCGTCTCGCAGGACCCGGCGGCAGGTGAGACAAAGTCTGATACGGTCGTGAACCTTACTGTCGCTGCCAAGCAGAAGGCGAAGAAGAACGGGACGGTGAATATTTCCATCCCGAAAGGCGGAAATCCGCGGCAGGTCGACATCCTTGTGACCGATGACAATGGCCGCCATACGGTATACAGCGCCAAGGCAAATCCGGGGAGCACCGTCACCAAGGACGTCTCCGGCAGCGGCAGTGTGCGTGTACAGGTCATCATCGACGGCTCCGTCGTACAGGACAGGGAGCTCTGATGAAAGGAATCATTCTTAAGAACCAAAACGGCTATTTCTCGATCGCGGGAGAGGGGGAGCAGCTCACCCTTTGCCGTTCGAGGGGAAGGCTGAAACGGAAAACCGATATCCTCGTAGGGGACGCTGTCGAATATGAGACAGGGCTAGGCAGCGAAGGCGTCATCACGAAGGTGTATCCCCGAAAAAATGCCCTGCATCGTCCGCCCGTCGCGAATGTCGACCAGCTTGTGCTGGTGAGTGCCATCCGCACGCCGGATCTCTCGCTTGGCATCCTCGACAAAATGATCCTCATGGCAGAAAATGAGGACATCGAGCCGTTGCTCGTGATTAATAAATGCGATCTGGCCAGGGACGCCGCCAAAGAGGTGCAGGCTCTTTATGAAAAAGCGGGCTATTCCTGCATCCTGACATCGCTGGTGACCGGTGAGGGGCTTGATGCGCTCAAGGCTGCCTTTCAAGGACCCATCATTGCCTTCTCAGGGCCTTCGGGCGTCGGGAAATCCAGTCTGCTGAATCACTTCCTGGCCCGTACCCATTTCGAGGCAGGCGCTGTCAGCCGGCACACCGGCCGCGGCCGCACTACGACCCGTCACGCTGAGCTCGTCCGGACTGAAAATGGACATTTTCTGATGGATACCCCGGGCTATACGCTTCTGGACGTGCTTCATGTCAAAGCGGACGATCTTGCTTATCTCTACCGCGAATTTCGCCCTTTTCTCGGGAAATGCCGTTTCCGCAATTGTATGCATGCGAAGGAACCGGACTGTGCCGTCCGGGACGCCGTCACACGCGGCGATATCCAGGAAAAACGGTATCTGTCCTATCTCCATCTGTTAGAAGAAATCAAAGAATCTGAAACAAGGAGGTTTTTATGAAAATCGCACCATCTCTTTTATCCGCTGATTTTGCCAATCTTGCATCCGAACTGAAGGATATCGAAAAGGCCGGCGCCGATCTTGTCCATCTGGACGTCATGGATGGTCATTTCGTGCCGAATCTGACTTTTGGATGCCCCATCATCAAAGCGCTCCGAAAGCATACGACACTTCCCTTCGATGTGCATCTTATGACCGAGCATCCGGAAGTCTACTTTGATGATCTTTCCAAGGCGGGTGCAGCGATGGTCTCCTTCCATGCGGAAGCGGCCGTCCATCATGACCGCCTCGTCCATGCCATTCAGGAAAAGGGGATGAAGGCCGGCATTGCGCTGAATCCGGGGACGCCGCTCTCTATGGTAGAAGAGCTGCTGCCTATTCTGGACTTCGTCCTCATCATGTCTGTCAATCCCGGCTTTGGCGGACAGAAATTCATTTCCTACTCACTCGATAAGATCCGCAGATTGAAGGACATGGCGAAGGTCATGCATCGGGATGAGCTCGATATCGAAGTCGATGGAGGTGTCACACCGGATAATATCCTCGCACTCGGAGAAGCCGGTGTCACCATTTCTGTCGCAGGCTCATCCGTCTTCGGGAAGCCGGATCGCAAAGCAGCGATCGAAGCTTTAAAGAAACGCTGATCGGGGATCTCTCTTCCGAGAGGCCGTATAAGGAGGAAGTCGCAGCAAGGGCTTCCTCCGTTTTTTTCAGGGAGGTGATGGTATGTCTTTCGAACCTTTCCATCTTATTTTTTTCCTGATCTGGGGGTTCTTCCTCTATAAGGCACTCTTTAGAAGGCGAAAGAGACCGCCGGTGAATATGCCGCCGGATATCCCGCATGAGGGAAAAAGCGTGCCGCCTTCTGCTGCTGATACGGATGGCGAGTATGACTACCAAGCGCTTCGCAAGAAGATCCTCACCACCTGGGGCAAGCAGGAAGAGGGAAAAGAGCTGGATCTGCCGGATGAAATGGAAAAGCCGGTCTATCATGAAAAACCTTTACCGAAGCCCCCTCTTTCTGCTACAATAAAGAGGAAGAAAGTGACGGAAGCGCAGGATCTCTCGATGCAGGAAAGAGCACGCATGGAACAAATGCAGGCCTATGTCAGAGAGAAACCAGTGCCGGTGAAAGAGAAGTGTGAACATCGAGAAGGGACGCTTCCGGCGGAAGAAAAGTCCGTGCCTTCTGCCAGAGAATGGACGGAAAAGGATGCCAGAGAATGGGTGCGCTATGATGCGATCTTCGGATCTCCTCGATCGAGGTCGCCATGGCAGCCGATCGGAAGGCGATAAGTTTGCATTTTGTCCTTTGTTTCGGTACAATTAGGCATATTCCGTGGTGATAAAAGAATAGGTTTTAGAAGGAAGGTGAGACGATGGATAGGTTTAATGAAGAGATTTACGGGAAAGTACTGTGGGAATGTTATCGATCGAAAGTTTACATCGTCACGCTTTCACTGATGTATGTGTTGCTCGGAGCCGCTGCAGTGATCTGGGCGATGAATGAGGATCAATTCCTTTTCTACGTTCTGGCGGTGGTCGTGATCTTCTTCTGTCTGTGGCGGATCAACCGCGTGCATCACCCGGTCGCGCTCATTTGCGAAAGGAAGCTGCTCGTGGCAGTTCCCTGGTCCTTTTTCACGTTTGACTACTACATCACGTTTCGTGCGCTCTACATGCCGGTGGCGTACAAGGATGTGGCAGGCGTCTCGAGCCGATGGAATCATTTGTATATCGGCGGCAGAGAAGAGGGCGGACTTGTCTCTCTTCCTGTACAGCTCGCCTATGTTTCCAGAGATGGCAAGTATGATTTCCAGAACTGGGTCGAAAGCAAACAGTGTGAATAAGAAAAAGAGCCGGCCCTCCGGCTCTTTTTTGTTGATCTTTTTGACATCAGATACCGATGCAAAGAACATTTTTCTCACCATCTTTCTCATCCTCTGCGTTTCCCCTTGCAACGCTTGCCTCATTATGTTACCATAGCGCTAGTGTGGAAGAATGACTTCCTTGATCATGATTGATGAGGTGAAAAAATGGCTGCAAAGATTACGTATACGATTCAGGAAGAGCTCGGGGATCTCTCCACGGCTTCCAATGGATGGAAAAAACAGCTGACCTATACCAGCTGGAATAATAGAGGCGAAAAGTTCGATCTGCGTTCTTGGAATGAAGAACACACCGCAATGACCAAAGGTCTGACGCTGACGAAGGATGAACTGATGAAGCTTCGCGACATCCTGAATGACATCGACTTCGACAAATATAACTCATGAGGATCCGTCCTCCCGCTTTTCCAGAATGGAAAAAGGCTCTCCCTATGGAGAGCCTTTTGGCGTATATGGGGAATTTTTAGGCAGTCCGTCGAATAGGGGGTAGGAGTACATGCATCGGCATATATGAGGGGGCTTTTCATTTATATTAGAATCGGACATGAAAAATGCACGAGTAAAAGCAGCTAGCGACTCAATAGCAGCTAGCGACTCAATGAGAATGCCGCTTTCCCCGCTTCTGTCATTCAAGCGAAAGCGAGGGGACCAATATCCTCGTAGGCATTACGCGCTCCATTCTTATTGTTTTTGCTGACTTCACAGCTTGGTATGTCACATTTATTTTTTTATAGGAGATTACGATCTATGCAAATTCTTTCTACTGATGACAAGGCATCGCGTACACAGCAGGCGATCCTTGTCGGGCTTGTCGGTCTGGCCGTGAACTTTGTCCTTGGCGGTGTGAAGGTATTCATCGGCTGGCAGAGCGGTTTCCTCTCTGTCATGGGGGATGGCTTCAATAATATCACTGATATGGGCTCGGTGCTCCTGCTCATGATGACCTTCTACTATGCCGCAAAACCATCCGACACAGAGCATCCTTTCGGACACGGGCGTCTGGAGTATATCAATTCGACCGTGATGGCAGCGGTCATCCTCTATGTGGGGATCACACTCGGAAAGGAATCCATCGAGAAGATCCTGCATCCGGAAGATACCCACTTTACGCCGCTTGTTGCCGGCATTCTGGTCTTCGGCCTTATCGGGAAGCTCTTCCTGGCATGGTGGTATAAAAGAGCCAGCCAAAGGCTTTCCTCGGATTCGTTCCTGGCCTACAGCGCCGACTCCCTCTCGGATATGCTCTCTACGGCAGGTGTCCTTGTCGCGACGCTCGTAGAATATTTCTTCGGCTGGCACATCGATGGTGTGATGGGCGTCATCATGTCCCTCTTCATCCTTTGGACCGGCTATGGTATCATGAAGCAGGCGGTGAATGATATCTTAGGGTCGACACCGGATGCAGAGCTGTACAAGGAGATCAAGGATACGATCCTTCAGTGTCCGGGCGTTTATGGTGTCCATGACCTCATTGTCCATGACTATGGGCCGGAGAACCATTTTGCCACGGCCCATGTCGAGCTCGACAGCGATCTGAGTCTCGTCGAGAGCCATGAGCTGGCTGAAAATGTCATGACCACCCTTCGCGAGAAGCTCAAGGTGCAGGCGACCATTCATGCTGACCCGAAAGCTGTATCAAATCCGAAGGAAGGCGAGTACCAGCGCGATCTGGAAGCAGCCATTTACCGCTCCGGCCTGCCTTTGTCCTACCATGATTTCTTCGCCGAAGAACAGGGAGATACGATTCATATCTCCTTCGAAGTCCAGCTCAAGGGCGCATGCCGAAAGACAGATCGGGAAATCTACCAGGCACTCCAGAAAGAGCTTCTCTCGATCAATCCGCATTATCACATCGAGATGATGGTGGATCGGAACTTCATCAGCGGGAAAGTGTACGGAGAAAGCCGCGATGATCTTTTCGGGAATGAAGAGGGGAAAAGTGACTAAGTGACTAGTGACTCATATAGGGCACACCCGCGGGCGGGCGTGCCCACTGATTCCTTTTGAAAACTTCGCTTGAATGAGAAATTAGAAATGAGAAATGTGAAATGGTGGTGCGGCGCAAAAAATAATGAAGCGCCGCAGAGTTTTGATAGCGCTTCGCGCCGTCGTCATCTCGAGCGTAGCCGAGAGATCTCTCTTGCAGAACGGTCAGCTCACCATTTGCGCTATTTCGATCACCGCTTGCTTCTAATCCCTAATCCCTAGCCACTCATCCCTGCTTTCAAACTTAGACTTGCTCAGCGTTTCCTTTGGACAATCAGGAGCCGCCTTTTTCCCCTTTTCGATTTCTTACAATTATGCTACAATAGAAAGGAAATTGAGACTGACAATCGAATAGACGGATAACGATAGAAGAAAATAGGATGAAGGAAGTGCAGCGTATGAAGAAAAAGTGCAGCGCACTGCTCCTGGCAGGATTTCTTGCTTTCGGGGCGGGGCAGATTTCGATGGCAGACTACATGGTGGGTTCCAGAGGACCGGAAGTGCAGAACATTCAGCGTCGGCTGATCTCCAATGGCTACCGCCTGAAAGCGGACGGTAACTTTAACAGCCAGACCTCGGCTGCGGTCAAGAAATTCCAGTTCAAAAAGCATTTGGATGTCGATGGGATCGTGGGGCCTGCGACATACAAAGCCCTGATGGGAAAGGCAATGAACTGGGCGCCGGAGAAATCGACACGCAAGGCCGGACACGAGGCGAATCACAAGGCTTTTATGGGCATCGATGATGCGACCGTTCAGTGGCACCATGAAAACGCGATGTCTTCGACAGTGAAAGCCATCATGGACGAAGCAAAGAAATATGTCGGCGTACCGTACCAGTTTGGTGGCACGACCCCCAGAGGCTTCGACTGCTCCGGCTTCATCCAGTACGTATTCAACCGGAAGGGCATCGTTCTTCCCCGCGGAGCGGATGAACAGTATAGTGCAGGCCGCAAGGTATCTGTCAATGCACTGAAGCCCGGGGATCTTGTCTATTTCCAGACCTATGCCGAGGGCATCTCTCATTCCGGGCTTTATCTCGGTGACGGTTACTTCATCAGTGCCACGAGCAGCCAGGGCGTCGCGGTCGCGACCATGAAGAGCGGTTATTGGCATGATCGCTACATGGGAGCCAATCGCGTGCTGTGATCGGCGGGCATTTCCCTTACATTTGACTTACAAAAGGCTGTGAAGGATGGCTTCACAGCCTTTTTGATACGGCAGGGCTTCTTCTCTGCCTCCTCTTTCGTTTTTAAGGAGTATTCCATGCGTATCGCAATGATCCAGATGGCGTCTGCTTCCGGTGACGTGGAGAGAAATATCAGTCGTGCTTTTTCCATGATGGAAGAAGCGGCAGAAAAGAGTGATCTCCTTGTACTCCCCGAGCTGTGGACGATCGGCTATAATTTTCATCACTTCGAAGAGCATATCCTTTCCCGCCATGCTGCGCTGATCGAAAGACTCTCTGACTTTGCAAGGACGCATCGTGTGACGCTCTCTCCGGGGACACTTCCTATCCGTCACGGCGGTATCATACGGAATACAGGCTTCCTTTTTGCACCGGATGGAAAGTGCATCGCAGAGTACAGCAAGCGGCATCTTTTCCAAGGATACCTAGAAGCCAAGCTCTTTCGTCCGGGGGATGCGCTCATGCAGACGAGGATCCATGGCATCCAGACGGGGATGGCTATCTGCTATGAGTTTTATTTCCCGAAGATGTGGAGAAAAATGGCAAAGGCCGGGACGACCCTCGTCCTCGCGCCCGCTTCCTGGCCGAAGGCGCATATCCTCCAGTGGCGTGTCCTTTCCGCTGCCCGTGCAATCGAGAACGGCATCTGCATCTGCGCCGTCAATATGGCAGGTACCTATAAGGATGTCGTCCTCGGCGGACACTCCCGCTTCATCGATCCCCTGGGGCATGTCCTCGCTGAGGCGGGCGAGGGCGAGGAGATCTGCTATGCCGAGTATGACGAGGAAAAATATAAAGATCTCGGGAAAAGGCTCTCCGTCGTCTCCGGCGTTGTATATGGAAAAAAATAATTGACCTCTACCCTGCGCAAAACCGCATTTTTTCAGGAAAGTGCGGATTTCATGCACGTTTTCACCAGCCCATGCGTAAGACTTGTGATACGGGGGATCATTTCCCGTGCAGGCAGCATGGAGCGCCTTGCGGGGAAAAATCATCTTTGCTACAATCGTAGTAGGTTGGATATGGATTGGTCAGATATAAAGGAGCTAATATGGCGATTCTGGAGCAGGCGTCCGTTCTGACGGATGCGATCCGTCCTGTCCCGGCGAAAGAGCTGGAACAGCGGCTGGAAAAATTTCGGAAACACATGGATGCGCGTCATCCGGAGTGGGAGATGGCGGTCATCAGTCACAAGGTAGCGATGTACTATTTCACGGGGACGATGCAGGAGGGAGCGCTCATCATCACTCCGGCGGATGCGATCCTGTGGGTGCGGCGAAATTTCACGCGCGCTTCGAATGAGTCTCACTTCAGTGATATCCGCCCGATGCGGAGCTTCCGCGAGGCGGCGGCTTTTTATTCACATGTCCCTCAGGGGATCTATGTAGAAACGAAGAAGACGACACTGGACTGGATGAAGCTCTTCCATAAGCATTTTCCTTTTGAGACGGCGCTGCCGCTGGATGATGTCATGCAGGATCTGCGCCTTCGGAAAAGTGCCTATGAAATCACGCAGATGGAGCGTTCGGGAAGTATCCATGAGACGGTCTTGGATGTCGTCGCACCGAAGCTCATCCTTGCGGGCATCAGTGAGGCAGAGCTTGCCATAGAGATCTACAAGGAAATGGTGATCCGCGGCTCTCATGGTACGGCGCGCTTCAATCAGTCTCTGGGGGAAGAGGCCGTCGGGCTGGCCTCCTTCGGTAAGAGTGGTCTTGTCCGCACGGGGTTTGACGGCCCGGGAGGTACGGATGGGACCTGCATCGCAGTGCAGTCCATCGGGAATGCTTTCCGCCACTTGAAAGAGGGACGGCTCGTCTATCTCGATATTCCCTGCGGCTTTGATGGCTATCATACAGATAAGACGGTGGTCTACTACTTCGGGGAACTGGCGAAGAATCCGGAGGCGGACGCCATTCTCAAGGCGCAGGAGGAGTGTCTTCGTCTGGAGGAGGAGGTTGTCTCTTTGATGAAGCCGGGAGAATCGATCGAAAATCTGTATCTAAAACCGATGGAAAAGTTTCAAAATATATATGGGGATGACTTTATGAACGGGGGCAAATTTCTCGGACACAGCATCGGGCTCGTGATGGATGAAGCGCCTGCTCTGGCAAAGGGCTTCAAGGAGGTGCTCGAGCCCGGTATGACGTTTGCGGTCGAACCGAAAATCGCGCTCCCGGGGCTCGGCATGGTCGGGACGGAAAACACCTATGTCATCACAGAAAAGGGGGCGCGCTCTCTCACGGGGCGGTCGTATCCTTTGAGAGAAATCCACGGCTGAGCCGGGATACTTTTGAATTTCCCATAAAAAATGCCATGCGGATCCGTTGGGATCTGCATGGCATTTTTTATTGAAAGCCGTATTCTCTTAGTCATCCTCATCCAGCCACTCGACCTTGCCTGTTTCTATATCGTATACAGCGCAGGCGACCTGCTCCTCTCGGAGCAGAGGATCCTCTTCCGCAGAAAAGGCAGCGCGGATCTCCTTGCCGGCGCAGAGGACATTCAGATGGCAGGCCGCTCGAGGATCCTTTTCCTCACCGATGGCTTCCCGGATGGTATCTACGATGTAGCGGATGTGTCCGTCGGCTTCGCCATGGAGCGCGGCCTGCACAGCGCCGCAGCCGGTATGGCCAAGGATGACGACGAGGGGCGTCTTCAAATGGGATACGGCATACTCGATGGAGCCGAGCTGGTGGGCGTCTATCACATTTCCAGCGATGCGGATGGTGAAAAGCTCACCAAGACCACAGGAGAAGATGACTTCGGGGATAACGCGCGAGTCCGCACAGGTGATGACCACAGCGCGGGGAGACTGCCCAGCGGTCAGGGCAAGACGTTTCTCCGGGGAGATGTCTCCGGCAAAAGCACCGCTCTTTACATACGCGGCGTTTCCTTCTTTGAGTGTTTGCAGAACAATTTCTGATGTATGCACAGCTGCCTCCTTGTCCTTTACTACATGCTTATATACTACACCTTTTTATCCGGCATGCAAAGGAAGCGGCAGAACCAGCGGTGCGAAAAAGGGCATAAAAAAACATCCGGAAAAGGCTTCCCACCTATACCCGATGCAGGCGGAGCTCGGAATCGGTGACGGTCGTCCATGGGCACCGAAGTGCGGGAGAACCTGTGCTATCGTCGGAACCCGGCCTCGCAGAGGACAGGGAAGTGGAAAAGCCATGCTTCCGGATATTCTTTTTTCTTACTTGTCAGCCTAAAATGGGCATCGGCAGCAGGCTGTACGCTTCCGCTGACCCATCCGATGACGCACGGTGCATATGGCAGATCTGCCCCTTCCGGTGCGGCCCTTCCTGTGATCTCGTAGCGCTTAGAGAATTCTGGAAATCGGAGAAACCGTCCATCTGGGGAACATGTTCAAATATGTCCATGCTTCATGACTATATGGTACTACGTTCTAGAGAAAAA
>ERZ1106978.2168-NODE-2168-length-9718-cov-3.384974_pt1 | contig 9718 bp, 5 predicted proteins | sample MGYA00403689_ERZ1106978 | MGnify/ENA primary metagenome ERZ1106978 (study PRJEB35170, sample SAMEA104062434) | human gut metagenome | biome: human gut; feature: human-associated habitat; material: faeces | place: Denmark | collected 2012-08-02 ...
GCAATTCTGAAAGCAGCTTGGCGAAAAATCCCGAAGGGACTTTTTTGACAAGCTGCAGGGAGCTGCGGCAATGAACCGCAGCTCCCATTTTTTACTGCTCCGTGATCCACGGACCCGCATTCGGGAACAGGATGCGGAAGCGGATCTCATAGCTTCGTCCAAGCGGTGCGGAGAAGTCTGTCAGACGGAATTCCGGGATCACATAGTCCGTCACGCCGTCCGGCCCGGTCACAAGCGCCGTGTCCTTCAGGGCCGTCTCGACGCGGGTCGTCATATTCTGCCTGAGCAGGGCCTGCTCGATGCCCTCCGGCGTCAGGTCCTTGATCGTCGGGCGGCAATAGCGGCAGTAGGCGATGTCCTTCATATAGGCGAAGATCAGCTCGCGCGCAAAGGCCTCGCTGTCCTCCGGCTGCGGGTCCTGCTCGCCCTGCAGCCACTGCAGGCGCGTCAGCCCCATGGAGAGCGCGATGCCGACGGAATTTGCCGCCGTGCCCCACGCGCTGTAGCCCATGAGCCACTGCAGCGAGGTATCCTCCAGCTGCTGCGGCAGATGCTGCGTGGCAGATGAGGCATCGATGACGATCGTCGGGACACCATTCCGGCAGTTGTCCTCCCAAGCTGCCAGATACCGGCTGCACTCCGTGGAGGAAGCGCCGCGCGTGAGCACCAGCACGACAGCATCTGACTGTTCGTTCCAGTCCACAAGCTCCGCGCCGAGCGCCGTGATATGCTGCTCCACGGACTCGCGGAGCGTCGAGGTATCGTAGGCATCGGCCACGCTGTCCTCATAGCCGCCGAAATAGTGCACGGACAGGCGGCTGTTCCATCCGGCACAGTCGGCATAGGCACGCGTAAAGGCCATCATACCAAGCTCGTCCGTTCCGCAGAACAGAGCGCAGTTTTTGCCGAGCAGCCGCTGCAGATAGCGGATCTCATTCGTCTGCACGGAGATGCGCGCAGCTGAGTCGTCGACACCGACGACGCAGGCCGCAAAGCTCTCGGCATGGCGCAGCAGATAGTCCGTCAGCCGCAGCTTGCGCGCGCGGGCAGCCAGATAATGCTCCACCAGCTCGTCATCCAACGTCGTTTCGATCCGTTCGCCGTCCGCGCCGTAGGGGTAGCCTGCAATGATGTTATCGACCGTCAGGTTGTGACCGGTCAGCTCGCCGCGCTCGGCCATGCCGTAGCTGCGGAACAGGCGGTAGGCCTCGCTGTCGAGTCCCTGATAGCCGGCGGTCGTGGCAAGGCGCATCACCGTGTCGAACACATAGACCGGCTTGCGTGCAGCGATCTGTGAAAGCGTGTCGATGGCATCCTGCTCCCACGTCAGGTCCGTTCCGTCCTCCCAGCGGCTGTTCACAAGGCCGCCGGAGAGCAGCTGGTCCATGCTGACGATCAGCACATCGCAGGCGTCCTCATTGTCCAGCACCCACTGCAGGAGAGCATGCGTGTCGCCGTACTGCGTGCCGTTGGCATTCGTCGTCTGCCCGTCGAGCCGCGTGGCATAGAGGTCCTCCGGCGGCAGCAGCACATTCATACCGGTGCTGTCCGCCAGCGCCTCGACGCGCAGGTCGTTGACGGGACGGTTGTCGAGCGGCAGGTAGAGTACCGTCGTGCCGCGGGCCGTGAAATAGTCCGCGCGCGGCATGGCGTGCTCCTGCTTCTGCAGGCTGCGGCAGAAGCGGGCCAGGATCGCGGCGGTCTGCGCGCGGACGGAAAGCGCCTGCGGGCGGAGCAGAACGGCGCCGTCCTCGGCAGAGCCGGTCAGATAACCCGCGCCGACGGCCCAGCCCATGGCGCTGCGCGCCCAGCTGCTGACCGTCCCGGCGTCCGGATAGCCGGAAAGCGGGGCCTCGCCGTCCCCGGCAAGGTCATACCACGCGGCATAGCGATAGAGGATGGCCGCCGTCTGTTCGCGTGTGACGGGGTCGTCCGGGCCGAAGCGCCCGTTGCCGTAGCCGTTGACGATCTGCGCCCCGGCGGCCCACGAGACGGCATCGGCATACCACACGCCGTCGCCGACATCGGAGAAGTCGCTTCCGGACGCGGCGGGCTGGCCTGCCAGACGGTAAAGCACCTGCACGAGCATGGCGCGGGACGTGGCCGTATCCGGCTCGAATTCCGTCGTGCCCGTTCCGCTCATCAGCCCCTGCCGGTAGGCATAGGCGACGCTCTCAAAATACCACGCACGGCGCGAGACATCGCGGAACGGCAGCGTTTCGGGCAGGAGGCCCTCCAGGCGGCCGTCGTCGCTGCCGTAGCGCACGCAGACGAACAGCCTGCCGTCCTCGAGCCGCTGCACAGCGGCCGTCGTCCCGCAGACCGTTACGGACGGCGCGTCGGAAAAGGACGCAAGGCCATCCGGCTCGAGCACGAGGCCGAGATAATAATACACACCCGGCTCCGTGACGGTGCCCGCCGGGAGCGGCTTGCTGATATGCTCACCATCCGGAGACGAGAACCACACCATGCCGGACCAGCTCTGCCAGCTGTCCGCCAGATGGCAGGCCGCGTCCGTATGGAACGACGGCATACGCTCCGGGAGTCTGGCCCCACGCATCAGCGCGGTCGGCACGCCGGAGACGGCGACCGTTCGAATGGTCTCCTGTGTTGTCATGGCCAGCGGCTCTGCACCGCCTGCGACCACGCCGCCCGCAAGCTGCAGCACCAGCGCCGCGATCAGCATACAGATGACACCCTGTCTCATGCTCTCTCCTCCTGTGTTTTCGGACCGGCGCCGGCCGCGCCGGTCGTTCCTTCTCTCTTTGCAAGATTAGACGGCAGGAAGCCGAAATTGTTCCAACGTTTTTCTGCATTATAGCATACACGCGCTTGCCTTGCAACAGGTTGTTTCGATATGACGTCGGCATGATTCTGCAAAGCGGAGGCTTTTTGACAGTCTGAGACTCCCAGACGGTTCCCGGCTTGTCAAATGTCCCAGTCTTGTCATTGCAGGGGGGCGAAGCGACGTGGAAATCTCACATAAAATGTTTCGAATTCGCCGAAGTTTACCGAAAATCCGCAGTGATCCCGCGAGATTGCCACGGCCCCTGCAGGGCCTCGCAATGACAAGCGCAACCTTTTCGACATCTAAGCGCATAAACAAAATGTACCGCCCGGCAAGCCGGACGGTCAGCTTGTCAAAAAGTCCCTTCGGGTCTTTTGCCAAGCTGCCTTCAAAATTGCAAAACTTTTTGTAGTACTGTTTTGCAATTTTGCCGCTGCGGCGGGTTATTGAACGCGAAAGGACACCCTGACGGTTTCCTTTCCCTCTTTTCTTCCCTCCGAAACCTTCGGCTGATCAGGTTTTTCGACACCCAGACGCAAAAACGAAATGTACCGCCCGGCAAGCCGGACGGTACATTTCGTAGAAAAGAAAGAAAGAGAGAGAAAAAAGAGAAAAAGCATGAAAAAGAGAGGGGGTGCGATCTATGGAAGACATCGGATCAGGGCCGGGGACTGTCCTGCTCGGACGGCTCCAGCGCATTGGCCGATGTTGTTGGCTCTTCGTTCTGCACCGCATCGTCCTTGCTGTCAAACACGATGGGCAGGCGGAACGTCTTGCCGTAGCGCTCGATGGTGAGCGTCGCGTGCTGGCCGCCGCGGTAGTGCCGCAGCGCCGCGCTGAGGTCGGAAAGCGTACGCACGGTGTAGTCATCAAGTGCAAGGATAAAGTCACCGTCGCGCAGGCCCGCATGGGCGCCGGCAGAATCCTTTGTGACATCCCGCACCTGCACCCGGCCGTTGCGGGCCGTGTTCGTCGAATAGACCGTGCCGACCATCACGCCGAGCTGGGCGCGGTTCGGCACGCGGCCGTATTCCCGCAGCTCCGAGAGGATCTCGCGGACGTCGTTGATGGGGATGGCAAAGCCGATGCCCTCGATCGTCGCGCCGGTGACGGTCTCACCGGAATATTTCGCCGTCGTCACGCCGACGACATTGCCGCGCAGGTCGAACAGCGGACCGCCGGAGTTGCCGGGGTTGATGGCCGCATCGAGCTGCATCATGCGGATGGATGGGCCGTCCAGATCGACGTCGCGATCCTTCGCGCTGATATAGCCGACGTTCAGGCTGTAGTCCAGGTCGCCGAGCGGGTTGCCGATGGCAGCGACCTCCGTGCCGATGCGCAGCCGGTCGGAATCTCCGAGGCGCGCGTGGCGGTAGCCGCTGCCGTCGATCTTCAGCAGGGCGATGTCGCTGTCCTCCTCATAGCCGAGGAGCTTTGCCGTGTGCTCCGTGCCGTCATACAGCGTGACGGTGAGCTGCGTGCAGTCCTTGACGACGTGGTAATTCGTCAGAATCTCGCCGTCTCCCGTGAGGAGAACGCCTGAGCCGGTGCTGGCCTGCATGGTGTCTTTCCCATAGAGGTCCGTGACCGCGCTGAGGTTCAGCACACCGACGACGCAGGGCGCATAGCGCTCATAGAGCTGCGTCGGGGTCAATTCTCCCGCAGTCGAGGCCACACGCGCCGCGGAAGGCTCCGCGCCCGTGCTTTCTCCCCCGGATACGGCCGTCTGTTGACCGGCCGGCCGCATGGCCGCTCGCTCACGGCCCTGCAGAAGCAATCCCGTCGCCGCGCCTCCGGCGATTCCGCCGAGCAGGGCGCAGCATACAGCGAGAGCCGCCAGCCGCAGGTGCTTCCTTCGTTTGCAGGCCGATACCGGCTCGCCTGCACTGGAGTCGATGCGCTCGTTATGCTCCATGGTGTTCAGCTCCTTGCTGTGCTCGTAGTATACCCGCCTGATATGTCCAAATTATGACGGACCGGAAAACGATTTTTGAAGGAACGCGGGCGCTCAGCTGCAGCGATCCTGCATGATATCGAGGATCGTGCGGTCTGTCTGCCGCATGCCCTGCTGCGCCAGCACGCCGACCTTGGCGATCGTATCGTCAACATTGCTGCCGACGATGCCCTCGCCGTGGCGGAATTCGCGGTGGTGCAGATACATGCGGTAGCCCATGATGCCCGCATCCACGGCAGCGGCGATCTTGGCCGCGCAGGACGGCTTCGCGCCGTCGCAGATGGTGCCGGAGAGGATGGCCACGGCGTTGACGACCGTGTGCGCCACGGCGTCATAGTCGCCGCCGAGCAGGTAGCAGATGCCCGCGCCCGCGCCGACCCCGGCGGAGATGGCCCCGCAGTAGGCGGAGAGGCGGCCGATGCCGGTCTTCTGGTGGACGGTGACAAGGTCGGAAACGGCCAGCGCGCGATAGAGCTGCTCGCGGGTCGCGCCGATGTGGCGGGCATAGGCCACGACGGGCATGCAGGCCGTGATGCCCTGATTGCCGGAGCCGGAGAGGATGACGACGGGCATTTCGCAGCCGCTCATGCGGGCGTCCGAGCCCGCGGCCGCATAGGCCTTGGCCCGCTGCTTGATATCATCCCCGTAATCCTCCAGTAAAATGCGCCCGATCTGCGCGCCCCATGCGCCGCGGAGGCCCTCCTCGGCAATGGCGGAGTTGCAGCTGACCTGCGGCTCCAGCAGGGGCAACAGGTCCTCGAGCGGCACCTCGGCCGCAAAGCGCAGGATGTCCGCCACGTTCAGCAGGCTCTTGTCCGCGCGGTGCTCCTCGGCGGAGTCCACAACGGGAAGCTCCCGCAGCACCTCGCCGTCGCGCTCGAGGCAGACGATATTCGTGTGATGGTTCGTGATGCGCACGCGGGCCGTGTGACTGCCGCAGCTGCCGCGCAGATCGATGTCGAGCTGGCAGGGAGAGTGGCTGCACGAGACGGAAATATCCACCCGCTGCAGGTAAGCGTCCAGCTCCGCAAGCTGCTCTTCCGTCACGGCGGAGATGACCTGCAGGTCACGCGCCGCGTCGCCCGCAACGAGGCCGACGGCAATGGCGGGGCCGATGCCCTTGCGCCCGCCGGTGTTTGGGACGACGACGCTTTTGACGTTTTTCAGAATGTTGCCGCTGACGGCGGCGTCCACCCGCTCGGGCAGTGCGCCCAGCAGCTCCCGAAGGGTCGCGGCGCAGTAGGCAATGGCGATCGGCTCCGTACAGCCGGTCGCCGGGACGAGCTCCTCGCGCAGGATATCAAGATAATTCTGCAGGATCGACTGTTCCAGCATGTTGCCAGCTCCTTGTTTCGGTATTTTGGAAACGCCTGTGCAATGTTTACTAAGCTAATGATATCGTATTTTGCCGAAAAAGGCAAGAAAGAAAAACCGGTTCGCCGCAGGGCCTGGTGCTGCACCGGCGACACGCACGGGCTGCCGAAAAAAAACGTACAAACCGATTCCGTCTGCAGCGGCGCTCAGGGAGCGCCTTGCAAGCTGCAGGTTTGGTGGCACTATCGTCGACCGCACCCGCCTTGTAGGGGAGCGGCATGCCGCTCCCGGCGCTGCACCGGCGCAATCAACAAGCTGCCGTTAAAATGGCAAATACTCCCGATTTGTCATTGCGAGGAGGCCGGAGGCCGACGTGGCAATGACAATTCTGGTGCCATTACCGTTTTAATGTTACCCTGTACGGATCGGCAGCGATGCGCCGGGAGGGGCATGCCCCTCCCCTACAGCGCATGACCGGCGGCCTTGTGAAATTTTCCACTTTCCAGTTTCATTTCCCGCGTGCCGCTCCCCTGCATATGTGTTATCCCATATTGCAGAAGGGCCTGCTGCGGGGTTCATGCAGCAGGCCCTTTGCTCCCCGGGAAGGGAACAGACGATATCAGAGATGGACGACCGTACCGGCCTCGCCGCGGACGGCGGCTCCGGCCTGCGCAAGCGAGGCGATGATGGCCTGCCCGCCGGTCTTGGCGAACGAAACGGCAGCCCTGACCTTCGGCAGCATGGAGCCGGGGGCAAAATGGCCCTCCTCGCAGTAGCGCTCCGCTTCCGCAACGGTCATTTCCGCAAGGCTCTTCTGGTCCGGCTTGCCCCAGTTGATGCAGACGCGGTCCACCGCCGTCAGGATGACGAGGGCGTCGGCCTGCACGAGCTCTGCGAGCTTGGCGGAAGCAAAGTCCTTATCGATAACGGCGGGCGTGCCGTAGAGCTTGCCGTCCCGGCGCACAACGGGGATGCCGCCGCCGCCGACCGTGATCACGACGCAGCCGCCGTTGATCAGGGCGCGGACGGTGTTCTTTTCGATGACGTCCACGGGCTTCGGTGAGGGAACGACCTGGCGGTAGCCGCGGCCCGCGTCCTCGACCATGGTGTAGCCCTTTTCGGCGGCGATGCGCTCGGCCGTGGCCTTGTCATAGAACGCGCCGACGGGCTTCGTGGGCTTCTGGAAGGCGGGATCGTTCTCATCCACCAGCACCTGCGTGACGACGGTGGCGACGTCCTTCTGCAGGCCGCGCGCGGCAAGCTCGTTGCCGATGGCGTTCTGCAGGTGATAGCCGATGTAGCCCTGGCTCATGGCGCCGCACTCGGGGAAGGGCATATCGGACTTGATGGCGCCGGCCTCGGCGGCCGTGGCCATGCCCAGATTGATCATGCCGACCTGCGGGCCGTTGCCGTGCGCAATGACGACCTCGTTGCCCTGCTCGATGAGATCCACGATCGGCTTTGCCGTTTCCGTAACGAGGGCGAGCTGCTCATAGGGCGTGCTGCCCAGCGCATTGCCGCCCAGCGCGATGACGATGCGTTTTCCCATGGTAATTATCCTCCTGCCGTGCGGCTCAGAACATCTTGCGCTTGTTGTCGGCAGCGTCGAGCTCCATGAGAGCCTTGACGGGGTCCTTGACCTGCGCCAGGAAGATCATGGCGGCGATGATATACGGCTTGAAGGAGGCCTGCTTGTACAGCGGCACAAGATAGCGGTCAAACACGGAGTTGTCGACCTCGCCCTCCGGGCAGCTCAGGCCGGAGATGTCGGCGGGCAGGCAGTGCAGATACAGCGCCTTGCCGTCCTTCGTGAGCTTCATCATCTCCTCGCTGCAGGTCCAGTCCTTGTGCTCGGCATTCTGCGCCAGCAGCTCCTTCTCCAGCTCGTCGATGCCCTTCTGGTCGCCCTTGACATAGAGCTCGGAGCGTCTTTCCATAGCCTGGAACGGAGCCCAGGACTTCGGATAGACGATGTCGGCGTCCCGGAAGGCTTCCTTCATGTCGTTCGTCTTGTGGAACTTGGAGCCGTACTTCTCGCAGTTCTTACGGGCGATCTCCTCGACCTCGGGGAAGACGTCGTAGCCCTCCGGATGGGCCAGCGTGACATCCATGCCGAAGCGGGTGAACAGGCCGATGACGCCCTGCGGAACAGACAGCGGCTTGCCGTAGGACGGGGAATAGGCCCACGTCATGGCGACCTTCTTGCCCTTCAGGTTCTCGACGCCGCCGAAGTAGTGGATGACGTGCAGCATGTCGGCCATGCACTGCGTCGGATGGTCGACGTCGCACTGCAGGTTCACGAGCGTCGGACGCTGCTCGAGAATGCCGTCGCGATAGCCTTCTTCCAGAGCGTCCATGAACGTCTTCTGGTACTCGTGGCCCTGATGGATGTACATATCGTCGCGGATGCCGATGACGTCGGCCATGAAGGAGACCATGTTCGCAGTCTCGCGGACGGTCTCGCCGTGGGCGATCTGGGATTTCTTCTCATCGAGGACCTGCTCCTCCAGACCCAGCAGGTTGCACGCAGAAGCGAACGAGAAGCGGGTACGGGTGGAGTTGTCGCGGAACAGGGAGATGCCGAGGCCGGAATTGAAGACCTTCGTGGACTTGTTGCGCTCGCGCAGGTCGCGCAGGGCGTCGGCCACGGTGAAGACGGCGTCGATCTCGTCGTCCGTCTTGTCCCACGTCCAGTAGAAGTCGGTCTTATACATGTTATTGATATGGAGCTTTTCGAGGTGTCTTGCCAGTTCAACAGTCTTACTCATGATCGTTCTCCTATTTTTTATTATATTTGGGGTAAGCAGAAAAATTATTTGATGTCGTTGCCGGTCAGCTCCTGACGGAACTCGGCCTCGGTGATCTTGTTTTCGGGCTTGTACAGGCCGGGAACGGCGGCGTAGAGCGCGGCGCAGACGACGAGGTCCTGCTTCCAGGTGATCTCGTTCGGCGCATGGGCCTGCGACTCGGCGCCGGGCCCAAAGCCGACGCACGGGATGCCGTAGCGGCCCTGGATGGAAACGCCGTTCGTGGAGAACGTCCACTTGTCGGTCAGCGGGCGGCCTTCGCGCTTGGAGCGCGCGGTCTCGTCGGCCCAGAGGCGCTTGTCGCCCCACAGAGCGTGGTGCGCGTCGACAAGGGCCTGCACATGGGCGGCGGATTCCTTGTTGATCCACGTCGGGAAGAAGCACTCCGTCTCATAGACGTGGCCGGTCCATGCGGGACGGTCATACATATACATCGAGACCTTGACGTCCTTGGCGTACTTCCTGCAGGCAGGCAGGTCCTCGATCTCCTTCAGGCAGGACTTGTAGGTCTCGCCTGCCGTCATACGGCGGTCGATGGAGATGGAGCAGGAGTCCGCAACGGCGCAGCGGGACGGGGACGTGTAGAAGATCTGCGACGTCGTGCAGGTGCCGCGGCCGAGGAAGCGCGCGTCTTCCCAATGCTCGGGGTTGTACTTCGGGTCGAGCATCTTGACAAGGCCCTTGATCTCCTTATCATCGGCGGCGTCGTTCTCGTTGAGGTCGCGGACGTTCAGCAGGACCTCGGCCATCTTGTGGATGGCGTTGTCACCGCGCTCCGGAGCGGAGCCGTGGCAGGAGACACCGTGCATGTCGACGCGGATCTCCATACGGCCGCGGTGGCCGCGATAGATGCCG
>ERZ1106978.2170-NODE-2170-length-9715-cov-5.730228_pt1 | contig 9715 bp, 9 predicted proteins | sample MGYA00403689_ERZ1106978 | MGnify/ENA primary metagenome ERZ1106978 (study PRJEB35170, sample SAMEA104062434) | human gut metagenome | biome: human gut; feature: human-associated habitat; material: faeces | place: Denmark | collected 2012-08-02 ...
ACGTACACCCTGCCGGAGAGGGGGTCGCGGATGCACCCGCCGATGCAGGTGGCCGCGCCGCCGAAGGGCTCGATCTCGGTGGGGTGGTTGTGGGTCTCGTTTTTGAACATCAGCAGCCAGTCCTGAGCCTCGCCGTCCACCGTGGCGGTGACGTGGATGGAGCAGGCATTGATCTCCTCACTCTCGTCCAGTCCCGGCAGCAGGCCCCGCTTTTTCAGGACCTTTGCGCCGATGGTGGCAATGTCCATCAGGGTCTGAGGCCGCTTGGCGGCCTTTTCCTCGCCGTAGACCTCCACACGGGCGGCCAGATACCGCTCGTAGGCGGCCTGAATGGCCGCGTCATGGATCTCTACATGGTCGATGTGGGTGGAGAAGGTGGTGTGGCGGCAGTGGTCGGACCAATAGGTGTCTACCACCCGGATCTCGGTGATGGTGGGGTTCCGCCCCTCGTCATCCCGGAAATAGTCCTGCAAGAATTTCAGATCGTCCAGATCCATGGCAAGACCCAGCTCGTCCCGCAGAGCGTCCAGCGCGGCAGCGTCCATGGAGGTGAAGCCCTCCACGGTCCGGACGGTGGTAGGAATATCGTATTCCATCCGCAGGGTCTCCGGCAGCTCCAGAGACGCCTCCCGGCTCTCCACCGGGTTGATGACGTATTTCTTGACGGCCTCGACCTGCTCCGCCGTCAGCTCACCCTCCAGAACATATACTCGGGCGGTGCGGACCGTGGGCCGCTCGCCTTGGGATAAGATCTGGATGCACTGGGCGGCGGAGTCCGCCCGCTGGTCATACTGGCCGGGCAGATATTCTACGGCGAACACCGTGTCTCCCTGAGGCACTTCACTTGTCACCGTGTCCAGCTGGGGCTCGGACAGCACCGTTTGAACGGCGTAGTCGAACAGCTCCCGGCTGATGCCCTCCAAATCATAGCGGTTGAACAGCCGCAGGCCCGTCAGGGACTGAATACCCAGAAATGCCCGCAGGTCCTCCAACAGGGCGCGGGCTTCGTTGGCCAGCGCTTCTTTCTTTTCTACATATACTCTGTAAACCATGCCTGCCCTTGCTCCCTTCAGTGTTCCAGCGCTTTCAGGGCGCGCTGGCCGATGTCATGACGGTAGAAGGCATTGTCGAAATGAACGCTCTCCACCCGCTCGTAGGCTTTTTCAATGGCGCTTTTCAAATCCGCCGCCGTGGCGGTGACGCCCAGCACCCGGCCGCCGCTGGTCAGCAGACGGTCCTCCTCCCGCTTCGCTCCGGCCACATAGGTGTGGGCGGCAGTCTCGGCGGGCATGGTGATGGCGAAGCCCTTTTCATAGTGCTCCGGATAGCCGCTGGACGCCATGATGACACAGCAGGCGGCACCGTCGGAGAACTTCACCTCAGTTCCTGCCAGCGTTCCGTTCCGGCAGGCCTGCATGATCGTCAGCAGGTCGCTTTCCAGAAGCGGCAGGACCACCTGCGTCTCCGGGTCGCCGAAGCGGCAGTTATACTCAATGACCTTGGGGCCCTTCGGCGTCAGCATCAGTCCGAAGTAGAGGCAGCCCCGGAAGGTACGGTTTTCCGCGTTCATGGCCTCCATGGTGGGCAGGAAAATGGTCTCCATGCACACGCGGGCCATGTCCTCGGTGTAGTAGGGGTTGGGGGCCACGGTGCCCATGCCGCCGGTATTCAGACCCTCGTCATGGTCATGGGCCCGCTTGTGGTCCATGGAGGATACCATGGGGACCACGGTCTTGCCGTCGGTAAAGGCCAGCACGGAGACCTCCGGGCCGGTGAGGAATTCCTCAATGACCACCTGATTTCCGCTGTCACCGAAAGCGCGGTCCAGCATGATGGATTCCACGGCGGCCACGGCGTCCTCCTGGGTCTCAGCGATGAGCACACCCTTGCCCAGAGCCAGACCGTCGGCCTTGACCACCACGGGCAGGGCACAGGACTTCACATAGTCCATCGCGGCGGCAGCATCGGTGAACACCTGATACTCCGCCGTGGGGATACCGTATTTTTTCATCAGGTCCTTGGAAAAGACCTTGCTGCCCTCAATGATGGCGGCCTTCGCCTCCGGGCCGAAGCAGGGGATCCCGGCGGCCTCCAGCGCGTCCACCGCACCCAGCACCAGCGGATCGTCCGGCGCCACCACGGCGAAGTCAATGCTGTGGGTCTTGGCAAAGTCCACCTGCGCGGAAATATCCTTCGCGCCGATCTCCGGGACGCACACAGCGTCAGCGGCGATGCCGCCGTTGCCGGGAGCGCAGTAGATCGTCTCCACAGCGGGATTCTCTTTCAATTTTTTGACGATGGCGTGCTCACGGCCGCCGCCGCCGATAACCAGAAGGTTCATGGTTCCCTCCCTGAATGAATTTTGGATGCTGCCCCGCAGACGTCTTCCGCAAACCGGTAAGGTGTTTACGGGGGAACGTGCGGGGCAGCGGAACGGATCTGCGTTTGCGTCTGTGCGGACGCGGAAGCTTTGAATTGTACGGCGGCTCAGTGATGGAACAGCCGTGCGCCGGTGAAGGCCAGCACCATGCCGTATTTGTCGGCGGTGGCGATGACATGGTCATCCCGGATGGAGCCGCCGGGCTCGGCAATGTAGGTCACGCCGGACTTTCTGGCCCGCTCCACATTGTCGCCGAAGGGGAAGAAGGCATCGCTGCCAACAGTGACGCTGGCCTGCGTGGCGATCCACGCCTTCTTTTCCTCCGGGGTCAGGACCTCGGGGCGGACCTTGAAGGTGTTCTGCCACACACCGTCGGCCAGCACGTCCTCATACTCGTCGGAGATGTAGATGTCGATGGCGTTGTCCCGGTCAGGGCGGCGGATGTTGTCTACGAATTGCAGACCCAGCACCTTGGGATGCTGGCGCAGATACCAGTTGTCCGCCTTCTGACCAGCCAGACGGGTGCAGTGGATGCGGCTTTGCTGGCCTGCGCCCACGCCGATGGCCTGACCGTCCTTCACATAGCAGACGGAGTTGGACTGGGTGTATTTCAGAGTGATGAGGGCCACGATCATGTCGATCTTGGCAGCCTCCGGAAGCTCCTTGTTTTCAGAGACGATGTTGGTCAGCATCTCCCTGTCGATCACAAGGTTATTGCGGCCCTGCTCGAAGGTGACGCCGAACACATCCTTGTGCTCCACGGCGGCGGGGATGTAGTCTGCGTTGATCTGGACCACATTGTAGCCGCCCTTCTTCTTGGTTTTCAGAATTTCCAGCGCCTCGTCGGTATAGCCGGGGGCGATGATGCCGTCGGACACCTCGCCCTTGAGGTACTGGGCGGTGGCGGCGTCGCAGACGTCGGAGAGAGCGGCCCAGTCACCGTAGGAGCACAGGCGGTCAGCGCCGCGGGCGCGGATATAAGCGCAGGCGATGGGGGAGAGCTCGGCGGCGTCATCCACGAAGTAGATCTTCCGGTCCACCTCGCTCAGGGGCCGTCCCACGGCGGCACCGGCGGGGGAGACGTGCTTGAAGCTGGCGGCGGCGGGCAAGCCGGTGGCGGCCTTCAATTCCTTCACCAGCTGCCAGGAGTTCAGCGCATCCAGCAGGTTGATATAACCGGGCTTTCCGTTCAAAACGGTAAAGGGCAGGTCAGAGCCGTCCTGCATAAAGACCTTGGACGGCTTCTGGTTGGGATTGCAGCCATATTTCAGTTCCAACTCGTTCATTTCGGCACCTTCTCCTTAATCTCCCAGATTTTTGTTGAACAGGCGCACCTCGCCGTTCACGTTGGTATAGAGGGACACCTTGTTGTCTCCGTTCAGAGCGGCCCAGACCTCCTCCGGCTTGGGAACGGTGACCTCCAGAGGCTCACCGGCAAAGGTGGGCAGAGGATTTCCGTCACCCTGATAGGTGCTGATGAAATAGCCCTGATTCTCGTCGCAGCCCTCATAGCAGAAGAATTCCCGCAGGCAGCGGCCGTTCTTGTGCTTCAGAATGGACATCTCAAAAGAGCCGTCGGCATTCAGAATGGCGGAGATGCGGGGGGTCCAGTTGGGCTCGTCCGGCTCGTATTCCCGGGTCATCAGGCCCTTGCGGAAATCGCCGTGCTGACAGATGGTGTCCGTCTGGTCGCCGTTGGTGACCACCAGCGCGTCGCCCATGGTCCGGACGGGATGATAGATGATGAGGCTGGGGTCCTCCAGCTTGGCGGGATCATGAGCCTCGGTGCGGATGCCGTCCTCCGTTTTCACGAAGATCCGGTTGCGGCTGTTGGCGCTGCGACCCATGATGAAATAGTAAACGAGGTCCCGGCTTACAAGGATGCCCCGGCCGGGGTAGGGATTCTCCCGCAGAAGGGTCAGAAAATCAAGCATTGCTCTTCTCCTTTACGATTTGTTCCGAGACCAGCTCCGCTGCCCGGGGCAGAAGCAGCCATTCGGCCTGCTCCATGACCCGGCGCTGAAGGGTTTCGGGGGTGTCGTCCGGCAGGATCTCCACAGCTTTTTGCAGCAGGATCTCTCCGCCGTCCGGGATCTCATTGACAAAATGCACCGTGGCTCCCGTGACCTTCACGCCCTTGGCCAGAGCGGCCTCGTGGACCTTCAGACCGTACATCCCCTTGCCGCAGAAGGCGGGGATCAGAGAGGGATGCACATTCAGGATGCGGGAGGGCCAGCGGGCGGTAAAGTCCGCACTGAGGATGGTGAGGAAGCCGGCCAGAACAATGAGGTCGATCTCATGCGCCGCCAGCAGGTCGGACAGGGCGGACTCAAAGGCCGCCTGACCGCCGCAGCGCTTGGGGGAGACCGTCTCGGCAGGAACGCCGGCATTGGCCGCCCGGGTCAGGGCGTAGGCTCCCTCGTTGGAGGAGACCACCAGCGCGATCTCTCCGTGGGGCAGCAGTCCCGCCGCCTGCGCGTCCAGCAGTGCCTGTAAATTTGTGCCGCCGCCGGAGACCAGCACAGCGATCTTCGCTTTTTTCATAGTCATGATTTCTCCTTTGCCGCCGATGCGCCGATTCCTTTCAGCGCACCGGAGCAGTATACGTCAGGATACCGCGGAAAAGCGGGACAGTGCGTACCGGGAGCGGTTTCACTCAGCACAAAACAACTTTTTCTTCGCCGGCAACGATTTCGCCGCAGACATAGGCGTCGATCCCCTCTGCTTTCAGGGCGGAGAGGGCCGCGTCGGCGGTCTCGGGGCTGACAATCACTGCCATGCCCACGCCCATATTGAAGGTGTTGAACATATCGTGCTCGTCGATGCTGCCTTTTTTCTGGAGCAGACGGAAAATGGCGGGCGTTTTGACAGCGGCCTTGTCGATCCTGGCGCACAGGCCGTCGGGGATGCAGCGGGGGACATTCTCATAGAAGCCGCCGCCGGTGATGTGGCTGACGCCCTTCACGTCCGCGGCCTCGATGCAGCGGAGGACGGGCTTGACATAGATGACGGTAGGACGGAGCAGGGCCTCGCCCAGAGTTTCACCCAGCTCGTCATCATACCGGCCCAGATCGGCGCTCTCCACGTCGAACACCTTGCGGACCAGAGAGTAGCCGTTGGAGTGGAAGCCGGAGGAGGGCAGAGCCAGCACCACATCGCCCTCTGCCATGCGGCCGGAATCGATGACCTTGGGCTTGTCCACCACGCCCACGGTGAAGCCCGCCAGATCGTAGTCATCAGCGGCCATCATGCCGGGGTGCTCGGCGGTCTCACCGCCGATGAGAGCGCAGCCGGCCTGGACACAGCCCTCCGCCACGCCGGAGACGATGGCTGCCACCTTTTCCGGCACGTTCTTGCCGATGGCGATGTAATCCAGGAAAAACAGGGGCTTCGCGCCGCAGCAGATCACGTCATTCACGCACATGGCCACGCAGTCGATGCCGATGGTGTCATGCTTGTTCAGCAGTTCGGCCAGACGCAGTTTGGTGCCCACACCGTCGGTGCCGGAAACCAGCACCGGCTCCGTCATACCGGTCAGATCGGGGGCAAACAGGCCGCCGAAGCCGCCAATGTCAGAAACTACGCCGGGGATGTGGGTGCGCTTGACGTCCGCGCTCATCAGCTTGACGCCCTTGTAACCGGCAGTGATGTCCACACCGGCTGCCGCATAGGCGGCGGAGTGAGATTTTTCCATGTCGATCATTCCTTTCCGTTCCAGCAGTAGGTACAGACCTTATCCCGGTCGATGCCGATGGCTTCCAGCACGCCGTCCAAAGACTGATAACCGAGAGAATCAAAACCGAATTTTTCACAGATGGACTTGAGCAGGCACTGACCCCGCTCCGTGGAGGAATCGGAGTACTCATCCAGATGCTTGTGTCCTTCATCACCCTCCAGTTCCTGGATCACCCGCCGGGCCAGCAGCTCCATATCGGAGTTGCCCCGGGAGAAGTTCAAGTACTTGCAGCTATACATAATGGGCGGGCAGGCAGAGCGCATGTGGACCTCTTCCGCACCGGACTCATAGAGGAAGTCCACCGTTTCCCGGAGCTGGGTGCCCCGGACGATGGAATCGTCCACAAACAGCAGCTTTTTCCCCTGAATCAGCTCGGAAACGGGGATCTGCTTCATTTTGGCCACCTGATTGCGGACCTCTTGATTGGCAGGGGTGAAGGACCGGGGCCAGGTGGGGGTGTACTTTACAAAGGGGCGGGCGAAGGGCTTGCCGCTGCGGTTGGCGAAGCCGATGGCGTGGGGGACGCCGGAATCCGGCACACCCGCCACATAGTCCACCTTGGGGAGCCGGCCCTGGGCCACCTCGTCGCGAGCCATGATCTCGCCGTTGCGATAGCGCATGACCTCCACGTTGACGCCCTCGTAATTGGAGTTGGGGTAGCCGTAATAGGTCCAGAGAAAGCCGCAGATCTTCATTTCCTTACCCGGAGGAGAGACGGTCTCATAGCCGTTCCGGGTCAGGGCCACGATCTCACGGGGGCCTAACTCGTAAGCGTCCTCATAGCCCAGCTTATGATAGGCGAAGGATTCAAAGGATACGCACAGGCTGCCGTCCGGGTGCTTGCCTACCAGCACAGGCAGGCGGCCCAGCCGGTCGCGGGCAGCCAGAATACCGTCCGGCGTCATCAGCAGGATCGTGATAGAGCCTTTGATCATCTCCTGCGCGTACAAAATGCCCTCCACCAGATTTTCCTTCATATTGATGAGGGCGGCCACCAGCTCGGAGACATTGACCTTTCCGCTGCTCTGGGCCATGAACTGATGTCCGTGGTCGGAGAAATAGGTATCGATCAGCTCGTCGATGTTGTTGATGATACCCACCGTGCAGATGGCGTACAGGCCCAGATGGGAGCGCACCAGCAGCGGCTGGGGGTCGGTGTCGCTGATGCAGCCCATGCCGATGTGGCCCTTGAACTCATGCAGCGCGCTTTCAAATTTCGTGCGGAAGGGGGTGTTTTCAATATCGTGGATCTCCCGGACGAACCCGGTCTCCGGCCCGTAAACCACCATGCCGCCCCGGCGAGTGCCCAAATGGGAGTGGTAGTCCGTGCCGAAAAATACGTCCAGTCCCACATCCCGGTGGGAGATCGCTCCAAAATAACCGCCCATTACGCGAAGAACAGCTGGGAGAGGGTCATGGGATCGATGTATTGGCCGTCCTTATAGACCCGCATGTTGCCGCTGGCCACCTCGTCGATGAGCATAACGCTGCCGTCGGGTGCATAGCCGAACTCAAACTTGATGTCATAGAGGACCATGCCCTTTTCCTTCAGATCATCGGCCACGATCTGAGTGATCTTCTGGGTCTCCTCCTTGATGGCATCATACTGCTCGGCGGTCATCACGCCCAGAGCAACCAGCGCGTCCTTGGTCACCAGAGGATCGCCCTTCTCGTCATTCTTGAAGGTGGTCTCCACATAGGCGGGCAGGTCGGCGCCCTCAGCGATATACTCGCCGTAGCGGCGGATGAAGGAGCCGACGGCCTTGTGACGGCAAATGACCTCCAGACCATGGCCAAAGACCTTGGCAGGGAGGACTTCCATCGTGGTATTATTCAGGTCGGCGCTGACAAAATGGGTCTTGATGCCGGCGGCGTTGATCTTCTCAAAGAAATAGATGCTCATGCGCAGGTTCACATCGCCCACGCCGTCGATGGTCAGGCCCACGGAGTTCTCACCGGGATCGAATACGCCGTCCTTGCCGGTGCAGTCATCCTTGAACTTCAGCAGATAGTTGCCGTTTTCCAGAGCGTAAACGTTCTTGGTCTTGCCAGTATAAACGAGTTCCATAGTATTGTACCTCCAAAATGTTTTGAATATCGGTTTTATCAGGAAAAGATCAATGCTTGTGTGAACAGCTTAGTGGGCCAGCTCCGCCTGAAGCTTGGCCTCCTTGGCGGCGATCTGCTCTGCCATCTCGGAGCGCTGAGCGTCCAGCTTGGCGGCCAGCGCGTCATCGCTGACGGCCAGAATCTGAGCGGCCAGCACAGCGGCATTCTTCGCGCCATTGATGGCCACGGTAGCCACGGGGATGCCGCTGGGCATCTGGACGGTAGCCAGCAGAGCGTCCAGCCCATCCGCAGCGCCGCCCTTCATGGGGATGCCGATGACCGGCAGGGTGGAGTTTCCGGCGAAGGCGCCCGCTAAATGGGCCGCCATACCGGCGGCGCAGATCAGTACGCCGAAGCCGTTGGCCCGGGCGCTTCTGGCGAAGTCCGCGGCGGCGGCGGGGGTGCGGTGGGCGCTGAGAATGTGGGCCTCATAGGGGATGCCGAAGGTCTCGAGCTGCTGGCAGGCACCCTTTACAACGGGCCAGTCAGAGTCGCTTCCCATAATGACTGCTACTTTTTTCATGCGATCCTCCTTAAAAAGATAAAAATGCAAATAAAAAAAGGGTAAACCGCTCCCCATGGATCTCCATGGAGAACAGGTTTGCCCAGACGGTCGACAGTACGTATGACAGCAGGCTTCCATGTGGTGCTCCACGTTCCGTCAGTTGCCTGTGCTTCAATGTAATCATTATCTCAGACGCGACAGAAAATGTCAATTCCTGACACGGCTTTTTCCGTGGGACCTCGCCACAAAAATTTGAAAAGATTGTTGCGATTTTTGCACAATATGTTAAAAAAGTATCTATTTTCAACGAAATAAGTTATGCTAATTGGAGGTATTACCTATACTTCTTCTGGGGGGTCTTATGCCTTTCACAGCTATAAGGCGGCGTCTGCCTGTCTGACCGCTGAAAAACCCTTATGAACAGGGGAAACGCACCTCTTTGCTCTTGCACCGGGGCGGGCGCGCAGGTATAATGATGAAAAAGAGCATTAACAAATGACGGTGGTGGCTTCATGTACGAAAACGGGAAGATCTATATGGGTCTGGCAGGTGGCAAGCGGGTGGAACTGGCGCTGAATATGTGCAACCGCCACGGACTGATCGCTGGGGCCAGCGGCACCGGCAAGACCGTCACCATGAAGGTGATGGCGGAGTCCTTTTCCGACGCCGGTGTGCCGGTGTTTCTGTGCGATGTGAAGGGCGACGTGGCGGGCATCTGTGCGCCGGGCCAGAGCAGCGAGGGCATGGAAAAGCGCATCGACAAATTCGGCCTGCGGGACCGCTTTGTCTACCAGGGTTATCCCACCACCTTCTGGGATGTTTATCAGGAGGGCGGCCACGCCGCCCGGGCCACCGTCAGCGACATGGGACCGGAGCTTCTCAGCCGGATTTTGGGCTTGACGGCGGTGCAGGAGGGAATTCTGCACATTGTGGTGCTGTTGACAAAGTGACATTTATCCTCGTTTTGACAAATAAAAAAGACGCC